>WNGG01003787.1_pt1 | contig 17029 bp, 12 predicted proteins | sample 5400661 | NCBI WGS metagenome assembly WNGG01 (sample SAMN13153372, study PRJNA577476) | soil metagenome | isolation source: 100 cm soil or saprolite under Garry oak tree replicate 1 | place: USA:California | collected 2016-06-15 | reverse complement strand
GTGCTGCTCCAGCGGGCGGTGGTGCTGCGGCGGGCGATGGTGCTGCTCCAGCGGGCGGTGGTGCTGCGGCGGGCGGTGGTGCTGCGGCGGGCAGCGGTGCTGCGGCGGGCAGCGGTGCTGCACCAGCGGGCGGTGCTGCGGCAGCCGGCGGGGCTACGCCAGCGAGCGGTGGCGCCGCGGGGAGCGGCGCGGCCGGCGGAACGGCGGCGCGCACGCCGGCCGGCAAGGAGACTGCTCCGGCCGCTGGGCGCGACCGCGTCACCGCGGGTGAAGGTGGAACGGGGTCTCCACGTCCGGCGGTCGAGGTCGCCCCGGGAACCAGGACGCCGGGACCGCGAGCCCCCGTTGGCGGTGCGACGGCGACGGCAGCGGGCGGCGGTCCAGCAGCAGGCGCCGGCGGCGCGCCCATGACCGCGGGAACCGTTGCCGGGCCGGTTGCCGCGCCAGGCCCCTCGCCGGCGGGTGGAGCCCGACCAGGTCCCGTCAGCCCGCGCGGCAGCGGGACCGCCGTGAGCGCTGGGGGCACACCAACTCCGGCAACCGGCACGGCACCGCCAACGAGCCCGACGCCTCCCGCCGGAATCGCCACGGCGCCACCAAGGAGCCCGACGCCTCCCGCCGGAGTCGCCACGCCGCCACCAAGGAGCCCGACGCCGCCTCCCGGAATCGCCACGCCGCCGGCCCCGGCAGTGACCATCGGCGCAGCGCCGGCTGCTGCCGCAAGCGGCGTGATCGACGCGCCCGGAACGCCGGCCGGGACCCCGAGCCCGAGCGCGTCCGGGGGCACGGCGCCCGCCGGGAGTCCCACTCCGGTGGCGCCTCCGGCAGCAGCGGCTCCGCCAGCGCCTGCGCCAGCCCCCGGCAGCTCGCGCGGCACAGCGGCGCCGGAGGGCGAAGGACTCTCGCCGGTCGAGATCGGCGGCATCGGCGCGGGCGTCGCCGCGGTCGGGGCGGTCTCGGCGGGCATCGCGAGCGCCAGCGAGAGCATCGAGGCCATCAAGGACGCGGCCGAGTCCGCGGCCGGGCGCGCCAAGACGCCCGACAGCGAGAACGTCGAGGAGTAGAGCGCATCTCCGTACCCGCCGTGGAAAAGCGCAGCGCCGACGAATACGGCGGCGGCTCGCGGCCAGCCGGCCGGCCGCCCGCGCCCGGGCTTGACCCGCGCGGTCCACCCGCCTAGACCCGCGCCCATGCGGTTGCCCGTCCTCGATCGGCTCATCCTCGGCGCCCAGAAGCCGTCCCGCTACGCGGGCGGCGAGCTGAATGCCGTGCACAAGCGGCTGGACCGGGTAGCCCTCAAGTGGGGCCTGGCGTTTCCCGACACGTACGAGGTCGGGATGAGCAACGTGGGCTTCCGGCTCCTCTACCACGCCCTCAACGAGCGTCCCGAGGTCGCCTGCGAGCGCTTCTTCATGCCCTGGCCGGACATGGAGTCCGCCCTGCGCGCCGAGCGGCTGCCGCTCTTCTCGATCGAGAGCCGCACGCCGCTGCGCGCCTTCGACGTGCTCGGGTTCACCCTGCAGTTCGAGCTCTGCTACACGACCGTGCTCGCCATGCTGGAGCTGGGCGGCGTGCCGCTCGCGACCAGCGATCGCGGGCGCGACGATCCGCTGGTGCTCGGCGGCGGCCCGTGCGCCTACAACCCCGAGCCGGTCGCCGACTTCTTCGACGCGCTGGTGGTCGGCGAGGGGGAGGAAGCGATCCACGAGATCAGCGACTTGGTCCTGGACTGGAAGCGCTCCCGCGGCTCCCGCCAGGACCTGCTCTGGCACCTGGCCGAGGTCCCGGGCGTGTACGTGCCCTCGCTGTTCCGGCCCCTCTACGGCGCGGATCGCACGCTGGCCGCCCTCGAGCCACTCAAGCCCGGCTACGAGACCGTCGTCCGCCGCGTCATCCCGGACCTGAACCTGGTGCCGCAGGCGGAGAAGCCCATCGTTCCGTTCATGCAAGCGGTGCACGACCGGCTGCCGCTCGAGATCCAGCGAGGGTGCACGCGCGGCTGCCGCTTCTGCCAGGTGGGGATGATCACGCGGCCCACGCGGCAGCGCGATCCGAACCAGGTGCGGCGCATCGCCGAGGTCGGCCTGCAAGCGACGGGCTACGAGGAGGTCGGCTTCCTCAGCCTCTCCGCCGGCGACTATTCCTGCATCAACGGCGTCCTGGAGGATTTCTTCGACGAGTTCGGAGCGGAGAACGTGGGCATCTCGTTGCCCAGCCTGCGCACCGAGACGATGAACGCCCGCCTGGCCGAGCAGATCGGCCGCGTGCGCAAGAGCGGCTTCACCGTCGCGCCGGAGGCGGCGACCGAGCGCATGCGCCGCGTGATCAACAAGGGCAACGCGGAGAAGGACCTCCTCCACGCCGTCGACACCATCTTCCAGGCGGGCTGGGACCTGGTGAAGTTCTATTTCATGATCGGCTTGCCCACCGAGCGCGACGAGGACGTGCGCGCCATCGTGCAGCTCTGCGGGGAGGCGCTGGGGCGCGGGAAGAAGCTGCAGCCGCGCGCCGAGATCAACGTGGGCGTCTCCACCTTCTGCCCCAAGCCCTTCACGCCCTTCCAGTGGGACCCGATGATCCCCTTGGAGGAGACGCGCCGGAAGCACGGCCTGTTGCGCGACGAGCTGCGCAAGCTCGGGCGCGGCTTCCGCGACCTGCACGTGAAGCCGCACGATGCGCGCCAAGGAGCGCTGGAAGGCGCGCTGGCGCTGGGCGACCGCCGCCTCGCCACCGCCGTGCTGCACGCGTACCGGGCCGGCCAGCGGCTCGACGGCTGGACCGAGCACTTCCGGCTGGAGGCCTGGCACGAGGCGTTCGCACACGCCGAGGCGGAGCACGGCGTGGGCCTCGCCTTCTTCGCGCACCGCGAGAAGGGCAAGGACGAGGTCCTGCCCTTCGATCACATCGATTGCGAGGTCACCAAGCCGTACCTGTGGAAGGAGCGCCTCGCCTCGCTGAAGGAAGGGGCTACCCACGACTGCGCGTACGGCGACGAGCGCTGCACCGCCTGCGGCACCTGCGATTACGAGGTGGTGGATACCATCGTGTACCACCCGGAGGACTACAGGCCGCAGCACCGGCCGCCCGCGCCGCCTCCTCCAGAAGGCCGTACCACGCTTCGCCTGCGCTACGCGAAGGAGGGCCGCGCGATCGCGCTCAGCCACCTGGAGACGATGACCGCGCTGCTGCGCACGTTCCGCCGCGCGAAGCTGTCCATCCCGCACACGCAAGGGTTCCACCCCAAGCCGCGCGTCAGCTTCGGCCCGGCCTGCCCGGTCGGCACCGAGAGCCAGGCCGAATACCTCGACCTCGAGCTGCACGGGACGCCCCTGGCCGGACAGGTCGCCGACCGGATCCGCCTCGAGATCCCGGAGGGATTCCGCCTGCTCTCCTGCGAGCCGGTCGACGGCGACGGGGCGTCCCTCAGCCGAACCATCCGCGCCATCGAGTACCGGGTGGAGTTGCCCGACGGCGCGCCGGATCCCGCGGAGCGGCTGGCCGACTTCGCCGCGCGTCCCGATGCCGCGATCCTGCGCGAGCGCGAGGGCAAGGGTCCGGTGCGGATCGACCTCAAGTCCGCCGTGCAGGCGCTCTCCGCAGGCGGCCCCGGCGAGGTCCGCTTCACGCTGCGCGCGGGCGAGACCCAGGCGACCGCCCGGCCGTCGGAGCTGCTCTCGGCGCTGTTCGGCCCGGACTGGGTGAAGCCCGGCGCCGTCCGCATCGTGAGGGAGAACGTGGTCTTCGGCGAGCCCGCGTAGCGCGAAATTGCAGGTTTGCTTGCTGGCCCGAATCCGGGGTGCTAGCCTCGGGAATTGGCCGTCCGGGACCTTTCCGGCCCTGGGCGGGTGCTGGGGAGCAGACCGGCTGCGGGGGTCCGGTGCGCATGGCGCGCCCGCCCTGGCGGCTTGGAGGCAGGAACGGGTGTCCGTCCAGGCTTCTCACTCCGCTTTTTCTGCGCGCGGGCGCCCAGGCGCCCTGCCGCGTTCGCCCGCAAAGTGCGCCGTTTCGCACGCGGGCCCGTCACAAGGATCCTTCGATGTCCAACATCTTGGTGATCAACGCCTCGGGTCAGGAGACCCGGGTCGCGCTGATCGAGCAGGGAACGATTTCTGAGTACTACCTGGAGCGCAAGAACGAGAAGGGGATCGTCGGCAACATCTACAAGGGAAGGGTGGTCCGGGTCCTCCCCGGGATGCAGGCCGCGTTCGTCGACATCGGCCTGGAAAAGGCCGCGTTCCTCTACGTAGCCGACATCGTCTCCGACCCCAGCTTCCCAGGCTTCTCCGAAGAGATCGAGATCCAGGCGGGCGCCACCGAGGGCGATCCCTTGGACGTGGACGACCTCACCGAGCCGCCCACCGAAGACGTGGCTCCGGCGCCCGCTGCCGCCGAGGAGCTCGCGCCTCCCACGCCGGCGCAGGACGCAGAGCGAGCGCCGTCCGTCGAGCAGGTCGCGGCCGGGGGTGGGTCCGAAGCGGCCGCCGCGCCCGCGCCTGCCTCCGCCGGCAGCGCCTTGCTCGAGCAACCGGAGCAGGCGCCGCCGGCGTCCGGCGCGTCCGAAGGAGCCGAGCCCGGGCAGGTCCCGGCGAGCGCGGCCGCCGGCGCGGAGAGCGATGAGGTCGTCGAGCTGTCCGCCGAGGAGGCGCTCGAAGAGGACGACGAAGAGGACGACGAGGAGGAGGACCTCGACGAGGGCGACGCGGCCCACGCCGCCGCCGAGGCGGCGATCGCCGCCGAGCAAGCCGGCGCGCAGGAACCTGCGACCGAAGCTCCCGGCGAGGCCGAAGCGGCCACGCGCGAAGCCACCGACGGCGCGGCACAGTCCGCGGCGGTGCAGGCTTCCACGGAAGGGAAGATTGGTGTTCCGGCCGAGCAGCGACCCGCCGCGCGGGAGCGCCGCGGGCGCAGGCGGGGAGGACGGGGCAGGCGCCGCGGCGGCCCGGGCAAGCCCGCCGAGGATCGCAGCCCCAAGCCCGAGCAGCGCCAGCAGCAGGCCCGCGACCGCCAGGGCGAGCGCAAGGGCGGCAACGGCCACGCGCACGGGAAGCGCGCGCAGATCCAGGACCTGCTCAAGGAGGGCGACGAGGTCATCGTGCAGGTGGTGAAGGACCCCATCGGCTCGAAGGGCGCCCGCATCACCTGCCACATCTCGCTGCCCGGCCGGCACCTCGTCTTCATGCCCACCGTCGACCACGTGGGCATCTCCCGGCGCATCGAGAACGAGAAGGAGCGCCGCAGGCTGCGCGAGTTGGTGGACCGGTTCCGCCCGCCGGGCACCGGGTTCATCGTGCGCACCGTCGCCGAGAACGAGCCCGAGGAGAAGCTCACCGCCGACATCAAGTTCCTGCTCGGCCTGTGGAACGAGGTGGGCAAGAAGCGCGAGACCCACAAGGCGCCCGCGGTCATGCACCCCGACCTGGACCTCATCCTCCGCTCGGTCCGCGACCTCTTCTCCGACGACGTCAACAAGCTGGTGATCGACGACCGCGCCGAGTTCGAGCGCGTGCGCGCCTTCGTCGAGCAGGTCGCGCCGGAGCTGAAGGACCAGGTGGAGCTCTACACGGGCGACGAGCCCATCTTCGACGAGTACGGCATCGAGCAGGAGCTGCAGAAGGCGCAGAACCGCAAGGTGTGGCTCAAGTCGGGCGGCTACATCATCATCGACCAGACCGAGGCGCTGGTCGCCATCGACGTCAACAGCGGCCGCTACACGGGGAAGAAGGGCGCCGGCGCGTCGCTGGAAGACACCATCACCAAGATCAACTGCGAGGCCGCCAAGGAGATCGTCTACCAGCTCCGGCTGCGCAACATCGGCGGCATCATCATCATCGACTTCATCGACATGGACAAAGGGTCCAACCGGGAGAAGGTCTTCAAGACCCTCCAGGAGGCCCTCGGCGCCGACCGCGCCAAGACCAACGTGCTCAAGATCAGCGACATCGGCCTGGTGGAGATGACGCGCAAGCGCGTCCGGGAGAGCGTCACCCGGCTCACCACCGAGAGCTGCCCGACCTGCGACGGCCGGGGCCACGTGCGCAGCAAGACCACCATCGCCTACGAGATCATGCGCGAGGTGCAGCGCGCCGCCCGCAAGCAGCGCGAGGACCAGATCATCGTCTCCTGCCACCCGGAGGTCGCCAAGCTCCTGCAGGGCCCCGAGCGGGAGGCGATGCGGCTCCTGATGATGAAGCTCAACAAGAGCATCACCGTCCGGCCGCAGCCGCAGTACCACATGGAGCAGTACGACCTGCACGGGAAGTGGTCGCGGCCCGATCTGCAGCAGGCGCAGCGGGGGCTCTCGTCGCGCGGTGCCGGCGGCGGCCAGCGCGGGAACGGCAACGATCGCAACGACCGGCGCCGCGAGGACCGCCGGCAGGAGGGCGAGGGCCGTCCGGGCGAATCGGCAGGCCAGGCCAAGCCCGAGCCGCAGCCCGCCACCGAGAAGGTGGGCGACTGACCGGGCCCGACAAGGTCCGGCTCGCCGACTCGTGGGAGCGGGTCCGCCGCGTGCCGTCGGTGCGGCGGTTCCTGCGCGCGCTGGCGCTGATCGGCCACGGGTTCCGCGGCGAGGCGATCACGCTGCGCGCCTCGGCGCTCACCTACCTGACGCTGCTCTCGCTGGTGCCGCTGCTCGCAGTGGCCTACAGCGTGGTCGACCTGGTCAGCGGACAGGCGCCGTTCCGCGACACCGTGCAGAAGTACGTGAACGAGCAGCTCGGCATCGGCGCCGGCGCGGCGATCGCCGGCGCGCTCACCGATTTCACCAACAAGGCCACCGTCAAGACGCTGGGCGCGATCGGCTTCGCGCTGCTGCTCATCTCCTCCCTGTCGCTCCTGTGGAACATCGAGAGCGCCTTCAACCACATCTACGGGGTCAAGCGGCCGCGCGCGCCGGTGCAGCGGCTGCTCACCTACTGGGCGTTTCTCACCCTGGGGCCGGTGCTGCTCTCGGCGTCGCTGGCCGTGACCTGGAAGATCGGCCAGATGCAGGGCGCGCACGGGCGGCACGGGGCAGTCGGGCACAGCGAGGTGCTGCACGTGCTGGCCGCCGTCTCCTCGGTGACCATCACGTACGCGGGCCTCGCCTTCCTCTACAAGGTGCTGCCCAACGCCCGCGTCCGGCTGCGATCTGCGCTGATCGCCGCCTTCGCCGCGGGCACCGCGTGGGAGCTGGCCAAGTTCGTCTTCGCCGATCTCTCGGCGCGCATGGTGCAGGTGCACAAGATCTACGGGTCTGTCGCGGTGCTGCCGATCGTCCTGACGTGGCTGTACATCTCCTGGTTCATCACGCTCACCGGCTGCCGGCTCTGCTACGCGATGGACGCCTCGCGGACGCCCGAGGCCAGCCCGCTCCTTCTCGCCGCGCAGGCGCGCGAGACGTTCATCGCCCGCGTCATGCTGGCGCTCGCCCAGCTCCACGCGCGCAGGGCGGCCCCGGTTGAAGTGGCTCCGCTCGCCGACGAGATGCGCATGCCCAAGCGGCTCATCCGCGAATCGCTGCGGGCGCTCGAGCAATCCGGCCTGGCGGTCGAGGCGCGGCGGGGCGGGTGGTTGCCCGCCCGCGACCCCTCGCGGATCACCCTGGCCGAGGTGCGCGCGGCGGCCCGCGGCTCGCTGGGCTTCCCCCGGCACGAGGCCGACGAGACCGGCCAGGCCATCACGCAGGCCTGGGCCCGCGCCGAGGGCGCCGCCGCGCAGGCGCTGGAGGAGTCCGTCGCGGAGCTCCTGGCGCGCGTCCGCCAGCCGACCGGGCTGCCGGGATATGCGCCCACGCCGGAACCGGCCCGCGCCACTCCGCCCACCCCCGCGACCTCTTTCAAGCCCGGGCGTTCGTGACCACGCCGCATGACTGGCCGCGCAAAAGCACAGCGCCGCCCTATCCGGCGGCGGCTGATGTAGTCAATTGTCGCCTGCTGAACGGCCTGCGCGGCGCTTGCCCGGCCCCCACGACCTCGGGTAACGTTCCCATTCGTCGTTGGTTTTTGGCGCACCAGCCCTCCAGGAGTCCGAGAAACGCCCATGCTGAAGAGCGACCTCATCGCGATCCTCGTGGCCAAGCGACAGCTCACGCAGAAGCAGGCTGAGCTGACCATCGAGACGATCTTCGACTCGATGAAGAAGGCGCTCTGCAAGGGCGACAACATCGAGATCCGCGGCCTCGGCGCCTTCCACGTGAAGGACTACCAGGGCTACAACGGGCGCAACCCCAAGACCGGAGAGGTGATCCCGGTCAAGCCCAAGCGCGGCATCCTCTTCCGCACCGGCAAGGAGCTGCGCGACCGGGTGAACCGCGCCGGCAAGTCCGCCGAGCCGGTCGCCGTACCGGCGAAGTCGGAGACGGGCACCGCGTAATTTCCGCTGGCTTTTCCAGCGCCAACGTGGGTTGCCGGCAAGCATGCCGGCTCCTCCCCGAGTCGAATTGACACTCCTCGGACCGCGCGTATACTCGCGCGCTCTCAAAAGCAGGGGCACTCGTGTGCCTCGCGAAGGGTGGTGATTCCGAGAATGCCGGGCGTGCGCGTCAAGGAAGGCGAGTCGTTCGAGAACGCCATGAAGCGCTTCAAGAAGCAGTGCGAGAAGGCAGGCATCCTGAGCGAGATCAGGAAGCGCGAGCACTATGAGAAGCCGTCGGTCAAGCGCAAGAAGAAGGCGCTGGCGGCCAAGAAGCGCGCCCTGAAGAAGGCACGGAAGGGGATGATGTAGCCTTTTTCCAGGCTCGGAGTTTCACCGGCCCTTCGCGCCGATCGAGGCGCGCGGGGCCGCGTCCCAAGGTGGACATGCTCAGCGAGCGGATCGACGCGGAGATGAAGGAGGCGGCGCGCGCGCAGGACAAGCGCCGCCTGGGCACGCTGCGGATGCTGAAGAGCGCGCTCAAGTACCGCGAGATCGAAACCGGCAAGGCGCTGGAGGACCCGGAAGTGGTCGCCGTCACCCAGACGCTCATCAAGCAGCGCCGCGACTCGGCCGCCCAGTACAAGGCCGGCGGCCGGCCGGAGCTGGCCGACAACGAGAACGCGGAGATCGCCATCCTGGAGGCCTTCCTCCCCCGCCAGCTGTCCGATGCGGAGCTGCAATCCCTCGTGCTGGAGGCCGTTTCGGCGTCCGGGGCCAAGGGCCCCAAGGACATGGGCGCGGTGATGAAGGCGCTCATGCCCAAGGTGCAGGGCAAGGCGGAAGGCAAGCGGGTCAGCGAGGCGGTGAAGGCGGCGCTCGCCGCCAAAGGCTCGTGATGGGTTCGGCGTCGGCACGGCCGCTTCACGGGAGCAGAGTGGCGGGCATCAGCGACGAGAAGCTGCAGGAGCTGCGGGACCGCGTCGACGTGGTCGCGGTGGTGCAGCGCCGGGTCGGGCTCAAGAAGTCGGGCCGCGACTGGAAGGGGCTGTGCCCGTTCCACGGCGAGAAGACGCCCAGCTTCTACGTGGTGCCGGACAAGCGGATCTTCCACTGCTTCGGCTGCGGCGCGACCGGGGACGCGATCAAGTTCGTCATGCAGCTCGACGGCAAGAGCTTCCGCGAGGCCGCCGAGCAGCTCGCCGCCGAGGCGGGCGTCGACCTGAAGCCGGAGGACCCGGAGGAGGCGCGCCGCAGCGCCCGGCGGGCCGCGCTGGCCGAGGTGAACGAGAAGGCCTGCATCTTCTACGAGCGGGTCCTGTGGGAGCACCCCCGCGGGGCGGTGGCCCGCGACCATCTGGAGAAGCGCGGCGTCACGGTGGACACCGCCAAGGCGTGGCGGCTGGGATACGCCCCGGACCAGTGGGACCAGCTGTGCAAATCGATGGCGCGCAGCAAGGTGGACGCGAAGCTCGTCGAGGAAGCGGGGCTCGGCGTCCCGCGCAAGAAGCAGCAGGGCCTCTACGATCGCTTCCGGGGCCGGCTGACGATCCCCATCCGGGAGGCGGGGCGGACGGTCGGGTTCGGCGGGCGGCTGCTCGAGGGCAAGAGCGAGGCCAAGTACCTCAACTCTCCGGATACCCCGCTGTACACCAAGGGCAGCGTGCTCTTCGCGCTCGACAAGGCGCGGGACCCGATCCGGCGCGAGGGCGTGGCGCTCTTCGTGGAAGGCTATTTCGACGCCATCGGGCTCCACCAGGCAGGCGTGCAGACCGCGGTCGCGACCTGCGGGACCGCCCTGACCGAGAAGCACCTCGAGCTGGTGCAGCGGGCCGGCGCGCGCGAGTTGGTCTTCGTCTTCGACGGGGACGCGGCCGGCTTGCGCGCCGCGCAACGCGCCTCCGAGATCGCGGCCGCGGCGGCGGTGCCGGCGCGGGTGCTGGTGCCCCCGGGCGGCGAGGATCCGGACGAGACGGTGCTGCGCATGGGCGTGAAGGCATTCCGCGACCTGCTCTCGTCCGCGCAGCCCGCCCTGGAGTTCCTGCTCGACCGCGCCCTGGAGAAGGCGGGTGGGTCGCAGGCTCCGGTCGAAGAGAGGGTGAAGCTGGTGGAGGCGGTGGCGGGCATCGTGCGGGCCGCACCCACCCCGCTGGCGCGGGACCTGTATCTGGAAAAAGTCGCCCAGCGCATCGATGCCCCCGTCGACGCAGTGCGTGCGGCGGTCGATGGACGGCGTGTTCCCCCCGGGAAAAAGCCCGCGCAGCCCGCCCCGGGCCAGTCTTCCGCCCGGCCCGCCCCCCCCGGGAACCTGGCCCTCGTCCGCGAGGAGCTGGCCATCCTCGCCTACGCACTGCATTCGACCGAGTTCGCCAAAGTCGTGGACGATTCCGGCGCGCTGGCGCGTTTCACGGTGGCGGCCGTCCGGGAGGTCGCCGAGAGGGCCCTCGCCGGGGCCCGGGAGGGGAGTCTCGCGGCCGATGCGCTCGTCTCATCCATCGATTCGGACCGCCTGCGCGAGGCCCTGCTGCGCGAGTGCGCCGAGCAGGACCGCGCCGGCCGATCCCGCCGCGACCTCGAATTGAAGCTGTCCCACCACCGCCGCATTGCCGAGCAGGAAGCCGCCCTGCGGAAGGTGCTGAAAAATCCGCGCGTTGAGAGGATCCGGCCTCGGTAGGAAAACGGGCGCGACGACGATTTTCCCATTACTCTTTCCGATTCGCACGAGATCTGGAGCTGACCACGATGGCCCACAAGAAGTCCGCCGCAGCTGAACGCCTCGACCGGGAGCGCAAGCGCAAGCCCTCGCCGGCCAAGAAAGGCGGAAAGGCCGACGGCCGCGCCGCGCCCGGGCACGAGAAGGCGAAGAAGGGCAAGGCCGCCCGCCCCGCGACGAGGGCGGCTCCCCCGGCCCGGACCGCGCGAGAGAAGGACCACCCCGCCGATCCCGCCCAGGCGAAGGGCAAGGAGAAGCCCCCCCGCAACGTGAAGAAGCCGGGCGAGGAGGAGGAGGGCGACGAGCCGGAGATCGAGGCCGAGGTCATCGCCGAGATCGACGAGGACGAGGAGGGGGGCACCGCCGCCGCCAGCGACGACGACGAGGACGAAGACGAGGACGAGCCCTCGGGGAAGAAGCCGGGAGCGAAGGCGACCGATCGCAAGGAGGTGCGCGATCTGCTCGCCATGGGCCGCGACAAGGGCTTCCTCACCTACGACGAGGTGAACGACGCGTTGCCCGCGGACATCGTTTCCTCCGACCAGATCGACGACGTGATGTCGATGTTCGGCGACAACGACATCGCCATCGTCGACGAGGCCAACAAGGTCAAGCTGCCCGACACCAAGCCGCCCGAGCCGGAGCCGGTGCACGCCAAGGCGGCCGAGGAGGAGGCGGAGGAGAAGAAGGAGCAGGAGGAGGAGGACAACTACTCCAAGTCCAACGACCCGGTGCGCATGTACCTGCGCAAGATGGGGTCGGTCTCCCTGCTCACGCGCGAGGGCGAGGTGGAGATCGCCAAGCGCATCGAGGACGGCGAGAAGGAAGTGCTGGAGGCGGTGCTGCACTCGTCGATCGCCATCAAGGAGATCATCCAGATCGGCGACCGGCTGCGGAAGGGCAAGATGCGCGTGCGCGAGGTGATCCGCGACGCGCCCGACGAGGACGACGAGACCTTCGACGAGCAGGGACGCGCCGATCAGGTGGTGAAGCTGATCGACAAGATCCGCCGGCTCGACCGCGACAACGAGAAGCTGCACGAGCTGCTCGACAGCAAGACCCGCAAGCTCTCCGCCAACAAGCACAAGGAAGTGCGGGAGGAGATCGAGCGCAACGAGCAGCAGCTCGCCGAGACGCTGGCCGAGATCAAGCTCAACAAGCGCCAGATCGAGCGCATCATCGAGAATCTGAAGAAGCTGATCGAGCGCGTCGACGACGTCGAGCGCGAGATCAAGCACATCGAGCGCCGCGCCTCCATGCCGCTGCGGGAGCTGAAGGTGCTCCTGCGCTCGGGCGAGGAGGACAACAAGGTCGGGCTGGCCGCGCGCAAGCAGCTCAAGAAGATTGGCTTCGCCGACGAGGAGGTGGCCGAGATCGGCCGCATCATCGCCGCCGCGCCGCGCAAGGTGAAGCGCGTCGAGGAAGAGGCGATGCTTCCGATGGACGAGCTGAAGAAGAGCTTCAACGCCATCATCGCCGGCGAGCGCAAGGCGGAGAAGGCCAAGGCCGAGCTGGTGGAGGCGAACCTCCGCCTGGTGGTGTCGATCGCCAAGAAGTACACCAACCGCGGGCTGCAGTTCCTCGACCTCATCCAGGAAGGCAACATCGGCCTGATGAAGGCGGTGGACAAATTCGAGTACAAGCGCGGGTACAAGTTCTCCACCTACGCGACGTGGTGGATCCGGCAGGCGATCACCCGCGCCATCGCCGACCAGGCGCGCACCATCCGCATCCCGGTGCACATGATCGAGACCATCAACAAGCTGATCCGCACCTCGCGCTACCTGGTGCAGGAGATCGGCCGCGAGCCCACTCCGGAGGAGATCGCGGAGAAGATGGAGCTGCCGCTCGACAAGGTGCGCAAGGTGCTGAAGATCGCCAAGGAGCCCATCTCGCTGGAGACGCCCATCGGCGAGGAGGAGGACTCCCACCTCGGCGACTTCATCGAGGACAAGGCGATCACCTCGCCCTCCGACGCGGTCATCAACATGAACCTGGCCGAGCAGACCCGGAAGGTGCTCGCCACGCTCACCCCGCGCGAGGAGAAGGTCCTGCGCATGCGCTTCGGCATCGGCGAGAAGTCCGACCACACCCTGGAAGAGGTGGGCCAGGACTTCGAGGTGACCCGCGAGCGCATCCGCCAGATCGAAGCCAAGGCGCTGCGCAAGCTGCGGCACCCCTCGCGCAGCAAGCGGCTGCGCAGCTTCGTGGAGAATTAGCGCGAACGCTCACTGCGCCGGCTTGCGCAGCTTCGCGAGCTGGGCACGCTGTGCGTCCGTCAATAGATTTCTGATCCGGATGAGCAGGCCGAGGTGGCTCCGCTTCACCTCGCGCTCGAGCGCCATGACCTTGTCCGCCTGGGCCAGGGCCCGCGGCTCGTCGATCCGCGGGGCGTCCAGGAGGTGGGCCAGCTCCTCGGCGGCCGAGCCCAGCTTCCACTGGACCTCGACGATCTGGGACTGGAAGGCGGCGAGCTCCTTGGTCAGCGCCGCCCGCTGCTTCTCGTCGATGCCCAGCTCGGCCTGGCGCTGCAGGATGAGCTCGGGCGGGAACAGTCGATCCCGGATCGGATCCTGTCCGGCCTCGGGTCCGGGAGGAGCAGGCGCCTGAGCTGCGGTGCTGCGTCCCTCCGGCGCATCGCCGGAGACGCCGACCGCTCGCGCCTGGCTCGATGCAAGGATGAGGAGAAGCGCGATCCGGAAGCATCGACCGCCCATGCTAGTTCCCTTTCTCCCCTCTCGAGCCGACGCCGAGAGGATGGTTGAAGCCACGACCGCGGAGGGCCGGGAACGCGTCGAACGGCGGCGGACCCGGCAGCCTCAACAGGAAGTCCAGCGGACCCTCCCAGGTTCCGGAGGACCAAGCCACCTCGCTCGCCAGGGGGGCAGCCGGCGGCGGCCGCTCCCGGCGAAGCCAGACTGCGCCGCCGATGGCCGCCGCCACCACGGCTGCCAGGGCCGCGGCGCGCACCATCCGGGCGGATCGGCCTGAGCTCTGCCGGCCTTCGGACTTCCTGAGCAGCCGTTCGAAGGGTGGGCAGAGCTGCTCGTCGTGCCGGTGCGCCTCGCGCAGCAGTGCCCGGACCTCGTCGGACTCTTCCTCGGGCGTCATCCGGTACCTCGTCTCCCTCGCCTGGCGAGCGCCTCCCGCAGGTTCCTCTTGCCGCGCTCGTAGTGCACGCGCGCGGTGCCCAGCGAGACGCGCATGACGGCGGCCGCCTCGTGGATCGACAGGTCCTGGTAGAAGACCAGCTCCAGCACCTCCCGCTGCCTCGCGGCGAGCCGGCGCAGCAGCGACAGCAGCTCCGGATCGGCCGATGTCTCGGCCGGAGGCGCCGCTTCCGGCTCGAGCCGCTCCATCCTCGCCAGGAAGAGCCGGCCCAGCAGCCGCCTCCGCCGGGTTTCCTGCGCCGTCCGCCGGATGACGCCGAAGAGCCACGTCTTGAAGCTGGACCTCCGGTCGAACCGTGCCCGTCCAGAGAGGACCTTCAGGTAGCTCGTCTGCAGGACTTCCTCCGCCTCGACGCGATCGTAACGGCAGCAGGCCAGTGCCCAGCCGAAGCTCTTCGGGTGGAGGTCCGCCAGCTCGTGCTCCAAGGAGGAGGCGTTCTCCACTCCGCACCCTTCACGCTTTCCTGGGATGAGTGGAGCGGCGAGCGCGCCGATATGACAGGTGCGCATTGTCATATGGAACCCAGCTCCCTGTCACTCATCGCCGAGGGCGAGCTGCAAGGCTTGCCCGGCCGCGGGCAGAACGCCCGCCGAGAAAGGAGGTCCGTGATCGACTTCCTGACCGCATGCGGTGCGCTCGAGCGGCGTCTTCGCGCTTGCCTGGGCGGCAGCCTCGCGGCCTTGGCGGTCATGACGAGTTGGCCTGGCGCGGCGATGGCCGGGCCCTGCCGGGTGGTCGTCGCGGACGAGGAAGTTCGGTGCCCCTATCACGCCATCGATTCGACCAGGCACAACGTCGTCTTCGTGGACCTCGCCGACGACGCGATCCGGGCCGCTGACATCCGACAGCCGGATTCGCCAGGCGCAGACCTCGCGTTCGATCCCTTCCTGGCCGACCTGGGTTGGACGGCCCTTGCGACGGCAGTCGCACCTGATCTGCGGCGCGCCCTGGTGATGAGGGCCAAGCCAAGTTGCCCTCCTTACACGGGAAGCCCAGGTCCAGGAGTCGCCTGCAGCTACGGACGCGTCACGCTCTGGCTTGCCTACCACGACCGGAGGACGGGGGAATGGGTGCACGTCAATCTCGCTCGACGCGGGCTGGGGCGGAACTCCGAAGCGCACGGCTGGAGTACCTGGCTGCATCGGGATCTAGCCCTGTTCAATGCGATCGTCTTTCCGGACGACGGGGGCTTCTACACGCGGCAGGAGGAGAACGTCACGCAGATCTACGCGGTGCGTTTCCGTACCGATCGGGATTTCGCCATCGAACCCTTTGCGCCGGATCTTCTTTGGAGGGCGGATTGCCTCACCGGACGGGTCAACGCGCAGCCGCCGAGGGAACAGGACCGGTGCTTCGACGGACAGCGCGTGAGCTTCGTCCGCCGATGCTACTCCGAGCCCCTGGGTCCCGAGGCGTGGGCATGGTGGAACACCGCGGCTGCCGACGGGACCGGTGGCCCCTGCATCCCGGGCCAGCCCGCGTTGCAGGTGCCCGTCCTGCGCACTTACGTGATGGAGCTCGACGCGAGCTGCCGTCCCAGGCGTCCGTTCGCGAGCATGCGCCCGGCGCACGTACCCGCCTCCGGGCCTGTCCATCGCCAGATGGGCGTCGGCCCCGAGTGGGGCGACATGCTCTCTGCCATCAGCCCCGACGGGCGCTACCTCGCCATGGCGACGAACATGGGCGATCCGCAGAGACCCGGCGACAACTGCGCCGGGATGAAGATGAACCTTCGGGATCCGGACGATCCCCTCAGCGGAGAAGCCGATCGCATCGCGCACGTGTGTGAGCTGGACTCCTCGCTCCGTTGCAGCCGCGAGCCGATGCGCGTCGGGACGTTGCTGACGCCCCCGGAAAGCACGCCCCTCCCGGGGTTCGTCCAGCTGCCCTCCGGGAACGGATTCGCGCGACACCTGGTCTTCAGCCGGCGCTGGAGCCAATCCGGCCGACCGCAGGTCAATGACATCGTCCGCGTCGATCTCGACATCGGTCCCGACGCGCTCGTGCCCCTCCGGTTCGGGCACCACGCCGTCGCCATCCTCCCGATCAGCTACGTTCCGCCTCCGCGGCGGACGGGCTGCAGCTCCGCCGGAGCTCCCGGCGACGCGTGGTGGTGGGTCATCGTCGTCCTTGTGGCGTCGGCTGTTCGTCGCGGCGGTCCTCTCGACAGGGGCGCTCGCTGCCTGCCGGAGCGGCGAGCCGCACTTCTCCCGGACGGCGCGAAGCTCACTTACACGATGTTCCCGGGTTCTACCGGGCATTCGTCGCCTCCGGCTTCGGGCCGGACTGGAATCCGGCCGCGCGATGACGTTGGGGCGCGAGTCCGCCGTGCAGGAGGTGATTGGGCCGGGTTCATCTCGCGTCCTCCTCGGGCAGGCGGACCCGGGCTGCGCGGCCGGCGAAGTCGATGCGCCGGCAGTAGAACGCCATGCGCGAACCGGGGGCGTTCCGGGCCGCGGCTCGCAGCCGCTCCGCAAGAGGAGCGCCGAGGCCCTCGCGCGAGTAGGCGCGCAATACGGCGCGCTGGGCCTCGCCCGTGATGCCCCGGCGGCCGAGGCCGAGCACGTCGAACGCCGCCCCGTCACGCAGGAGCTTCGACTCGACGCCTTGCCGGAGGGAGACGTGCACCTCGAGGTGGAGCGCGATGGCGTCGGCCACGCGCGCGGCCCACTCGGCTGGCAGGCCCTCCGCAACGAGCAGGTTCCTCGCGTGGCGTGCACCGGCGAAGGCGAAGCACTCGCCGGGGTCCGGTGCGTACCGATCGGTCAAGCCGAGGTCGTGCAGAGTACAGGCGACGAACAGCAGCTCGTCGTC
>WNGG01005259.1_pt1 | contig 17030 bp, 14 predicted proteins | sample 5400661 | NCBI WGS metagenome assembly WNGG01 (sample SAMN13153372, study PRJNA577476) | soil metagenome | isolation source: 100 cm soil or saprolite under Garry oak tree replicate 1 | place: USA:California | collected 2016-06-15 | reverse complement strand
CGGCCGGGTGTCGCGGCGGCCGGACCTCGAGGATAAGAGGAAGCGTTATGTGAAGGCGATATTTCGAGCCCAAGAGTAATGAGGAGTATTCCCAACGCCGCCCAGAGCCAACGGCGCAGACCCTCAAATCGCGCGAGAGCTTGAAGGATGTGACCGGCACGCGGATGAGAGAGTCACAACGACGACGGCTTGCGCCCTAATTCTCATCCAAGGCATCGTTATCTTATTGCCAGCGTCACGAACACGCCGGCATGGTCGGAGAACCACAACGGCGGAGACGAGCCGATCATTGGATTGACGACCTCGGCATCCGTCGCGTCAAAGCCTCCGGCGCGAAACAGGACGAGGTCCAGGCGAAAGATGAAAGCGAGGCTCGGATTCGCCAGGAATTCGTCGTGTCCCCATGTCAACCCAGGGTCCGTGGGACGAGCGACACTCCAGGCGTCCGTGAAGCCGCCCAGGCTGGTCAACAGCGAGTAGACGGCGGGTCCGTAGTTACCGTTTGCATCGGAGTTGAGGTCACCGCCGAGGATTACTGGCAGCGTTGTGTTCGCCGGACCAGCGAGCAGTTCAGCCGCCTGAATGCCCTGAATGTCCGGAAACGGCGGCGGTAAATTCCCCTCAAGATGCGTATTGATGAAACGGAACCGGCGACCGCGCACCCGAACGTCGACCGAGCACCAGCCGCGAAGGACGTCGACGCCGATCGGCAGCGGGATTCGCGCCATGAAGTTACCCGCCTGCGGATTCGTCGTTCGGAGATGTCCCGGCGGAAGATCCGTTCGCATCAGGATCACGTCGCGGTCGGTCAACCGCAAGTCATCAAACGTGAGCGGGCCAGTCACCACGACGTCGATATCCTGAACTTGCGACACGACTGCATAGTGGCCGCCTCGACGCTCCAGCGCGTCTAACAGGATCGCCAGGTAGTCCAACTCGACATGCGTCGCCGGGATCGTGCCGCCGACAATCGCATCACCGGGCGACTGCCTCCGGATCAGAATAACCTCCTGGAGCGCGACGAGTTCCGGTCCGCGTGCGACGATCTGCTGTGCCATCGCGTCAGCGCGCCTGGGGAAGTCCGATGCCACGATGCCAGCATAGATGGTCGCCACCCCGGTCAACAGCTTCGCACCGAAATTCGGGTCCGCCGGATCCAGCGTCGTGACCGCACCGAAATCCGCGCCGACGTACATGTTCACGGTCGCAACACCGATGTCACGCTTGCCGCCGACGTCCTGTCCCCGGGACCATCCGAGGTTGATCGAGCCGCAAAGGATCGCAACGACCGCGATCACCACGGTGCGAATGAGGATCCGTGAACCGATTGTCGTGGAGTGTGGCCTTACCATTTATCGATACCTCCCTTATTGATGCCGCCGACAGCGCAAGATAGGCCTTAAGAGCGTACCGCACTGTGCGCTACTGAATCAAAATCAAAAAAATCAATAGGAATTTGCTCCATCAGCCTGAGCTAACATACCATTCCATCCGTAAACTCTGTGTCCACCAAGTGGACCCGGGCGTTCGAAATTGCCTATGACAGTGAGCACGGCGGGCGAAGTCACTCGACTTCTCCGATCCTGGAGTGAGGGAGACCCATCGGCATTGGAGAAGTTGGTCCCGTTGGTCTACGGGGAGCTGCACCGGCTGTTATGTGAAGGCGATATTTCGGGCCCAGGAGAGAATAATGAGCAGGATTCCCAACGCCCAGAGCCAACGGCGCAGGCCCGAATTTATCTCGAAGACAATGGCGCGCCCCGCGATCAGCCGCAAACCTGTGACGTAAATAACTAATGCAACAAAGGCAAGCCCCACGATGGGGCTCAGCATATTGCTGTTCCAGGCAGCCTCAATCTGGCCTCGCGCCAGCCATGCGCTCGCAGTAGTGAGACCGCAGAATGGGCAAGGTATTCCCGTAAGCCGTCTGAAGAAACAAGGAGGCAACCAGGAGGCGGGTAATCGAGAGCCGGCGGCGGAGGGTACGATCCAGCGCGCCAGAACCCCAATCGCCGCAGCGCTGAGAAGCAAAGCCCATGAGCGGGAGCTTCTCCAGGCGTTTGGGATAGGGCAGATTCTGAGTTGGGATCTCTCAGCTCCGCAGGTCTCACCCCGCAACACAAGTCTCCTCTCCGTAGACGCTCGTGCATGCTATCATTTTGCGCGTGTTAACGCAGACTCAGAAGCAAGAAGTCCTTCGGTTCATTCAGTCCTACAAAGCCGCTTCGTTCACTTTCCGCGACCTCGTGCGGTTTCTGGATCTGGACAGCGAAGACCGGCGGAGCCTCCAGCATTACCTGGACGAGTTGGATTCCCAGGAGGTCATCCACAGAATCAAACGAGGGCGCTACGCTCTCCCCAGCCGCGAAGCCCTGGTTTCAGGCGTGTTGTCCTGCCACCGGGACGGTTACGGCTTCGTGGCCCCGGACGACCGGAGCCTGTACAAGCAGGATGTTTTCGTGCATGTGCGGAACATGGACGAAGCCATGCACGGGGACCGGGTTCTGATCAAGGTGGCGACCAAGGCCAAGCCGCGGCGCCCACCGTTTCGGGGGCGCCCGCGCCAGGCCCCCCCTGGTCCGCCGGAGCAGCGGCTGGAGGGGACCGTCGTGCGGGTTCTGGAGCGCAAGTTCCCTGCCATCGTCGGGCGATACTACGCGCATCCGCGCTTCCCTTTCGTCGTGCCCCTGGACTCCCGCATGTTGCACGACATCCAGATTCCTTTTCACCAATGCAAAGGAGCAAAAGACGGGCAAATCGTCGTTGCGACCCTGACCGCTCCGCCCGGAAGATATCAGGCCCCTTCCGGGCGCATCGTCGAGATACTGGGGTATCCCGACGATCCCGGGCTCGAATACAGGATCGTGGAACATAAGTTCGGTCTCCCGGTCGAATTCAGCCCGGAAACCCTAAAAGAGATCGAAGGCATTCCCGATCGTCTTATCGAGAGCGAGATCGAGGGGCGGGAGGACTTTCGCTCCGAACTGGCGGTCACCATCGACGGAGAGACCGCTCGGGACTTCGATGATGCCGTCAGCCTTACAAAGCTCGCTTCAGGCAATTATCTCCTCGCAGTGCACATCGCCGACGTCTCTCATTATGTGCGCGAGGGCACCGCCGTGGACAGGGACGCTTACGCTCGCGGCACTTCCGTGTACTTCCCGGACAGAGCGATACCGATGCTCCCGCCTGCGCTTTCAAGCGGAATCTGCAGCCTCAAGCCCCGGGAAGACAGGCTGGTCTTTTCCGTTTTGATGGAGATAGACAGCCGGGGCAATGTCCTCCACAGCCGCTTCACGGAAGGGGTCTTGCGCAGCCAGGAACGGATGACCTACACCTCGGTCGCGAGAATTCTGGTTGCGCGAGACCCGGCGGAGATAAAGCGCTATGCCGAACTGGCGCCGATGTTCCAGGAGATGGAAGAGCTCTGCCGCATCCTGTGGGACAAGCGTTACCGGCGCGGCGCGGTGGACTTCGATCTTCCGGAAGCCGAAATTCAGTTCGATGAGAGCGGGAAAGTCATCAGTGTCGTGGCGGCCGAGCGCAACATCGCTCACCGAATTATCGAAGAATTCATGCTTCTGGCCAACGAGACGGTCGCCTGCCGCCTGGCAGCCTCCGGCGGACCGGCCCTCTATCGGATCCACGAGGAGCCCGACACCGCGAAGGTCGATGATTTTGCCGAGTTTGCCCTGGCTTTAGGATACCGGCTTGAAGGGCGAGGCGGTCGCTACCGGTCGGAGGACTTTCAGCGGTTCTGCAGGCAGCTTGAAGGGAAACCTGAAGGGAAGTTTCTCGCTTACCTGATGCTCCGTTCCTTCATGCAGGCGCGTTACTCCGAAAAGAACGTCGGGCACTTCGGCCTTGCGACTCAGGAATACACGCATTTCACCTCGCCGATCCGGCGCTATCCGGATCTGGTCGTGCATCGCCTCCTGAAGGAGTGCCTGAACGAGAAGCCCTCCAAAGAATGGCAGGAGGGGATGTGGCAGCGCATGCCGGAAATCGCGCTGCACACCTCCAGCCGCGAGCGCAACGCGGATGAAGCCGAGCGGGAAATCGAAAGGATCAAGAAAGTTCAGTTCATGGCCGACAAGGTCGGCGAAGAATTTGAGGGCATTGTCTTCTCAGTCGTCCGGCAAGGATTCTTCGTGGAGCTGCTGGAGCATTACGTGGAAGGCTTCGTCCCGGCCGCGACGCTCATCGACGACAATTACCTCTACAAGGAAAAGACCCATAGCTTTGTAGGCGAAAGAAATCGGAAGCACATCAAGCTTGGATCCAATGTTCGGGTTCGCCTGGATATCGCGGATCGCGAGACCCATCGCCTGGCCTTCTCTCTTGTGGCTGTTCCATGAGATGGACCCTGACGGAAATGCTTGGTAATTCTTCGGTCATTTTCGCGCTGCCGTGGACTCCTCAAGGCTGTGGAGAATTTAATTCGTGTTAATTCGTGGAATTCGTGGCCCAAAAAAGCCGCCACGAATTTCACGAAAAACGATCACTGCCCTTTGGATGTCATTGGTTTGAAGTGCAATTTCTCACAGTCTCTTCGCCCGCGCTGATTGACTCCCACGTTTAATTGCACCCAAAACTAAGTTTTTGCTTGCCGCAGATTGCACGAATTCAGGTATATTACTGTGGATTTAATAAACCGACATCAAGGAATACACAATGGCAAACAGGTTGGTCGAATTGGCGATTGAAGCACTGGAGGCGCGCAAGGCCTCGATTGACGAGGAGATAAGAAAGCTGCGCGTCGGATTGCGGGCGGGGCGTAGGAGAGCTGACGCCGACAATGGCCTGGCACAGGGCAGGCGGCGGCGAATGACCGCCGCGGCACGGGAGGCGCAAAGCCTCAAGATGAAGGAGTACTGGGCGCGCAGGAAGGCTGCCGCTTCGAGCGGCGCCGGAACCCTCGGCAAGAAATCGGCCCGAAGGTAACTCTTTGATTGCAGATTGGCGATTGCGGATTTCGGATTTGGCATTAATGGAAATCCTCGATTATGACAATCCGCAATCCACAATCCGCAATTCAAAGAGTCATGCGCACTCAAGGGCGTGGGCGATGCCCGACAGCAACAGGTCTTCCTGGGACGGAAAGACGGTGCGCAGGTCGAGGAGCGCGCGGTCTTCTTCAAGACGCAGAATGACGGGGGGACTTTGACTGCGCAGTCGCGCCTCAATCACGTGCGCCCGGTAACGCGCTGATTCCAGAGCCAGAAGCGTGGTGGGCAACTCAGACCCGGGACAGGAGCCGCCGCCGACGACGGAATGGCCTTTGAACAGCTCGATGCGGCAGCCCGCGGGAAGTCTTGGTTTGAGCCTCCGGACAAATCTACGGCTCCGACGCTGCAGTTCCTCGGGGGAAATCGAGATCATCATCAGAACTGGAATCTCTTCCAGGGCTCGCCCGGCCCGGTAGGCTGCCAGCGTCCCCTCCAGTGCGCCGTAGATGAGCTTCTCTACTCGATAGGTCCGCATGAGCGGGTTCTTGCGGATGGGCTCGATCCATTTGCGAGAGCCTGCGATGATTCCGGCCTGAGGTCCCCCGAGAAGTTTATCTCCGCTAAAACACACCAGATCTACGCCGGCCGTAATGCTTTTCTGGGCTATCGGCTCTTCCGTAATGCCGAATCGGGACAGGTCGGCCAGCAAGCCGCTTCCGATATCTTCGACCACAGGGACCTCGTGCCGGTGGGCTAGATCCAGGAGCTCGCTCAGTCCGGGACGTTCGGTGAACCCTCGTATTCTGTAATTGCTGGGATGGACTCTCAGGAACAGGGCCGTGTCGCGGCCGATGGCTGCTTCGTAGTCCTGGATGCGCGTCTTGTTCGTGGTGCCGACTTCTCGAAGGACGGCCCCGCTCCGGGCCAGAATATCCGGGATCCGGAACGACCCCCCGATCTCTATCAACTCCCCGCGTGATACCACCACCTCCTTTCCGGAGGCCAGTGTGTTGAGAATCAAGAACACCGCCGCGGCATTGTTGTTTACAACGGTTGCCGCCTCGGAGCCCAGAATCTCACCCAAAAGCCCCTCGAGAAGCTTGTCCCTGTAAGATCGCTCGCCCGTCGCCAGGTCGAACTCTAAATTGGCGTAATGACCCGAAACGGCCGATAAGGATTCCTGTGCCCCGGTGGACAATGGGGCGCGTCCGAGGTTGGTGTGGAGGATGACGCCGGTGGCGTTGATGACCGGAAGGAGTTGTGGGCGCAGGCGCGCTCGCAGTCTCTGGTCAAGTATTAGCTCGAGGTTGTCCATGCCGATGGCCCTGTCGTATGTTTCGTCTCCGGAACGAATACCATCGCGCACTTCCTGGAGCAGGGCCTGGATTTCCGAGACAACCAAGGAACGGCCGGTTCGCTCGACCCATGCTGCGATCAGCGGCCGCAGCAGCACCTGATCGACAGCCGGAATCTGACGGAGCAGCGCCTGATGCGTGGACTGCCGCATTGCGGCATTTCACCACACCATCGGAGGGCTGTCAATTCCGGACCCGTAGCACGGCGGCATGTAATCCGTCGGTTTGCGGAGGAACCGGGGAAAAAAATCACAAAATTCTTTGCGTCTTTGTGGTGAAGCAGGGTAAGCCGCTAAGAAGCAAAGCGCGAAGAATCACCAAGAGGAAGATTTTGGGTTGCACACGCCGCACCCTGAGAGGGACCATTGCCCGCGTACGACGAAGATCTGACCAACCTGGACGATTGGCTCCGCCGCCTGAAGGTGGAGTACACGGTTTACTTTAACGGTCACCGCAAGAGACCGCCGGACGACCTCAGACTGCGGGTCGAGAAGATCGTGAAAAGACTGTCGGATGCGGGCGACATGACCTATTCGGAAAGGTTTCGCTACAACACACTTGTCACCCGCTTTTACGTGCTTCGCGACCTCTGGCGGAGGATGATGGCCGCGCGCGAGCTCGGAGAAGAACCCAGGCTAGAGCCGGAGCGTGCCTCCGACGAAGTCCCCTCACCGCAGACCTCCCCCGTTTCTTCCGGGACGAAGGTAGTCATTCATGATCCGGAGAGCGAAGAAGACAAAGTCCGCGCGCTCTACCAGGCCCTGGTAGACATCACGCACAAGAGGCCGGGACAGAATCCTCCGGTCTCGTACGACCAGTTCCTGAAGTTCATCTCAACCCAGACGAAGTCCCTTCAGCAAAAATTCGGATGCTCCGCCGTGGCGTTCAATCTAGCGCTCGAAAAGGACGCGGTGAAGTTTACCGCGCGTGCCGAAGACGTTCACCTGCCGTGAGAACTCTGCTGAGCTTCCAACCTGATCACATTTTCAGCCTGAGGGCCGCGCGGCCCCATCTTCAAATCAAATTCCACTCGCTCGCCTTCCCGCAGCGTCTTAAATCCATTTTCCTTGATGGCGCTATAATGGACGAAAACGTCGGCGCCCGAGGGTTGCGAGATAAAACCATAGCCCTTTGTATTGTTGAACCACTTCACCGTGCCGTTTGTTTTCGACATCTCTTCTGCTCCTGAAGTCCATGCAAGCTCACGCACAAATCTAGCGCACAAGCCCGGGTCTGATCAGACAGGCGCCGACTTGTTGCTTAGTTAGTGGTACTGACCTCTTTCTTCGCGGATATGAGCAGACTAGTCGAGTCAATTTCGTTTTGTCAACAGAAAAATAGCTTGACAACGCGCTAAGCGATTACGGGTTAACCGTTTAGGCTATTCCGTTACACCGTGGACGAAGCCACTTCTCATCCTGTTTCACCACGGAGACACGGAGGGCACGGAGATTTCACGGAGGGATCAGGGTTCTCCGTGGATCTCCGTGTACTCCGTATCTGCGTGGTGAGCAAAGCGCTTGAATTCTTCTCGAACGCGTCGAGCTACGGAAATCCTGAGGTGGCCAAATTTTCTTTCCATCAAATGAGCCTTCGTATAGTATGTGTCGCTTCTTTGCGAGAAGCAGTCTGCCATGAACGTGGATTTAGTTCCCATTCGATGCGCCCTTTTGAGCGTTTCCGACAAGACCGGTCTGGCCGACTTTGCCCGTGTCTTGCGGGAATTCAACGTGCAATTGCTGTCCACGGGCGGCACCGCAAAGCATCTCCGGGCAGCCGGCATCGCGGTCGAGGAGATATCCGATTACACCGGCTTCCCTGAAATCCTCGACGGCCGCGTGAAGACTCTGCACCCCAGAGTTCATGGCGGCTTGCTGGCCATTCGGAGCAGGCCGTCGCACCAGGTCCAGATACGCGAGCAAGGAATTGCTCCGATCGACATGGTCGTAGTCAACCTTTATCCTTTTCGCGAAGCAGCGGCGCGAGCAGAATCGGCCTTCGACGAGGTCGTGGAGCAGATCGACATAGGAGGGCCGAGCATGGTGCGGTCCGCCGCCAAGAACCACGCGTTTGTCGCGGCAGTCACGGACCCGCGCGACTACGGACGCATTCAGGAAGAATTGAAAGGCAACGAGGGTCGGATCGGCGCCGCAACGCGATTCATGCTGGCCCAAAAGGCCTTCGCCTGTACCGCCAGCTACGACAGCGCCATCGCGGCATATTTTTCGGAACGCGCCTGGTCTCCGGAGGGGATTCAAAAAGCACCGGCGGGTTTTCCCGCATTCGAGGCGCTGTCGTTGGAGAAGATTCGAGACCTGCGTTACGGAGAAAACCCGCACCAGAGAGGCGCGCTGTACGGGCTCGCGGCGAGCGCGCCGTGCGGTGTTGCGGGCGCGGAGGTCCTGCACGGCAAGGAGATCAGCTACAACAATCTCCTGGATGCCGACGCGGCCTGGGAACTGATTCTGGAATTCGACCGTCCCGCTGCGGCCCTGATCAAACACACGAATCCCTGCGGCGTGGCGCAATCCGGCGATCTCGAGGCCGCCTACGTTCAGGCGCGTGAATGCGATCCGGTTTCGGCCTTCGGATCCGTCGTTGCTTTGAACGGTGAGGTAGACGGGGCAACCGCCACCGAGCTGGCGTCGACTTTCGTGGAAGTGATTCTCGCCCCGGCTTTCAGTGATGAGGCGCTGGCAACGCTCACGCAGAAAAAGAACGTCCGGTTGCTGCGCATCGGAACCCGGGACGCCAGTTCCATGAGGCTTCGCCAGATCAGCGGGGGATTCCTGATACAGGACAGAGACCTGTTCACCACAGGCCCGCGAGAGCTGAAGACTGTTACCAAGCGCGCCCCAACGGCCGAGGAAATGGAAGCGCTGCTGTTCGGCTGGCGGGTTGTGAAACACGTCAAGTCCAACGCCGTAGTCTTCAGCAACGGTCAACGAACTTTGGGTATCGGCGCCGGTCAAATGAGTCGTGTGGATTCGGTGAAGTGGGGAGCGCAACGGGCCATACTTCCGCTTCAGGGATGTGCCATGGCCTCTGACGCGTTCTTTCCCTTCGCGGATGGAATCCTGGCCGCGGCAAGCTACGGCGTACGCGCCGTAATCCAGCCCGGCGGATCCGTGCGCGATGCGGAGGTCATCGAAGCCGCCGATGCGCGCGGCATGGCCATGGTCTTTACCGGGATCCGCCATTTCAAGCACTGATGGAGAAATTGACGGGAGAAATGTTTGCCACGAATTACACGAACTTTCTCTTTTTTTGTTTCCGTGTAACTCGTACCACTATGGCGGAAGATCCGTCGCTGCCTGAAAAGGATTCTTCCGGGTTCTTCCTGGGAGCGCACGCTTCCAGCGTGCCCTGGTGTCTAACACCCGGCACGCAGGATGCGTGCGCCCCCAGGGACGGAACCTCCGCGGTCTCCGCGCCTCCGCGGTGAGATTCTTTTGCCTGCGACTCCGACGAGATCTGTAGATGGATGATCACAGCTTCACAGATAGGGTCATAAAATTCCTGCCGGTAGTCATGTTTATCGGAGGTTTTGTCTGCACTTCGCTCACACTGACCCGTGTCGACCGCATGTCGGACAACCTGATCTTGCTAGGTTATCTGGTTGCCCTGGCTGCGATGATCGTGATTTGCCTGCGCGCGCAGGCCGAAGCCATTCAGGCCGACCTGCTGGAAAAATTGGCGCCGCATTTCCGATGGGTCATGCAATTTCTGATAGGAGGCCTGCTATCGAGCTACGTCGTCTCCTATTTCAAAATCGCGTCGTGGCCGCGGGCGAGCGTCTTTATACTGCTCCTGGTCTTTCTTCTTGTTGCGAAGGAGTTTCTCGAGCACCAGCTCGAAAACCCGAAACTGCTGGCCGCCCTCTTTTTCTTTTGCCTGTTCTCCTTTCTTGCATATTTCCTGCCCGTGGTTCTGGCACGCGTCGCGACTGTCATCTTTCTGTTTGCGGGCTGGATCAGCCTCGGCATCAGCCTGTGGGTTCTCGCCCTCGCGCAGTCCGAGCACCCCCGCGAGGAGCGGACGCGCCCGCGCCTGTGTATTGTCGCCACTTACGTGATGCTGAATATCCTTTACTTTGCCAACCTCATTCCCCCTGTCCCTCTCGCTCTGAAGTCGGGCGGGATATTCCACAGCGTCGAAAGGATCGACGGGGCGTATCAAGTGCAGCACGTGCCCACTCCCTTGTATCGCTTCTGGAAGGACTGGGATGATCCTTTTTATTTGGCTCCGGGCGAGGCGGTTTTCTGTTACAGCGCGATCTTCGCGCCGCGCGACGTCCGCGTTCCCGTGCAGCACCGCTGGAGCCGGTACACTGAGCGAACGGACTGGGCACAGATGGACCTCATTCGCCTCGAAACCACCGGCGGCCGCGACCGCGGCTACGTGGGATTTTCACGCAAGACGGAGCTTCCGCCGGGAGAGTGGAAGGTGGAGGTCGAAACCCAAGAGGGTGAGATCCTCGGCCGCCTCTACTTTACCGTAATCCCCACGCCCGAAGGCCATGCCCCATTGATTACCCGGACAATCGAATAGTTTGTGTTCGGAGTTCAGGCTTTAGCCTGTACTGAGCCAGCGCAGCCTAAAGGCTGAACTCCAAGCCTAATTTCCGATTGACAGCCACTTGACCGGGGCATACTACAGACGAAAAGAGGAGCCGCGGAGGGTCCCTTTTTAACGGAGGCATTGGCATGCTCATGGTATTGGACGTAGGGAACACCAACACGGTGTTGGGCATCTACTCCAATGAGGAGTTGCTGAATCATTGGCGCTTGACTACTGAGCGCGAGCGGACGGCTGACGAATACGGGATCCTAATCCGGACCCTATTCGGCCTGGGAGAAGTCTCCAACGGCACCGTAACGGCGATTGTGATTTCTTCGGTCGTGCCGCCTGCGCGGCCTGCACTCGAAGAAATGGGCGTGCGCTACTTCGGCATTCGGCCGCTTTTCATCGAGGCGACCATGGATCTGGGGATGACGGTCCGCTACAACCCGCCGGCGGATGTAGGCGCCGACCGCATTGTCAATGCGGTTGCGGCCTACGCCCAATTCGGAGGTCCGGCCGTTGTAGTGGATTTTGGCACTGCGACCACGTTCGACGCCATCTCGCCGCAGGGAGAATACCTCGGAGGCGTCATCGCTCCGGGCATAGGAATCTCTGCGGAAGCTCTCTTTCTGAGGGCCGCGCGCCTTCCGCGTGTGGAGATCCGGCCTCCGTCCAAGGTAGTGGGGGATTCCACGGTGGGCAGCATCCAATCGGGGCTGTACTGGGGATACGCGGGGCTGGTCGATGGAATCCTGAGGCGCATGAAAGACGAGATCGAGAATCCGTATGTCGTCTCTACCGGGGGCCTGGCGGAATTGATTTCCCCCGCGTGTGAGGAAATCGACTCGGTAGACAGAAACCTCACCCTCGAGGGGATGCGGCTTGTCTACGAACGCCTGAAATGAATTATTACAACTACTTCACCGAGATCGAGGAGCATTTTGCCCGGCGGCGCGGCAAGCACCTGCTCGTCTCTCCAATGGACTGGAGTCTCATCGCCGCCTGGCGGAGCTCGGGCGTTCCTCTGCACGTAGCCCTGCGCGGCATCGACCGGGCCATCGATTCCTTCCACGCGCGAGTGAGCCGCCCTACGGCAAGAGTGAATACCCTGTTCTATTGCCACGACGCCGTGATGGAGGAGTACGCAAACTACCTGGAATCCCGGCTGGGGGATCAACCAGGCAACCCCGTCGAGAGCAACGGTGGTCCCGGCAAAAAAACGATTCTCGAATTCCTGACATCCAGAATCTCTGAAATAAAGGCCCTCCGGGTGAAACATTATGAGAAGGAAACCGCCCGTCTGACCGAGGTCTTGGACCGCGTTCGGGCGCGGCTTGAGGAGATCGCCGCCGATCTGGAAGCGGGGCAGCGCATCGATTGCGAGTCGCTGGAGCGGGATCTGGCTATTCTCGATGAGAGGCTCGTTTCGGAGCTGAGCCCCGCAATTTCACAGGAGGAAATGGCCGCGTGGAAGGAAGAGGCCAGGAAGGAACTGAAGGTTTACAGGAAAAAGTTGCCCAAAGAAACTTATCAAAAGATCCAGGACAACTTTCTGCGCAAGAAAATCCATCAGCACTTCGGCATCGGCGAGCTCAGTCTCTTTCACCTATGAAGGCGCGTCGCTCCGCCGAGTTTGAAATCAAAATCGACAAGCTGGTCTACGGCGGCTCCGGTCTCGGCCGCCATGAGGGCAAGGTGGTCTTTGTCCCATTCACCGCTCCGGGCGACAGGGTCCGGGTGCGTCTCGCGGAACAAAAAAGGAACTTTGCGCGCGCCTCCGTCGTCGAGCTTCTGGAGCCCGGACCCGGAAGGCAGGATCCCCCGTGCCCTCATTTCGGAGTTTGCGGCGGATGCCAGTGGCAGCATCTGGAGTATGCGCAGCAGCTTGAATTCAAGCGGCGGATCCTGGAAGAAACCCTGCATCATCATCTGCCTGAAACGAGGACGCTTGAAATCCGCATGACGGCGTCGCCGCAGCCGCTCGGGTACAGGACGCGCGCCCGCATCCAGATGGCGGGCGCCGGTCCCGGCGCCCGCGCGGGGTTCTTCCGCCTGCAGTCGCACCGGATCGAGGACGTTAAATCGTGCCCGCTTTTTCATCCGGCGTTGAATAGGGCTCTGGAGCAAGTCCGTGGGCTTCACTCCAGGGGTGAGCTCGGCGGCGAGGTTCGGCAAATGGACTTAGCCTGCGACCCCGATGAGGGCTTGTGGGCGATCGCTCCCGCGGCAGAAGACAAGGCGTCCACCGGCAGCCCGGAATCGCAGAGGCGGGAAAACCCGGAGACGCTATTGCCCCGCAGGGTAGGCGCATTCACTTACCACATCTCTCCCTCGACGTTTTTCCAGGCGAATTACCTTCTTCTCGGCCCAATGGTGGAAAAGGTCCGCGAGCTTGCGCGCGAAGCAGGACTTGCGGCCGCTCTGGATTTGTTCTCCGGCGCCGGCCTTTTCGCTCTTCCTCTCGCGCTCCAGTTCGGGCAAGTTGTCGCCGTGGAGGCGAGCGCCGCCGCTTCCCGACTCTGCGAACGGAACGTCAGGGAGGCGGGGCTGACCAACGTGCAGTGCATATGCGCGGCGGTCACCGCTTGGATGAGGGCGGTGGGCTCCGTTGCGGCGCCGGCCTTCGACCTCGTCGTCCTCGATCCGCCGCGCGCCGGCGCAGGCAATGACGTGATGCAGCACCTGGTCGAATGGTCGCCCGAAACCATTCTTTACGTCTCTTGCGACCCTCAAACGCTGGCGCGAGATCTGACCTGTCTCGCGCCGCGCTACTATCGAATCGACGCTATCGAAGGTTTCGACCTGTTCCCTCAGACCTTTCACATCGAGACTGTCGTTCGCCTTCGCCGGATCAGACCGGGGTCAGACCTCAGACCTCAGGGGTCAGACCTCAGACCTGATCTCAAAAATCTGAAGTCTGAAGTCTGAAGTCTGAAGTCTGAGGTCGGAAGTCTGAGGTCGGAGGTCTGAAGTCGGAGGTCTGAGGTCGGAGGTCTGAGGTCGGAGGTCTGATATGCCGGGGCGCTGGGGAAACATACCGTTTCTACCTTGCCTCCTCTGTCTGGCCGCGGGAATCCTGACGTCGCAGTTCGTTGTCGATTATTCCTTCGCAGGTCTGGTACTGGCTGGAGTGATGCTCCTCGCGGCCGGTTTCCTGGCTCTACAACGTGACCGTCTGAGAGTCGCCCTCTTTGCTGCTCTGGGTTCTGTCTCTCTTTGTGGAACCCTTCTTGGTATTTCGGACCGGGATAGCTACTCCGAGCTTGACGTGCGTATGCACCTCCGGCGCCACGCGTTCTCCCTGGACGAAATTGTCCTCTTCGACGGATGTGTCGCTGAAGAGGTGGAAACGCTGGAAGGAGACCACCTGGTGACGGTGGAGCTCCACGGATTTCGCGCCGGAAATCACTGGCTCCGGTGCACGGGGCGCGCTCTCTTGCGTGTGGCGGCGGGTCCGGACGAAGACCCGCGCATGCCAACGGGCGTGCTGAAGTACGGGGATCGCATACGCGGCTCCGCGGTGTTTCATCTTCCGCGCAATTTTCAGAACCCCGGGGCTGTGGACCGCGTCGGCCTGCTTGCGCGCCGCGGAATCTTCCTGGTCGGAAGGGTCAAGTCCGTCCGGCTCCTGGAGGTCCTTCCGGGGGATTGCGGAACCTCGTGGAAGCGAGCGGCCATCCGGGCGCGCGAGGCCCTTCGCCTGCGTCTTCAACCCCTGGCAGAGGATGGCAGGAAGACACAGGCCGCCGTTCTCCTGAGTCTCTTGATCGGAGACCAGAATAGCCTGAACACCTCGACGCGCGAGACCTTCCAGAATGCGGGAACATACCACGTGCTGGTCGTGTCGGGATTGCATGTTGCGTGGATCGCCTGGGCGCTGCTGCAGGTATTTCGCCGACTGCGTCTTTCTCCGGCTCCCAGCAGGATTCTGGTGGCAGCCGGCATTCTGTTCTACTCGGGCCTGGTCGGCTTTCAGGCCAGTGTTTCCCGATGTCTGTGGGTGTATATCCTGTACCTGTCCGGCCAGGCGCTCTTTCGTGCCGCGCATCCTCTCAACCTCCTTTCGGCCGGCAGCTTCTTGATGCTGTCGGTCCAGCCAGGCTGGCTCTTCGACCAGGGGTTTCAGCTGTCCTTCTTGTCCGTGATTGCGATACTGCTGCTGGGCGTTCGCTTCCTCGACGGGAGCCTTCGCCCTCTGCTCTCGCCCCTCAGATCCGCCGGCGACAACGAGCGTCTCTCGTTCGAACCCGGGCCGTGGCCGTTCAGCTCTGGCTAAACCCCGTCATGGCGTTCCATTTTAACCGGCTGAGCTGGATCTCCCCGGTCTCCAACCTCCTCGTGGTCCCATTGGCTTCTCTCACCCTGGCTTCCGGGATTCTCGCGGTCCTGGCCGACTGCGCCGCCTTGCCTTCTCTCGTCCCGCTCGGAATCGCGACCTGGTGTGCTTCGGCGCTCGTACAGTCGACGGATTGGTTCTCCAGGTTGCCCGGCACATGGCAGCGGTGCGCGACTCCGTCCGCGTTCTCCACTGGGTTCCTTCTGCTTTTGATGTTTGTCTGGTCGGTGTTCCAATGGCGCCACATCTGGATTCCGTGCCTGGCAACACTGTTGTGTCTCGTGTGGCTCGGCAACGGATTCTTGCTCCTCGAAATACTGCTGCGGTCTCGCGATGCCCGATCCTTCCTCGCCCGGCAAGACGACTCCGGAAGACCGCGGGAGGATCTGCAATTAATCTTCCTGGACGTGGGTCAGGGAGACTCGGTGGTACTCCGATACCCTGACCGTACCGTTTGGGTGCTGGACGCAGGGGGTATTCGAGACGCCACGCCCGAAGACACGGAACCTCCTTCTCTGGACATCGGCGAAGTCGTGGTCAGCCGCTATCTGTGGTCCGTTGGAGCTCCAAGGCTCGAGCGCGCTCTGCTGTCCCATCCGCATCAGGATCACGCGGGAGGCCTGTTCGCCCTGATCAAGAATTTCGCGGTGCGGGAGATCAATTACGGAGAACCCGGATTCGATGCGCTGCTGGAACAGTTGGTCGCGGCGGCGCGCGCAAGGGGCGTGCTGCCCCGAAGGGTTCAGGCGGGGGATCGATTCGCGATGGGACCCGTAAAAGTTGAGGTCCTCAATCCGGTCGTCGACGGGACCCGGCGTTCGATCAACGACAACTCTGTGGTCGTGCGCCTGACGTACGGCCGGTTTTCCGCCTTGTTAACGGGCGATCTTGAAATCACCGGGGAAACCGAGGTTTCCCTGCGCGCGCGGGAGCTGGAGGCCCGGCTCCTCAAGGTGGCGCATCACGGCAGCAAGTCCGCAACCCGGGATTCTTTCCTCGACCGGGTCCGCCCGCGCTGGGCCGTAATATCGGCCGGCCGCAACAACCCCTTCGGACATCCCGCGCGAGAGGTGTTGATCCGCCTGGTGCGTCATGGAGCTCGCCCGCTTCTTACTTCGGATCAAGGAGCCATTACCTTTCGAACTGACGGAGCCCGGTACACGCTCTCGACATTCGTCTCCGGAGTTCTTGAGCAGGGTGAGTTTTGACAGGATTCTCACCGCTAACACAAAGCTTCACCACGGAGACACGGAGTTCAGGGAGATGCACGAAGAACACTACGCCTTACCGCGAAGGCGCTAAGGGCTCGCGCAGAAATAACTTCACATTTTGCTGCGGGCCGCAGCCCGAAGGGGCGCGGCGGCGGGCGGGCATCTGCTTTGTTGCCGCTCCTCGCCGATGTCCGACATCGCCTTCGTCGCGGCGCCTCGCATCTGCCCGCCCGGCGCTCGCGCCAAAATGTGAATTTATTTCTGCGCGAGCCCTAAGGGCGCAAAGTAATCAGCAAGGTTTTGGTTGTGGCTGTGCCCCTCCGTGAATCTCCGTGCCCTCCGTGTCTCCGTGGTGAAAGAGAATGTGTGAATAGTCTGAGCTTGCGTACGGGCGGGTCTCAACGTAAATTCATCAGCTCATACAATTGCATAGGGAGGTTGTTTATGCGCTCCGTTTTACGAGTCAGAAGATTCGCTCTTGTGCTGGTGTCCTGCGCCGCCATTGTGCTATTCATGGCGTTCGGCATGGGACAGGAAAGAACGATCAACATCATTGCCTTCGGTGCGCACCCGGACGACTGCGACGGCCGCGCTGCCGGAGTAGGCGCCAAGTGGG
>WNGG01023501.1_pt1 | contig 17033 bp, 16 predicted proteins | sample 5400661 | NCBI WGS metagenome assembly WNGG01 (sample SAMN13153372, study PRJNA577476) | soil metagenome | isolation source: 100 cm soil or saprolite under Garry oak tree replicate 1 | place: USA:California | collected 2016-06-15 | reverse complement strand
ATCTCCAAAGTCGGTCTCTCCCAGAGCCGCTCCAGCGTGCTGAATCCGGCTTCGCCGTGCGGCACGTCGAGGCCGAGGCCGGCCAAGTACCCAGCTTCGTCGAACGATATGGCCGCGATCTCCCGGCGGCGCTCGGCCGGCAGCGGCGGGATGCCGTCGTAGAAGCCGCCGACCGCGACCGCGGCGTCCGGGCGGTGCAGGCTCGCCAGCACCGCGGCGAGCGCGTGCAGCGGGTTGGCCACGGTGCCGCCGTACCGGCCGGAATGCAGGTCCCCGCCGGCGCCCTCGACGGTGATGTCCATCGTGACCAGGCCCTTGGAGGCCAGCGCCAGCGACGGCTCGTCCGGCCGCCACATCGCCCCGTCCGCGGAGATCACCAGGTCGGCCGCGAGCTCGGCGGCGTGCTCGCGGGCGAAGCCGGGCAGCGCCGGGCTGCCGATCTCCTCCTCGCCCTCGAACAGGAACTTCACGTTGAGCGGCAGGCCGCCTTCCTGGGCGAGGAACGCCTGCGCGGTCTTCGCCGCGATGTAGACGGGGCCCTTGTCGTCCGATGCGCCGCGGCCCCTGACCACGTCGCCGTCGCGGGTCAGCTCGAACGGCGGCGAGACCCACTCGGCCAGGTCGCCGGTCGGCTGCACGTCATAGTGCCCGTAGACGAGGATGGTGGGCGCCCCGGTGGCGCCGAGCCATTCGCCGAGCACGACGGGGTGGCCCGCAGTCTCGGCCACCCGGCCGCGCGCGAACGCGAGCTGCCCGGCCAGCCAGTCCGCGGCGGAGCGCATCACGGCGGGCGGCGCGTCCCGGCTGATGCTCGGCACCGCGACGAACTCGGCCAGCTCCCGCAGGTAGCCGGCATCACCGGAGCCGAAGTCGAGAGTCACAGGAACACGCTGCCGCCGTCGATCGAGATGGTCTGCCCGGTCACCCACGAGGACTGCTCGGCGGCGAAGAACCGCACGCCGTTGGCGATGTCATCGGGCCGCCCCAGCCTCCGCATGGCGATGCCGGCGACGAGTTCCCGCTGGCCATCGTCGCCGTAGCCGTCCCACTGCCGCTGGGTCGTCGGGTTGGACAAGATGAAGCCGGGGGCGATGCAGTTCACCGTGATGCCGAACGGCCCGAGCTCGTGCGCCATCTGCCGGGTGAACCCGATCTGGCCCGCCTTCGCGCTGGCGTACGCCTGGATGCCGGTCCGGCTGACGCTCCGCCCGGCGGCGGATGAGATGTTGACGATCCGCCCCCAGCGGCGCTCCTTCATCCCGGGCACGACCGCACGGGTGCAGAGGAACGTGCTGGTCAGGTTCGCGGCGACGACCGCGTGCCAGTCGTCGTCCGGCACCTCTTCCAGCGGGCGGCCGGCCTGCCCGCACACGCCGCCCGCGTTGTTCACCAGGACGTCGACGCGGCCGGCCGCCGCGAAGAAATCCCGGACCGCCGTGGCGCTGGTCAGGTCGGCGGAATCCTTGTCGACGCCGTGGACGGCGGCTCCCTCGCCGCGGAGCATCTCCGCGATCGCGGCGCCGATGCCGTGGGCCGTGCCCGTCACGACAGCGGTCTTGCCCGCCAGTCCGGTCGTCATTCGCGTCCAGCCGATCTCCAGCAGCGCGGATACGCAAGCCGTCGCAGCAGGTCAGGGGTCCGGGGCAGCAAGGATAATAACGCAAACCCGGCTAGATGAGTCACATTGACCCGAAACGGATAGTTCGCTGGCCGGTCCGGCGCACCCAGCCGGGACCAGACCGCCGGCCTGCCTGCTCAGCCGCCTGGCGCGCTGCCGCCGCGCAGCGCGGCCCGCGCCTGGCCGGCCAGCCTGATCGTCGCCGTCACGTCCGGGTCGTCGCCGGTGGGCTGCAAGATAACGGCGGTCGCCCCTGAGCGGCCGAACGAGCGGATCAGCTCGGCGACGTCCGCGGGCGGCCCGGTGGCGGCCCGGTCCGACGGCGGCTCCGCCGACTCGGCCAGCTCGGCCTCGATCCGCGCCACGGCGCCGTCCCCGGTCCCGCACAGCAGGTAGACCACGACCTCGTGCGGCCGGGCCGCGGCCGCCGTCGCGACCGCCCGGCGCACGCCGGCCGGCGAGATGCCCGCATCGAGTACGAGGCCGTCGGCCACCTCGCCCGCCAGCGCGAGCGTCTTCGGCCCGCGGGCGCCGAGCAGCAGCGGCGGCGCGGTGGCCGCCGGCCAGTCCAGCGCGACACCGTCCAGGCGCACGTACGCGCCGCTGACGGTGACCGTCTCCCCGTGTAGCAGCGCCCGGACGGCGCTCGCCCACTCGCGCAGCAGGGTCATGGCGGACGGGACCCGCGCGCCCACCTGGTCCATCCACGGCAGCACGCCGTGCCCGGCGGCCGGGACGAAGCGCCCCGGGAACAGCCGGGCCAGCGTGGCGATCTCCATCGCGGCCAGCGCCGGGTTGCGCAGCGGCACCGGCATCAGGCCCAGGCCGACCCGCACCGAGCCGCTCCAGGCGAGCGCTGCTGCGGCGCTGGTCAGGCCGCCCTCGGCGAAGCAGTCCTCCCACAGCCAGAGATCGTCGAGGCCGGCCTGCTCGGTCAGCGCGGCGAACTCGCGCAGCCGCTCGGGTGGCAGCAGCTGCGGGCGGAACACGATGCCGACCCTGGGCACGTCGCTCATGGCGGCCATTGTCCCCTGCCCGCAATCCCGGTTGCCCGCAGGATGGCGATCTGGCAGCTTGGCGGGATGACCACGCGACTCGTGCACATGGTGATCGATGCCAACGACCCTCCGCGGCTGGCCAGGTTCTGGGCGGCGGCGCTGGGATGGGAGGTGGTGGCCGAGGAACCGGACGAGGTCGTGGTGTGGCCGGCCGGCTTCAGCTACCCGGGCCCGGCCGCGCTGCCGCTCGTCTTCGTGCCGGTGCCCGAGCCGAAGGCCGGGAAGAACCGGCTGCACCTGGACCTGGCCAGCAGCTCAGCCGCGCATCAGGAGCAGCTCGCCGCCCGGCTGCGCGACCTGGGCGCCCGGCCGGCCGATATCGGCCAGGGCACGGTGCCGTGGGTGGTGCTCGCCGACCCGGAGGGCAACGAGTTCTGCGTGCTCGACCCGCGGCCCGGCTACGCCGGCGCCGGGCCGGTCGCCGCCGTGGTCGCCGACTGCGCCGACCCGGAGGCGCTTGCCCGGTTCTGGGAGTCCGCCGGGGGGTGGCGCCGCCGCGACCAGGACCACGGGATGCAAGCCCTGCGATCGCCTGCCGGGCTCGGGCCTTACCTTGAATTCCAGCCGGATGACGGCCCGAAGACGGTCAAGAACCGGGTGCATCTCGACGTGGCACCGCATACCGGCGACGACCTCCAGGCCGAGGTGAGCCTGCTGCGGCAGGCCGGCGCGACGCCGGCTGACGTCGGCCAGGGCACGGCTCCGTGGGAGGTCCTGGCCGACCCGGAGGGCAATGAGTTCTGCGTCCTGTCGCCCCGGTAGCCGCGCGACCCGCTGGCCGCCGGTCATCTCCCCAGGTACGCGCGCTTCAGGTGCTCGCTGCGGAGCAGCTCGGCGGCCGGTCCCTCAAGCACGATCTCCCCGGTGGACAGCACATAGCCGCGGTCGGCGATGGACAGCGCCATCGCGGCGTTCTGCTCGACTATCAGCACGGCGACGCCGGAGGCGTGGATCTCCTTGATGATCCGGAAGTTCTGCTGCACGAGCGCTGGGGACAGGCCCATCGACGGCTCGTCCATCAGCAGCAGCCGCGGGCGGGACATCAGCGCGCGGCCCATCGCGACCATCTGCTGCTCGCCACCGGACAGCGTGCCGGCCAGCTGATTGCGGCGCTCATGCAGCCGGGGAAACAGCGCGTGCACCCGGTCGAAGTCCTCACCGAGCTTCTCGCCACCGCGCAGCACAGCGCCGAGCTCGAGGTTCTCCCTGACCGTCATCTGCCCGAACAGCCTGCGGTTCTCCGGCACGATGGCGATCCCGCAGCCGATCCGCCGTGGCACCGGCCAGCCTGTCACGTCCCGGCCGGCCAGCAGGACCCGCCCGGCGCGCGGCCGCACGAGCCCGAGGATCGTCTTCAGCGTGGTCGATTTGCCGGACGCGTTGCCGCCGAGCAGGCAGACCAGCTCTCCCTCGCCGACCTGCAGCGAGACTCCTTCCAGGATCCGCATCTGGCCGTAATAGGTGGTGACGTCCTCGAGGCTCAGCAGCGTGCCGCTCGTCCCGGCGTTCATTCCGCCTCCGCCAGCGCCTCGGGATCCTGCCCCAGGTAAGCCTCGACGACGGCCGGGTGGCCGGCCACCTCGTCGAACCCGCCCTCGGCGATCTTGACGCCGTGGTCGAGCGCGACGACCCGGTCGGAGCAGCCGGCGACCACGTGCATGTCGTGCTCGATGACCAGGATCGCCACGCCGAGCTCGCCGCGCAGCCGGCCGATCAGCTCGGTCACCTCGTGCGTCTCGGCCGGGTTCATCCCGGCGGCGGGCTCGTCAAGCAGCAGGATCCGGGGCCGGGTGGCGAGCGCCCTGGCGATCTCCAGCCGCCGCCGGTTGGCGTAGGACAGGGAGTACGCGGGCTGGTCCCAGCGGTACCCGGCCAGCCGCTGGCCGAAGAACGACAGCACGTCCTCGGCCAGCGCCCGGACCTCGCGCTGCTCGCGGCGGGCCCGCGGCAGCCGGAGTATCGACTCGACCGGCGTGGCCTTGGTGCGACCGTAGGTGGCGGCCATCACGTTCTCGATCACCGACATGTTCAGGAACAGCCGCAGGCTCTGGAACGTGCGCGCGATGCCCAGCCGGGTGATCAGGTGCGGCGGCAGCCCGGCGATCGACCGCCCGGCGAACCTGACATCCCCGGCGCTGGGCTGGTATACGCCCGTGGTGACGTTGAAGATCGTCGTCTTGCCGGCGCCGTTCGGCCCGATCACGCTGACGATCTCGCGGTCGCCGACCTCCAGGTCCAGCTCAAAGAGCGCCCGCAGGCCGCCGAACGACAGCGAAAGACGATCGAGGCGCAGGACCGGCTCGGTGCTCATGTGATGGCCTCGACCCGGCGGGCGCCGAGCAGCCCCTGCGGCCGGGCGTTCATCATCACGATCAGGATCGCGCCGATCATGAGCTGCCGGGTGATCGACGGCTCGGCGACCAGCCGGGTTTCCCATACGAACGATGCCAGGTAGATGGTCGGCGCCAGCAGCACGGTCCGCCAGCGCCCTCGCAGCTGGACGAGCGCGATCAGCATGCACATCAACAGGACGAACCCGTAGTTGCCGGGGACCTGCGGGTTGGCCGGGACGATCACCCAGTAGTGCAGCGCCGCGGCGGCGATCCAGCTGGCCGACTGCGGCTGGCCGGCCACCGCGGCCGGCGACAGCGCCGCGGCGATGGCATGCGCGGCGAAGCCGAGCGCCGCGGTCGCCGCCAGCACTGCCGCCAGCTTCCGCCATGGGCGCAGCTTGGCCACCAGGGTCAACGCGATCAGGCCGTAGAACAGGACGCCCGCGTCTGCCGGGCTGCGCAGCAGGCCATCGTAGATGATCGTTACCACCAGCGCGCCGGTGACGGAGCCGACGATGCTGCCGGCTCCGCCGAGTATGAGCCCCGCGTAGATGAGGATCAGGAACGGCGTGTCGAAGTCGGCCGGGAAGACGCTGATCTGCTGCGCGGCGTAGACCGTGCCGGTCAGCGCCGCGACCATGGCGCCGAACGCGAACGCCATCAGCTTCACCCGGTTGACCGGGATCGTCATCGCGGCGGCGGCCAGCGGGTCCTCGCGCACGGCCCGCCACGCCCGGCCGGTGCGCGAGGTGTCGAGCAGCCGCAGCACCGTCATGGTCAGCACCAGCAGGATCACCAGCAGGTAGTAGTAGCCAGCGTTGGTGGTGAGCTGGAAGCCGAAGGCCCTGATCGGGTCGATTCCGACGATCCCGTTGGGCCCGCCGAACGTGCCCGGCGCCACGTTGTTGGTGAACTCGACGAACGCCTCGCCGAAGAACAGCGTCACGATCGCCAGATAGTCGCCGAGCAGCCGCCGGGACGGCAGCCCGACGAGCAGCCCGAGTACCGCCGCGCCGGTCATCACGATCGGCAGCGACAGGTAGGCCGGCAGGTGGATGCCGTTCGCGCCGATCTGCGCGGAGGACAGCAGCGCGAACCCGTAAGCGCCGAAGCCGAAGAAGGCGATATAGCCGAGGTCGAGCAGCCCGGCCCAGCCGACGGTGACGTTCAGCCCCAGCGCCAGCAGCGCGAGCACCAGCGCGTCGATGCCCACCTGAAGGCCCCAGGCGGCGGTGGATCGATGCTCACGGCGAGCTCACACCTTCTGCAGCTGCGCCTGGCCGAGCAGCCCGCTGGGCCGGACCAGCATCACGGCGATGAGGAGCGCGAACACGAGCAGGTTCGTGTACGTCGAGGAAATGTATCCGGTGATGAACGACTCAGCGATGCCGATCAGCAGGCCGCCGAGCATCGCGCCGGGCAGCGAGCCGATGCCGCCGACGACGGCCGCGGTGAAAGCCTTGAGCCCGGCGATGAAGCCGATCGTATTCGACACCTGGTTGAACAGCAGCCCGGCCATTACGCCGGCCACGCCGGCCAGGGCCGAGCCGAGGAAGAACGTCATGGCGATCGTCAGGTTGACGTTGATCCCCAGCATCTCGGCGGCCTCCCGGTCGGCGGCGACCGCCCGCATCTGCCGGCCGAGCTTCGTCCGGTTGACAAGCTCCCGCAGGCCGGTCATCAGCACCAGGCCAAGGCCGAGGACCATGATCTGCACGGCGCTGATGCTGACCGACCCGATCTGTATCCCGCTGGAGAAGGGGATGAAGTCGGGCGTGTTGTAGATGCGGAACTGCGCGCCGAACAGCAGCAGCGCGGCGTTCTCCAGGAAGAACGAGATGCCGATCGCCGTGATCAGCGGCGCTATCCGCGGCGCGTCCCGCAGCGGCCGGTAGGCGAACCGCTCGATCGCCACCCCGAGGCCGCCGACCAGGCCCGCAGCCAGCACGAACATGATCACCAGCAGCAGCGGCACCGGGATCGTCAGCGCGCTTGGCCCGCCGAACCACTGGATCACGAAGTAGCCGACGAAGGCGCCGGCCATGTACAGGTCACCGTGCGCGAAGTTGAGCAGCTTCAGCACCCCGTAGACCATGGAGAAGCCCAGCGCCACCAGGGCATAGAGCGAGCCCGTGGTGATGCCGTTCACCAGTTCCTGGAAGAAGAAGCCCATCTGCTGCGAATCCCGCCCGTCACGGCGCCGCCCGGCGCGCCGGCCGTGGCCGGCGCGCCGGGGCAGCTGCCTCCGTTCAGCCGATCACGAGCTCGGAATCAGCTTGTAGTTGCCCGCCCCGTTGATCTTGAACAGGAAGAACTTGCCGTTGACCAGGTCACCGTGGGAGTCGAACTTTATCGGCTGGCCGAGGATCGAGGCCGGTTCGTTCGTCTTCTTGATCGCGGCGAGCACGTTGCTGCGGCTCGGCGTCTGGCCGGCCTTGCAGACCGCGGAGATCGCCTGGTCGACCACGTGCGTGGCCGCGAAGACCGGCGGCCCGAACGTGCCGAAGGATCCGTACTTCGCCTTGGCGGTGGCGACGAGGGACGCGTCGGCCGGGATCGCGGTGATGTCCGGGCCGAACGAGGACACGTACGAGCCGCTGATCGTGAAGGTGCCGGGCGAGAAGAGCCCGTCCGTCCCGAAGATCAGGGCCTTCTTGTGCTGCTGGGCGAGGTTCCGCCCGAACTGCTGGGCGTTGGATGCGACCTGCCACGGCAGCACGACGACCGACATGGCGGGCGTGACCTTGGTGACCAGCGAGGAGAAGTCGTTCTGCTTCTGCGGGACCGACTCGTGATCCACCCTGATCCCGGCCGACTTGAAGATCGGCGTCATCGCAGCCACCAGGCCGGTCGAGTACGCCTCCTGGTCATCAATGATCATCAGCGCCTTCGGGTGCAGGTTGGTCACGATGTAGTTGGCGTCCTGCGGCCCCTGCACGCTGTCCTTGGAGACGACCCGGAAGAACGTCGGGTACTTGCCGGTGGTGAGCGCGGCGGCGGTCGCCGACCCGGAGATGAACGGCAGGCCCGCCCTGGCCATCAGCGGGCCGACGGCCTGTATCTCCTGGCTGCCCGCCGGGCCGACCACCGCGACGATCTTCGAGTTCGATGTGAACTGCTGGGTGACGGTCGTCGCCTGGGATGGCTGCAGCTGCGTGTCGCCCTGGACAATCGAGATCTTCGTCCCGTTAGCCTGGTTGTCCATCGACAGCGCGAGCTGCGCGAAATGCAGCTGCTCCTGCCCGAGCACCGCCACCGGGCCGGTGAGCGGGCCCTCCATGCCGATCTTGGCGACGCACGCCTTGCTGCCGCCGCTCGCGCTCGGGGCGCTGCTGCCGCAGCCCGCCAGAGCCAGCGCGCCGAGCGCTGCCTAGGCGACGATCACGCGTCCTTTCATGGTCAAGCCCTCCATCTCCCGGATGGTTCATTGGTTGTGAGTCAGCGGGATTCCCCGCTTGCCGCGCCTGCCTGCGGCAGCGTCAGCTGCGCAGGCAGGCGGACCGCATCGGGCCGCGGGCACCGCATTAGCGCGGCCGGGCCGCAGCCGAGCCGCGGGCCGGGCTGACCGCCAGGCTCAGCCATCCGCGAGGCTCGCCTGCAGCGTGATCTCGGTGCCGGCCAGGGCACGCGAGATCGTGCAGTCCTTCGCCCGCTGGGCCATGACGGCGAAGCGGGCGCCGTCCATGCCGGGAACGTCGCCGACCGTGGTGAGCTCAATGCGGGTGATGTTGAAGTTGGCGCCCACCGCGGCCAGCGTCACCCGGGCGGTCGTGCGCAGGTCCCGGGCGGGATGACCTGCCTCGCCAAGCAGGCTGGCGAGCGACATCGTGAAGCATCCTGCCTCGGCGGCGCCGAGCAGCTCCTCCGGGTTGGTCGAGTGCTCGCCGTCCTCGACGCGGGCCCGCAGCGAATATGGCCCGTCGAAGGCGCCGCTGCCGAGCGTGATCCGGCCGCCGCCGTCCGGCAGCGTTCCCTGCCAGCGGGCAGCCGCGGTACGGACGACGCGGAAATTCACGGCTTCTTCCCCCGATGGGCGAATTGTGAGCTGATCAAACCATTGCGCTGCCCGACAGGGCAAGGGAAGCGGTTTTGAGGTTCGGCTTGCAGTTGTGATTCGATCGCAATCTGGGCGTCCGCCCGTCCCCCGCCGCCGAGAGGAAACTGCCGATGACAGACCTCGCCCGCACGAGCATCGACGTCGCCGCCGTCCGGGGCCGCTTTTCGTCCCTGCGGGACTTCGCGTTCCTGGACGCCCCGGGCGGCTCGCAGGTGCCGGACGAGGTCGGCGAGGCGATCGCGCGCGCGCTCCGCGAGGCCAGCGCCAACCTCGGCGCCGGCTACGCGACGAGCCGCCGTGTCGGGGAGATCCTGGCGGAAGCCGAGCACAAGGCGGCCGGGTTCCTCGGCTGCGAGCCGGATGAAGTGATCTTCGGGGCGAACATGACCTCGCTGAACTTCATGCTGTCCCGCACCGCCGCGCGCGGCTTCCGGCCGGGCGACGAGATCCTCGTCTCCTCGCTGGATCACGACGGCGGCGTCGCGCCGTGGCTGGAGCTCGCGCACGACTCCGGCCTGGTCGTCCGGCACGTCGGGCTGAACGCCGACACCACGCTCGACTTCGACGATCTGCAGCGGAAGCTCGGGCCGCGCACCCGGGTGGTCGCGTTCGCCTGGGCGTCCAACGCGGTCGGCACGGTCGTGGACGCCCGGACTGTCTGCAAGCTCGCGCACGACGCCGGCGCGCTCGCCTGGATCGACGCCGTCCACTACGCGGCGCACGAGCCGATCGACGTGCGCGAGGTCGGCGCCGACGTGCTGATCTGCTCGCCGTACAAGTTCTGCGGCCCGCATCTCGGCGTTGCCTGCGGGCGGGCCGAGGTGATCGAGCGCTGGCGGCCGTACAAGGCACGGCCGGCTCCGACCAGCCCGCTCGGCCGGAGGTTCGAGACCGGCACGCTGCCTTACGAGCTGCTCGCCGGGTTCAACGCGGCGATCGACTACCTGGAGTCGATCGGGGGCTTCGCGGCAATCACGCCGTACGAGCGCTCACTCGGCCAGCGGTTCCTTGACGGCATCTCCGCGGCGGTCACCGTATACGGGCTGCCGGGGATGGACGGCCGCGTGCCGACGTTCCTGGTCAACGTCGACGGGGTGGCGGCCGAGCAGGTGGCGGGGAGCCTTGCCGCCGCCCAGATCGGGGTCTGGGCGCACGATTCGTGGTATTCGCTGGACCTGTACAAGCGGCTCGGCTACGCCGATAAATCGGTCCGGATCGGCTTCATCCACTACAACACCACCGATGAGGTCGACCGGCTGATCCAGGCGCTGGAGGACGTGCGCGCGCGGTAGCGGGCCGCCCGCTGGCCGTGGCGCCGCGTGCGAACCGGGCCCGGCGCCGCGGCTGGCCGACGGCCGCTGGCCGTGGCGCCGCGTGCCAGCCGGGCCCGGCGCCGCGGCTGGCCGCCGCCTACCCGGCTGCCCCGCCCAGGATCTCGGCCAGCTTACTCAGGTCGATGTTGCCGCCCGACACCACGCACACGACCTTCCCGGTCCCCGCCTTGCCGGTCAGCGCCGCGGCCAGCGCCAGCGCGCCCGCGCCCTCGGCGATCACCCACATGCTGTCAAGCACCCGGCGGCTGCCGGAGCCGTCAACGAACGAGGCGCGGTAGTCGACATCAACCGGGTGCCCGGCGTCGAACGCGGCGGCCAGCGCGGCGGCGGTGTCCGGCTCGGCGGTGAAGATCTTCGCCTGCGGCCGCAGCGCCCTGATCGCGCTGGCGATGCCGACGGTCAGCCCGCCGCCGCCGTAAGGGATCACGACGGCGTCCGCGTCCGGCAGGTCCTCGAGGATCTCCAGGCCGATCGTGCCGTTTCCGGCCATCACGCCGGCGTCCTGCACCGGGTGCACGAACAGCCCGTCGGCGCCGTCCACCCGGCCGGTGATGATCACGTTCCACCAGTCGTCGTACGGCAGCTTCCGCACCTGGCCGCCAAGCCGCCTGATCGCGGTCAGCTTCGCCTCCGGAGCGTGCTCGGGCACGACGATGGTGGCGGAGACGCCGAGCGCCCGCGCCGCCCAGGCGATTCCCTGGGCCATGTTTCCTGCGCTCGCGGTGACGAGGCCCCTGGCCCGGTGACTGGGCGGCGCGAGCATGACCGCGTTGGTCGCACCGCGGATCTTGAACGAGCCGATCGGCTGGAGGTTCTCGAGCTTGAGGTAGATGTCGGCCGGGGCGTCATCGACGTGCAGCCGGACCAGCGGCGTCCGTATCGCCGCGCCGGCGATCCGCTCCCTGGCCACCTCAATCGCCGCCAGCTCCATCACAGCTCCGCCCCGATGCCCGGGCCGCGCGCACCGGACGCCCGGACCGCCGCCAGCCCGATCACAGCTCCACCTCCGTGCCGAGTCCGCGCTCCCTGGCGGCATTGACCGCACTCTCGGCCGCGGCAAGGTCCTCGACGGCGAGGCCGAGCGACCGGAACAGCGTCAGCTCGCCGTCGTCGCGCCGCCCCGCGGCGGTCCCGGCAAGCACCTCGCCGAGCTCCGCGCGGACGTGCTCCTCGCCGGCGATCAGCCCCTGCTGGATCGCCAGCCTGAACTCGCCGGCCTCGTTCCGCAGCGACTCGCGGCTGTCGCAGAACAGCGCGCTCGCGGCCACAGTCGCCGTGTCCAGCTCGCGCGCCCGCGGGCTGCTCGCGCCGACCGCGTTGACGTGGGCGCCCGGCGCCAGCCAGGCACGGCGGAGCACAGGCTCGCGCGAGCTTGTCGCGGTCACGACGACGTCAGCGTGGCGCACGGCCTCCTCGGCGCTCGGCGCGACGCGCACGGTCCCGCCCGCGCCGCCGGCCTGCGCGGCCACCGCGCGCGCGTGGGCCTCGGTCGGCGCGTAGACCCGCACCTGCTCGAACGCCCGCGTCCCGGTGAGCGCCCGGAGATGAGCTCGTGCCTGCGTGCCTGCGCCGAGGATCGCGAGCGTCCGCGCATCCTGCCGGGCGAGCACGCTGGTCGCCACCGCGGTGACCGCGGGCGTGCGGATCTCGGTGATCGCTGCGGCGTCGAGTATGGCGGTCGGCACGCCGGTCTCGCCGTCGAACAGCGTGACTAGCCCTTGATGTGCGTCAAGCCCGCGGGCCGGATTGCCTGGCATGATGCAGACGGCCTTGACGGCGAACGCCGCGGCGGCGCCCTGCTGCTGGCGGCGCCAGCCGGGCATCAGCCCCATGAAGCCGGCCGCGTCCGGCGGCACCATCACCGACCGTAGCGGCATGTACGTCTCGCCCCTGGCATGCTCGGCGAGCACGGCGGCCATCACCGCGGCGCAGCGCTCCGGCGTCAGCGCGGCCAGCACGTCGCGGTGGCTGAGGACGAGAACCCGCATCAGCCGAATGCCCGCTCGATCGCGGCCCGCTCATCGCCGGTGAGCGGCTGCCCGAGCGCCTCGCCGACCGGCGCCAGGTGACCGGGGCGGCCCGGGCCGATCACGATCTGCGTCACCCGCTCGTCGGCAAGCAGCCAGGCGAGCGCGAGGCCGGCCATCGAGGTGCCACGGGCGGCGGCGATCGCCGCCAGCGTGTCGAGGGCGGCGAAGGTCGGGGCGGAGACGAAGTCCCGGTACGGCTCGGGGCGCTGGGTCATCCGCGAACCGGCCGGGAACGGCTGGCCGCGGCGGTACTTGCCGGTGAGCCAGCCGCCGGCCAGCGGGCTGAAAGCCAGGTAGGCGACATCGCGGCGGGCGCAGATCGGCAGCAGCTCCGGCTCGTCCTGGCGGTCAAGCAGCGAGTAGGAGTTCTGGATCGCCTGCGGCTGGCCGGCCGCGAGCGCGGCGGTGAGCTGCCCGGCATGGAAGTTGCTAACCCCGTAGGCGCGGATCATGCCGTCGGCCCTGGCCTGGTCAAAGGCCGCGAACGAGTCCGCCAGGGGCACATCGGGGTCGAAATCGTGGGCGAGGTATGCCTCGACGTGGCCGACCCCGAGACGGTCCAGGCTCGCGCGTAGCTGGCGGGCGATCCGCTCGGGCTTCAGGCCGCCGTCCGCACCGGCTCGCATCGGGTTGAACGTCTTGGTGGTGAGCTGCGGGCTGACGCCGCGGGATCGGATCCAGCTGCCGATGGCAAGCTCGCTGCGCCCGCCGCCGTACGCGTCAGCGGTGTCGAAGTAAGTGATGCCGACTTCCCAGGCCGCGTCCATCAGCTCGAGTGCCTGGTCCTGGCTCAGCCCCTGGCCGAAGAACTCCGGCGCCGAGCCGACCCCGCCGAAGTTGCCGCAGCTAAGCGCGACCCGCGGGACCGTGACGCCGGAACGGCCGAGCGGCCGGCCGGTGCCGAGCGCCCACTTCATCGGCACGGGCGCGGGGTCGGCATTTGCGATATTCAACCAAACCCGCAATAGCCGGGGCAACAGGCCGCGGCAGGCCGCGGCTGCCGGGGGCGCCCCGGGTGCGGCCGGCTGCTGCCCCTGCCCGGTAACGCCGGACGCGGGTACGGCCAAGTAGGGGTGAAGGTACGGCGGCGATAGGAGCCAGGGCGTGTCATCATCGCGAGGCCCGGACAAGGCCGGCCGCGGCCAGGCGGAGCCATTTGCCCGGATCGGTTATGACGCGGACGCGTTCGCGGCCTTCTACCGCGAGCACGTGACCGCTGTCACGCGCTTCGTGGCCCGCCGCGTGGCGGACCCGCACACCGTGGCCGACCTGACTGCCGAGGTGTTCCTCGCGGTCATCGGCTCGGCCGGCAGCTACCGCCCCGGCCGGGGCACGCAAGTGGCGTGGCTGTACGGGATCGCACGCAACGTCATCGCTGGGGAGCACCGCCGCGCCGCGCACGAATTGCGGACGGCCCGCCGGATCGCCGGCCACCGGCTCCTCAATGAGGACGACATCGCCCGCTAGAGGAACGAATCGACGCCGAGAGCCCCGGCCGGGCCGCCTGCCGGGCGCTGGCGGGGCTCCCGCGAGACGAGCGGGCCGTGCTGGAACTCGTTGCGATCGATGGGCTGCCAGTCAAGGACGCGGCCGCCGCGCTGGGCATCCGGCACGGCACCGCAAGGGTCCGCCTGCACCGGGCCCGCCGTGCCGCCAGGCAGGCCATGGGCCCGCCCGCCGTCCCGGACACACCGCCGACAGAAGTGGAGAGCTTGACATGAGCACCATTCAGCACCCGCCCGGGGCGGGTGGCGAGCAGCCCTCCGGGGGACGGGGCGCTGATCCCACCGCAGCGGGCGACGCTTTCGGGGGGTTCGAGATCCGCCTGCTGGCCGCGCTACGGATGGTGGTGGCCGAGCAAGCCGCCACGGCCGGGCAGGAAGCTAGCCCTGCCGACCGGCGAACGGGAATGGGTACGGTCCGGCGCCCGGCCGCCGCGCGGGGGCCGGCCCGGCGGGCATGGCCGACCCGGCGGCTGGCAATGACCGGCGGCCTCGCCGCCTCACTGGCGGCGGTCCTGGCGGCCACGGTCACGCTGACCACCGTCGGCGGCGCCCGGCCGCCGACCCGGAACCCCGTGACTGCCGTCGGGGTCCTGAACAACGCTGCGCTCGCCGCCCTCCGCGAACCCGCCCGCACTCCCAGCCCAGGCCAGTTCATCTACTACAAGACATACGCGGCGTTCAAGGCCACGCGCCCTCCCGGGCATCCGGAAGTGCCAGCACTGATTCAGGGGACAGGAACCTACGAGGCGTGGGCGTCGGTGAGCGGGACGCACCGCGGCCTCCAGGTGGAAACCGTCAAATACCGCACCGGTGGTCACACATCGACGCTCCGGGGCCCGACGGCTTGGTGCGCGCACGGCTATATTCATCCGGCCTACGTAATCAAAGTGCACTGCATCGCCCGGTACTTTGCCGACTACCTGCCGCAGCTTCCCGCCACGGCAGCCGGGATGCGCGCCTTCCTGGACCGGCAACTCCACATGTCGAACGACAATCTGGCGAAACTGATCGGCGACGGGCCAGGCGGTCCGGTGAACGTGCTCTCGGGGGCCTTCTACATCCTGACCCAGTACTACCTGACACCCGCGCAGCAGGCGGCGATGTACCACGCGCTGGCAACCTTCCCCGGCCTGACTGCCGTGGCCAAGGTGACCAGTGTCCAGGGTGAGGTGGGCGTAGGAGTCCGTTACCACTCCCCCGCCAAGTCGATCACCTGGACGGCCATCTTCGACCCCACCACCTTCAAGCCGATCGGCGCAGACGTAGATTGGCTCGGGCATCACACCCGCGAGGCCGTGCTCGTGCCGCCGACGATCGTCAGCAAAGTGGGCCAGCGGCCCTGAGCCCGCGCCCGCCTGATGAGGAGCCCCGCCCGCGCACCCGGGCGGGGCTCCGGGCACCCTGCGCGCCGTAGCCAGCCGGCCTGCTGCGCCAGCTCGGCAAGCGTTCCCACCGCTGCCTGGCCAGCTCCGCGTCGCCGGCCGCCTGGGCTGAGCCGCCCAGGTGGCGCAGGGCCTCGGCGGCGACATCGTCGTCGGTGCCCGGCCGGCACGAGTCCAGCGCCTGGGTATACAACGCCTCGGCGCTGGCGGGCTGGCCGCACAGGTCTCGGTTACGGGACCAGCAGACCCGCCGCCGCCGCGGTCCAGCAACTAAATACTGCGCGTATAGACTTAGCGTATACATCCGGCGTATGCTGCGGTCATGAGCGTTCCCCTTACCCTCCTGGGCCTCCTCGAGCGCGAGCCGAGCCACGGCTACGACCTCAAGCGCGACTACGACGCGCTCTTCGGCCGGGGCAGGCCGCTGTCGTTCGGCCAGGTCTACGCCACCCTGGGCCGCCTCGCCCGGGACGGGAAGGTGACCGCCGGGCAGATCGAGCCGGGCGAGGGGCCGGACCGCAAGCGCTATGTGATCACCGAGGCGGGCGTGACCGAGTTCGAAACCTGGCTAGGGGAACCGGTCACGCCCGAGCCGCACCTGCAGACGGTGCTGTTCGCCAAGGTCGTGCTCGCGCTGATGCTCGGCCGCGATGCCGACCAGTACCTGGACACCCAGCCTTGTCGACAGGCTCCTTGCCGATCACGGCCTGTTCCACCTGGAAGCCGACCTGCGCTGGATCGACCTGACCTCGGCCCGCCTCGGCGCCCTGGCGGAGCTGGTACGGCCAGCACCGGCTCCCCGGGCGGGTTCTCGATGAGCAGGGAACAGAAGGCAATGCCAGCAGCGGCGCCGAGCTTGACGCAAGGGCCCCGCGGAGGTTCCCCGGTGAACACCGAACGCAACGCCAGCGGGGACGCCGGCCTTGCCGCGGCGCCTGGTGACGGTGCCTGCCTGATCGAGGCACGCGACCTCGTCCTGTCGTTCGGCCAGACCCCGGCGCTGCGGGGAGCCTGCATGTCGGCAGCCGCCGGGGAGATCCTGGCCGTCATGGGCCCGAGCGGGTCGGGCAAGTCCACGCTGCTGCACTGCCTGGCGGGCATCCTGGTCCCGGACGCCGGGCAGGTCTGGCTCGACGGCCGGCGGGTGGACAGCATGAACGAGGCGGAACGCAGTGCGCTCCGGCGGGACCGGTTCGGCTTCGTATTCCAGTTCGGCCAGCTCGTCCCCGAGCTGACCGCCGAGGAGAACGTCGCCCTGCCGCTGCTGCTCAGCGGCCTCCGCCGGGCCAGTGCGCTGCACGACGCCCGGTCCTGGTTCGGGCGGCTCGGCCTGGACGGGCTGGAGCAGCGCAGGTCCGGAGAGCTGTCCGGCGGGGAGGCGCAGCGGGTCGCGCTGGCCCGTGGCCTGGTGGCCCGGCCCGAGGTGCTGTTCGCCGACGAGCCCACCGGGTCGCTGGACTCGCTCAGCGGCGAGCACGTCATGAACCTGCTCACTGCCGCCGCCCGCCAGCAGGGCACGACCGTGGTCCTGGTCACCCACGAGCCCCGGGTCGCCGCCTACGCCGACCGCGAGGTCATCGTCCGCGACGGCAAGGTCAGCTGCCTGTCGCCAGAGCGGGCCGCCCGATGATCCGCCTCGGCCTGCGCCTTGCCGTCCGCGGCCAGGAGAAGGCCAGCCCGCTGTCGCCAGAGCGGGCCGCCCGATGATCCGCCTCG
>WNGG01003782.1_pt1 | contig 17035 bp, 20 predicted proteins | sample 5400661 | NCBI WGS metagenome assembly WNGG01 (sample SAMN13153372, study PRJNA577476) | soil metagenome | isolation source: 100 cm soil or saprolite under Garry oak tree replicate 1 | place: USA:California | collected 2016-06-15 | reverse complement strand
CGGCGCGGACGTCGCCCCGCGACGCGCGCGCAAAGATGACGAAGAACATCGTGCCGAGCAGAGCGGCGATCGCGAAGGAATCCAGCGTGACCCACGCCGGCGCGAACGTGAAGCCACCCAATCCGGCGAGCGCCGCGGCGACAAGCGCCGCGCGCGAGGACGCGCCGATGGAACGCGCGGAAGCGTACGCCGCGGCGGGGACGAACGCGGCGACCGCGATGATCGCGGCCTGCGCCGAACGGAACGTGCCAAGCAGCGGCTCGAGGGCCGCGATCCCACTTGCCTGCACGACCGTGGCGAGCGGCATCCAGAAGCGGTGGCTGGGAACGGGGAGCGCGTCGAGCCGCGGAGCCTCCAGAAAGTTCCAGATGAAATCGGCGGTGAGGCCCTGGCCGTGCGCGAGTCGCTGCGCGACATCGACGTAGTAATAGGCGTCGGTGAAACCCGGTTGGGTCACGACGAACGCCGCGGAAAGGACACGGAACACTACAAGTCCGAGCGAGAGGACGACGAGGGGGCGGCTCACGGCCCTGCACCGATCCGCTCGGTGCGCTGCGTCCTTAAATAGAGCACGCCGCCGACGACGATCACCGAGAAGACGCTGACCGCGCGGTCCAGGACGGCCACGGCGACGGCGTCGTTCTGCGCGAGACCGAATCCCGTGGTCAGGACATACACCATCGCGATCTCGACGAACCCGAATCCGGCCGGTGTGAGCGGGACGGTGGTGAGGAGCGACGATGCGACAGCCACGAAGATCACCTGCGACGGCGGCAGGTAGAGGCCGAGTGCGAAGAGAACGAGCAGAAGGCGGCTCGTCTCAAGGAACCAGACAAGGAGGGTCAGCGGCCCGGCGACGGGCAGGGCGCGAAAGCTGTGAAGCACGCCCTCTCGGAAGAGCCGGCCGATGCGGCGGACCTCCGCGGGAAAGAACCGCCCGAGCCGCGGGCCGATCGCATACAGCCCGACGAGGCCGAGCAGGATCAGAAGCCCGAGCGCCCCGCCGGTGACATAGAGGATGTTCAGGTCCGGCAGGATCGTGCGTCCGAACGCGACGTAGCCGTCGACGACGAGCAGCCCGAAGACCACGAACAGGTCGAGGAGCCTCTCCGCGACGACCACCCCGACGGTGCGCGACAGCGATATCCCGAAGCGGCGCTTCACCAAGTAGCTGCGGTACAGGTCACCGAGCTTTGCCGGCACCAGGCAGTTGACGAACCAGCCCAGCAGGAGGACTTCGAGAAGGTCGCGACCGAACACTCGCGCTCCGCCCTCGCGGAGCAGGCGCGCCCACCGAATTGCCCGGACCGGGAACGACAGGTAGTAGACGAAGAGAGCCGCGACCATGAACAGCGGATCCGCTCGGCGCAACGTCGCGAACGCCTCCGACCAGTCCACGTTCCGTGCGAAGTACGCGATGAGCGCGATGGGGATCGCCGTGGAGATGAGCTCGCGCCAACCGAACAGCTGGCGCCGAACGGCGAGCTCGTCGGTACGCTCCGCCGCCGCGGCGAGCTGCTCGATCGTCGGGTCCTCGATATGTGTCGAGGCCCGCTCCTTCAGCGAGTCTCGGTGGGCTTCTTTCGTCCCAGCCACTTCCGAAACCGGTCGTATCGGGTGTAGACGTGAACCCGGCCGCCGGAGAGTCGTCCCTGCGCGACACCCTGTTTGAGCGAGCTCAGGAAATCGCCGCGCCCGGCGAAGTCAGGCATCTCGACGAACGCGCGGCCGATCTCGGCCGCGCGATGCGCATCGCTTCCTGCCGTGCCGACGATGTCGTGCTCCTTGGCGTACGCGGCGGCCGACCGGTTGTTCAGGAAGATCGCCTCGCGAGCGTTGAAGATCTCGAGCGCGTCGATGTGCGAGCGTAGGCGATCGAGAGACGCGCGCTTCATGTGGTATCGCCGATTCATGCTGAAGGGATGCGGGACGACGACAAGCCCGCCCTGGTCGTGGATGCGCGCGATCGTCTCTTCCCCGGTCAGATCGCGCGGGACGGCGCGCTCGAGGAACAGCCCGATGATCTCGCCGTCACGCGAGCTGATCTCCTCGCCGATGACCACACGAAACCCGTCCGCGAGCTCGCGCAGACGGAGTGCGCCGTCGATGGTGTTGTGGTCGGTCGCGCAGATGATGTCGATGCCCGCGGTACGAACTGCGCGGGCCTGCTCGGCGACCTTCGTGCGACTGTCCGGCGAAGCCTCGCAGTGCGTGTGCATATCCACGCGAACACGCTTCGCTTCGGTGTCTATGAGGCCCTTCCTTTTCCATGCGCGTCCTCGACGACGGCGCGGACGCGCTCGCGAAATCGTGACACATCGAAGCGGCGCGCCGAGTCGCGAAGCGCTTTCGGTTCGAAACGCGCGCGCTCCGCGCGCAGAACACCCTCGGCGAAGGCCCGTGCCTCGGGAACGTCGACGAGGACGCCCTCTTGACCGTCGCGGACGATATCGAACACGCCGCCGGCGGCGAGGGCGACAACCGGCGCACCCGAAGCAAGAGCCTCGACGCACACGATCCCGAAGTCGTCCTCGGCCGGAAAGACCAGGCCACGCGCCGACGTGAGGAGGGCGCGGAGTGTGGTGTCGTCAGTGCGCCCGGCGAATACGACGTTCTCGCTTGCGATGCGCTCGAGAGCTCCGCGCTCGCGGCCTTCGCCGACGACCAGAAGGCGCAACCCGATGTCGTTGAAGGCGCGCACGGCGACCTCGGCGCGTTTGTATGCCGACAGCCGTCCGACGAAAAGCCAGAAGTCGCCGCGCTCGTCGTTCGCGACAAACGAATCGACGTCGACCGGCGGGTGCACGACCTCGACCGCCTCCACCGGAACGCCGTAGTAGGTCTGTATGCGGCCCCGCACGGCTGTCGAGTTGGCCATCCATCGATCGATCCGTCGCGCCGCTCTCTGATCGTCGTCGCGAAGGCGGCCCAGGAGATCCCGCACAAGCGGGACGAGTGGTCCGGGCACTTCCTCGTGCAGATAGCGATCGCTCCAGTCGTAGAGATATCGCGTTGGCGAATGGCAGTACGCGACCGCGACCGTGCGATCGGGGAGGCTGATGCCCTTGATGAACGCACTCGTCGAGACGAGCGCGACGTCTGTCTCGGGCGGGACGCGAAGAGCCCGCGCCGCGTTCGGGTAGAGCGGCAGCAGCAGCCGGTGACTCTCGCCGAGAAGCAAGTGTTGGAGATAGCTGGTGCGAAGGGTCCATCCCGGAAGATCTCCGTACCGGCGGCGATCGTGAAAGAACGTGTAGACGGGTGCGTCGGGCCACATCTGGTGAAGTGTCTCGGCCACGCGCTCGGCGCCGCCATGCATGACGAAGTACTCGTGCGCCAGCGCGAGCTTCATCGGCGAAGAATGCGCTGCCGCGCGACGAGGGCGGCGAAGACCGGCAGGACACGCTGGCGCCGCCACCGGCTCGGCTCGAATGCGAGCCGCCACAGCCACTCGAGGCCGATCGCGTGGACGAATCGGGGCGGTAGGCGCACACGCCCGGCCAGCTGATCGAAGACACCACCGACGCCGATCGCGGTCCGAACCGACGGAAGGAGCGGCAGGTTCCGCGCGATCCAACGCTCCTGCGCCGGCATGCCGTAGGCGACAAGGAGAACGCGGGCGCCGGCAGCCTGGATCCGCTCGCGGATCGCCTCGTCGTCGTCCGGTCCCGGCGAACCGGCATGGGTACCGGCGACAAGCAGCGACGGGATCCGCCGCACCAGCGTCGCGGCCGCGCGCTCTGCGACGCCCGGCGCGGCACCCAGGAGGAAGACCGGACCGCTCGCCAGCTGGAGGACCGCGGGCACGAGCAGACGGCCCGGGACGCGGCCCGGCAGCGGATCGCGAAGCACCCGAGATGCGACCAGCACACCAGTGCCGTCGGCGACGACCAGATCGGCGGATCGCGCGATCTTCCCCAGATCGGCATCGCCACGGGCGAGCATCACGAATTCCGGATTCGCCGTGATGACGAATGTGCGTTGACCGGCGGCATGACGCTCGATGATCCGTTCCGCCGCGGCAGCGAGGTCGACCCGGTCGAAGCCCACGCCGAGGATGTCGACGCGCGCCGGCGCCAAGGCTGCCTCGCTAGTGGACTGCGACGAGGCTTCTGCGGAAGAAGTCGAGGTGCTCGAGCGCCATGCCCGTTCCCTTGGCGACGCAGTACAGCGGGTTTTCGGCGACATAGCAGGGGACCCCGGTGACCTGCGTCAGAAGCTTGTCCATGTTGCGCAGGAGCGCGCCGCCGCCCGACAGCACCATGCCCTTGTCGATGACATCCGACGCGAGCTCCGGAGGGGTCTCCTCGAGAACGGCCTTCACCGCGCCCATGATCTGCTGAAGGACCGGATCCATCGCCTCGGAGATCTCGTTGGAGCCGATCGTGATCGTGCGTGGGAGACCGGCGATGAGGTCCCGCCCGCGCACTTCCATCGTGAGCTCGGGATCCATCGGCAGCGCCGATCCGATCTGGATCTTCACGTCTTCCGCCGTGCGCTCGCCGATCATCAGGTTGTAGCGCTTGCGCACGAAGTTCGCGATCGCCTCGTCGAGCTTGTTCCCGGCGGCGCGAACGCTCCGCGAAACGACGATCCCCCCGAGAGAGATGACCGCGATCTCCGCGGTGCCGCCGCCGATGTCGATGATGAGATTGCCGGACGGGCCGGAGATCGGGATGTTCGCGCCGATCGCGGCCGCGAGCGGCTCCTCGATCAGATGCGCCTCGCGCGCGCCCGCCCGCAGGGCGGCGTCCTTCACCGCGCGGCGCTCGACGCTGGTCACGCCGGATGGGACGCAGATCATGAGCTGCGGCTGAAAGATGCGGATCTGGCCACACACCTTGTTGATGAAATACCTGAGCATGTATTCGGTGATCACGTAGTCCGCGATCACGCCATCGCGCATCGGACGGAGCGCGGTGATCGTGCCCGGGGTTCGCCCGAGCATGAGTCTCGCCTCCTCACCCACCGCGACGATCCGGGGCCGGTTCGAGCCATCCTCCTTCGCGAGCGCGACGACCGATGGCTCGGTGAGGACGATCCCCTTCCCACGGACGTAAACGATGACGTTGGCGGTGCCCAGGTCGATGCCGATCTGGCGGGAGAACACGCGGTGAACTCTAACGGGCTAAAAGACCGAAAGGTGCGTTACTTCGTCACGCACCGACCGCAGTGAGGATGAAGTCGGTTGCAAATCCGAGGATGAGCCCGGCCAGGATGCCCCAGGTCGTCATGTCTTTGTGTCCGAGCTTGCGCGCGACGGCGAGAAGCTCGATGACCACGTACAGGATTGATCCCGCCGCGAGCGCAAGGAAGGCCGCGAAGACCGTCTCGTTCTGGAAGGACTGACCGATGACCGTGCCGAGGAAGGTCGGACCACCCGCGATCAGGCCGAGCGCGCCAAGAAAACGCCAGCTCGGGAGGTGCGTTTCACCCGCGAGTGGCCCCACGATGCCGAAGCCTTCGGTCGCGTTGTGGAGCGCGAAACCGATGACCAGCACGAGGGCGAGACGCAGCTGCCCCCCGGCAGCGGACTGGCCGATCGCCAGACCCTCCGAGAGGTTATGGAAACCGATTCCCAGCGCGATGAAGAAGGCGAGCCGTTGAGCCGGACTCAGGCGCGCGATCGGACCGGCGCGAAACTCGCGAACGTTCGCGGCGCCAGGGCCAAAACGAACCGTGGCGCGGGCGCGCCGCGCGAGCCAGAGGTCGTAATACACGAGACTCATCAGCCCGACGGTCAACGACACCGCAAAGACAAGTGCGAGCCACGCGAAGTGAAGCCATGGCCCACCACCGTTTGCCTCCGCGAGCGCGGCCTCGACGGGCTCGACGCCTTTGGCGAGGACATCCCAGAACAGGAAGAGGAGGACTCCCGTGGCGCCGGCCGTAAGAAGCGAGCGCATCCGGGTCGAGGCATTGCGCATGCGGCCGAGCGGCAGGCCCAGGAAGACGGTGCATCCCGCGATCGCGCCAAGCGCCAGGATCTCGCCCATCGACATCGCGGCTTCGCCACTCCCGGTGCGATACTCGCCGTCGGGAGCATCCCTTTTAGGTCGCCCTAACGGCTAAGGTGAGCCTAACGATTTCCGACTGCGGAGGTCAACAATTACCACTTCGCCCGCCGTCGAGGAGTACCTCCAAGCGATTTACACGCTCGGCGATGAGAGCGGCCACGTCGTTTCGGCTCGCCTCGCCGAGTTCCTGGGCTTCTCCGCGCCGGCTGTTTCGGAGATGGTCCACCGCCTGGAGCGGGAGGGCCTGATCGCGTTGGACGAGCGTAAAGAAGTGCATCTGACCACGGCCGGGCAACGTCACGCGAACTCGATCGTTCGGCGACATCGCCTCGCCGAACGGTTCCTCGTCGAAGTGCTCGGCTTCGAGTGGTGGAAGACCCACGAAGAGGCCGAGCGCCTCGAGCACGCGATGTCTCCGGAAATGGAGCAGCGCATCCAAAAGGTGCTCGGCGACCCGCAGACCTGCCCGCACGGCAACCCGATGCCCGGCGTGACGCCGCGCCCGACCAAGCCGCTCGAGCGCGTGACGCCCGGCACCACCGCGACGGTGGAACGGATCCCCGATCAGTTCGAGCACGAGCCCGGCTTCCTCGAGTACCTGGATTCGCAGGGTCTGAAGCCGGGCGTCGATGTTCGCGTCGTCGACCTCCGGCAGGGGAAGCCGATCCGTGTCATGGTCGACGGTGCCGAGCGAACCATCCGCGCGGACTGCGGGCAAAAAGTGTGGGTACGAGCATGAAAGAAAAACCTGCGATCTACGTTCAAGGCGACGGCAGTTACTGGCTCGCGCACGTTCCGGTGCTCCGCGGGTGCATCGCGTCAGGGACGACGCGGGACGAGGCGGTCGCGAACGCGCGCCGCGCCTTTCGCGCGTACCTCGAGCTACTCGATGCGCGGGGGGTCTCGATCGAGCACTGGAAAGACCTTGACGCGAACACCTTCCAGGTGCGTGACCTGCCAGCGGATCGCGTCGTGCCCGAAGACATCGGGGGGCTGGAGGAGCACGAGCTCCGCGACTTCTTGCATCAGTTCGAGGCCTCGCGCGCCGCGCTGCTCTCGCTGGTCCGCGAGATCTCGGCGGAGGAGATCGAGAGAAAGCCGACCGAGACGATGTGGAGCGTGCGCGAGGCGCTCGAGCACGTGATGCTCACCGAAGCCTCCCTTTTGTCGCGTCTCGAGAAGTGGCCGGCCGACCCGTACAACACCTTGCAGGCGGTCCATCGCATGGCGTTCCAACGATTCACGGTGATGGAGCCCGCGGACACGGAGCTCGACCATCTGGTCATGGGTCGGCGTTGGACGACTCGCAAGGTCATGCGCCGGATCCTCGAGCACGAGTTCGAGCATCTCGGACACATCAAGGAGATCGTCGCCGCGCTCGGAGCGAACCGCCCGCCCGAGTAGTCCTCGGGCTTCGGCCATCCGGTCTGCTGAGGCCCCGTCAATGCAGCTTGCTGCATTGCCACCCCAGTGAGTTAGCTCAGCGCGCCCTTAAGGAACGCGAGCACGCGCGCGTGGTACTCGTCGGGGAACGCGTTGATCGCGCCGACGTGGCCGCCTCGTGGCGCGACCCAGAGATCCTTGGGTTCACCCGCCGCCGCGAAGAGCCTGCGCGCTCCCTCGACCGGGGTCGTCGCGTTGTCGTCGTCAGCGGAGTGGATGAGCAGGACGGGACGGGGCGAGATCGCCGCGATCGCGTCGAGCGGCCGCGCGCGGGCGACGTCCGCGCCGACGAACGCGTTCACCGCGGCGATGCCATACGGCGGCAGCGGAACGCGAAAGGCGCCGAGCGGAAGGAACGACAGTCGTGAGAGCTGGAGGTCCTGATCCGTCCATGCGCTGTCGGCGACCACCGCGCTGATGTCCTGATCTTTGGCCGCGGCCAGGATCGAAGCGCCCGCACCGAGAGAGATCCCGAGCACGGCGACCTTGGTCGTTCCGAACTGATCGCGAGCCAACGTCACCGCGAGAGAGATGTCTCGAGGCTCGGTCGCGCCCAACCCCACAGTCGACCCGCCGCTCTTGCCACAGCCACGGGTGTCGAAGAGCAGGACGTTGTAGCCGGCGTCGTGAAGGAAGCGGGCCCACGGGAGCATCTCCTCGCGCGACGTCTTGAATCCGTGAACGAGGACGACCGCCGGCGCGCCGTGGACAGTGTGGATGGTCCATCCCGCGAGCTCGACACCCGTTTGCAGCAGCTCGCTATCGGCGCTGGCGTCGACGCGGATGTCTTCGACCGGAAGATCCTGCGGAGCCACAGGGTCGCTCGAACGCCCCGCCACGAGCTGGTAGGCACGGGCAACCGGCGCTACCAGCCACGCGACCACGACGGCAAGCAGGATGGCCGCCCCGACGCGCTTGCTCATCGCCTCTTCTGGGCCCACTCCGCGGCCTCGCCCGCGCGGCGCTCGATGATCCCGCGCTGGTCAGCGCGCACGTCCGGAAGGTCGGTGGGGTCGAAGGCGCGGACCTCGACGAGCTCTTCCGACAGTCGCTCGATGCCGCCGAGCAGCCGGTACGCGTAGACGAGCTCGATCCGCTGCCAGCGATACCCCTGATTCGCCTCGAGGATCGGACCGACCTCGATCTCGATGCCCGTCTCCTCGCGGACCTCACGGGCGAGCGCGTCCTCGAGCCGCTCGCGGGGAGACAGGAAGCCGCCGAGGAACCGCCACTCCGGGGCGCCGAAGCGGTGGCGGGCCAGGATCACGTGGCCGTTCGGATCGACGCCGAGGCCCACGACACCGACGAGGAACCGCGCCTGGGTGCGATTAAGGATGCGCCGCTGCCACCGGACCGGAAGCGCGTTGTAGAAAACCGCCAGCAGTCGGAAAAGCACGCGCCAAATCTACGGCGCGGCTATACCCACCGCTCCGATTCCATGTGCTTTCGGCACAGCCACCTTCTGCACCACGGCGCGTGTCTTCACGTCGATGACGTTCACCATCCCGTCGACGTTCGTCGTCGTCAGAAGTCGATCGCCTTCGGGGTCGTATGTCGTGTGAAATGGCTGCTGCCCGAGCTTAGTCTCCGAAACGACCCGGCGCTCCTTCCAATCGACCCAGAGAAGCCCCGGCCCGAGGTGATCGGATAGGACCATGAGCGACCGGTCCGCCATGAAGTAGACGCCGTCCTGATCGACCTTCTCGGTGTGGAACGGATAGGTCCCGGGAAGGTGGATCTCCTTCTTCACGGTCTTGGTGACGGGGTCGTAGATGACCATCCGATCGGACGGCTTGTCGATGAACCCCGAAGAGCTCGACCAGACCTCGCTCTGATCCGGTGTGAAGTACGCGTCGTGCACGTCGCTGACCTTGATCTGGGTGATCTTGTTCGTGTCGAGGTCGTAGACACGGAGAACGTCGGCCTGCGACGTGTTCGTGAGCGTGAACCAGAGCTCGTTCGGCCGGCTCGGCGCGATGGTGAGGACGTGCTGCGGCACGCCGACCATGAGCGGTGGAAGGGGCTTCCACGTGCCCGCTTCGAAACGCGCGATGTACATGTCGTGTTCGTGCCCGACGAAGAGCGTCTTGGCGTCGGGCGACCACGTGATCCCATGCGGCTGCTTCCCGACCATGAGGCGGACGACCTCTTTCATGGCGACGGGATCGATGATCGAAGTCGTGTTGCCCATGCGGTTGTTGACCGCGACCCACTTCCCGTCGGGCGAAACGCCGAGCTGGTGCGGGAGCTTGCCGACCGCGATCTTCCCCACGAGCGCATACGGCTCGCCGGGTTTCCCGTCGAGCACCCAGACTTGATCGGTGCTCTCCGAAGCGACGAAGATGCGGAGCTTCGAATAGAGCGGCGGAGGCGATGGCGCGGGGATCGGCGTCGGCGTGGGCGACGAGGCAGGCGCGGGTTCGGACTGGTATGCGGCGACGTCCGACACAACAGGTGCTCCGGCGGTGGTCGACGCGCACGCGGCGACGACCATCGTGCCGATGATCGCGAGCGCGAACATACGCACGAGCCTCACCGCCATTCCACCCCATGCCCCCCGCGTGCGGAGAGCCTAGCCGTTCAGCGAGCGGTTGTGTCCGAGCGGTTGTGTCTAGGTTTACCGACGCCGACGCCGACTTTCGCTGATCCGCAGACGGACCAGGGCACGCTGAAGTTCGGCTCTCGCGCGCTGCTCGTCCGCGGCGGAGGCCGGACCCGCCGCGAGGACCTGCTGAGCGCGTTCGCGGGCCTGCTGCGCTCGACTCGCGTCGATCTCCTCCGCCGGCTCGGCCGCGTCGGTGAGGACGACGACCCGGTCACCGCGGACGTCCATGAACCCGCCGAACACGGCGAGGACCTCCTCGACGCCGCCCTTCTTCACCTTGAACACGCCGGGGCCGAGCGTGGTGAAGAGCGGGACGTGGTGCGGGAGGATGCCCACGTAACCCTCGGTCGCGGGCGCGACGACCATGTCGACGTCGTCCTCGTAGACCTTGCGCTCGGGCGTGATCACCTCGAGGTGCAGGGGCAACTAGGAACCGCCTTCCTTCGCCATGAGCTCGCCCTTCTCGCGGGCCGCCTCGATCGTTCCGACGTTGAAGAACGCCTGCTCGGAGAGATCGTCGTGCTTGCCCTCGAGGACCTCGCGGAAGCTCCGGACGGTGTCCGCGACCTTCACGTACTGGCCGGGCACGCCCGTGAACTGCTCGGCCACGAACATCGGCTGCGCGAGGAAACGCTGAAGCTTGCGTGCACGAGCGACGAGCAGCTTGTCCTCGTCGGAGAGCTCGTCGATCCCAAGGATGGCGATGATGTCCTGAAGGTCTTTGTACCGCTGGAGCACGCGCTGCACTTCGCGCGCCGTCTCGTAGTGCTCTTGCCCGACGATGTTCGGATCGAGCGCCCGACTCGTCGAGGTGAGTGGATCCACTGCTGGGTACAGACCGAGCTCGGTCAGGTAACGCTCGAGCCGGATCGATGCATCGAGGTGGGCGAACGTGGTCGCCGGCGCGGGGTCGGTGTAGTCGTCGGCCGGAACGAACACCGCCTGGAGTGAGGTGATCGAGCCCTTCTTCGTCGAGGTGATGCGCTCCTGCAGCTCGCCCATCTCGGTCGCGAGGGTCGGCTGGTAGCCCACGGCGCTCGGCATTCGGCCGAGCAGCGCCGACACCTCCGAACCGGCCTGGGTGAATCGGAAGATGTTGTCGATGAAGATCAGGAGGTCACGGCCCTGCTCGTCGCGGAAGTACTCCGCGATCGTGAGACCGGTGAGGGCGACCCGGAGGCGCGCGCCCGGCGGCTCGTTCATCTGACCGAAGACCATCGACATCTTGTCGATGACGCCCGACTCCTTCATCTCGCCGAGCAGCTGCGTGCCCTCGCGCGAACGCTCGCCTACCCCGCAGAAGACGGAGTAGCCGCCGTGCTCGGACGCGACGTTGCGGATCAGCTCCTGGATCACGATCGTCTTGCCGGTGCCGGCACCGCCGAAGACGGCGGACTTCCCACCCTTGAGGAACGGGCAGATGAGGTCGATGACCTTCATGCCCGTCTCGAAGATCTCCGCCTGCGTCGACTGCTCGGTGAACGGAGGCGGGGCGCGGTGGATTGGATCGCGCCGATCGCCCTTCACGTCGCCTTTGCCATCGATCGGCTCGCCGATGACGTTGAAGAGCCGGCCGAGCGTGGCCTCGCCGACCGGGACGGTGATGGGCCCGCCGGTCCATGTCGCGTCCATGCCGCGGCGGAGCCCATCGGTCGCGGCCATGGAGACGGCGCGCACCCAGTTGTTGCCGAGGTGCTGCTGGACCTCGGCGATCACCTCACCGCCGTCCTCTCGCTTGACCATAAGCGCGTCGTAGATCTTGGGCAGGTGGCCTTCTTCGAACTGGACGTCGAGGACCGGGCCGATGATCTGCACGATCTTGCCCACGTCCTTTGCCTTCGTCTTTGTGGCTTCCTTCGTGGCGACAGCCATCTTTCCTACCCCTTACCGAGGGCCTCGGCCCCCGATGCGATCTCGAGCATCTCTTTGGTGATGCGCGATTGACGTGCCTTGTTCGCGGAGAGCGTGAGGTCGTCGATGAGATCGCCGGCCGCGTCCGTCGCGTTGCGCATCGCGACCATCTGCGCCGAGAACGCGGACGCCTTCGATTCGAGAATGGTCTGGAAGACCGCGACCTCGATGAGTCTCGGGATGACCTCGTTCAGGACCGTCTCCGGATCCGGCTCGAAGAGGTACTGGAGGATCGGCTGGTCGTCCCGGTCCTCTTCTTCAGGGACGAACGGTAAGAGTCGGCGGATCGTTGGCTCCTGGCGCAGCGTGTTCACGAACCGGGTGAAGGCGAGATAGAGCTCGTCGACTTTGCCCGTCACGAACTCCTCGACCGCGACGCGCGCGATGACGTTCGTGTCGGTGCTGCTGGGCCGGTCAGGGATCCCGGGGAACTAGGCGGTCACGGTTGCGCGCACACGGCGCAGCTGATTGATGCCCTTGCGCCCGACGGCGACGAACGAGGCCGCGGGCTGCTGTTCCGAAAAGCGGAGCGCCGCCCGGATCAGATTCACGTTCATCGGGCCGACCAGGCCGCGGTCCGTCGTCACGAGCACGATCCCCACGCGGCGGACCTCCCTTTTCGCGAGGAGCGGGCTCGTCTCGGGATCGGCATACGGTGCGAGCTCGTTCAGGACGGTTCGGAGGCGCTCCTCGTACGGGCGCGACGCGAGGACGGCGGCCTGCGCGCGGCGCATCTTCGATGCGGCGACGAGCTGCATCGCGCGCGTGACCTGCTGGATGTTCTTGATGCTCCGGACACGTCGCCGGAGCTCGCGCTCTGAAGGCACGCGCTAGGCCTTCGTCGGCGAAGGAGTTTTCGCCGCCGGCTCCGCCTTCTTGCCTTCGGGCTTCGCAGGCGCTTGGGGCTTCTTGTCCTGTGTCGGTGCGGCGGGGGCCTTCTCGTCGGTGTACGGGTTCGTTTTCCTGAACTCCTCGAGCATCGCGCGGACTTCCTTCTCGATGTCCGCGTCCCACTTCTTGTCCTTCGCGATCCTGGCCGTGACGTTCTTGCCCACCGAGTCCATGAACCGATACAGGTCGCGCTCGAAGGCGGCCACGCGCTCTTTCGGAACGTCGTCGATGTATCCGTTGGTCGCCGCGAAGATGATCACGACCTGCTTTTCGAGAGGCAGCGGCTGGTACTGCGGCTGTTTCATGATCTCCGTGACCTTCTCGCCTCGCCGGAGCTGCTGCTGCGTCGCCTTGTCGAGGTCGGAGCCGAACTGCGCGAACGCGGCGAGTTCGCGATATTGCGCGAGCTCGAGTTTCAGACTCCGGACGACCGCCTTCATCGACTTTGTCTGCGCGTCGCCGCCCACGCGCGACACCGACAGTCCGGTGTTCATGGCGGGCCGCTGACCCTGGTTGAAGAGGTCCGTCTCCAGGTAGATCTGACCGTCGGTGATCGAGATGACGTTCGTCGGGATGTACGCGGAGATGTCGTTCGCCTGCGTCTCGATGATCGGAAGGGCCGTCAGCGAGCCGCCGCCCTCCTCCTTGTTCAGGCGCGCAGCGCGCTCGAGCAGGCGCGAGTGCAGGTAGAAGACGTCGCCCGGATACGCCTCCCGGCCGGGCGGGCGCCGGGTGAGAAGCGAGACCTGCCGGTAAGCCCACGCGTGCTTGGTGAGGTCGTCGTAGACGATGAGCGCGTCCTTGCCGCTGTCGCGGAAGAATTCGCCCATCGCGCATGCGGCGAACGGCGCGAGGTACTGGAGCGTCGCCGGGTCCGAAGCACCCGCGATGACCACGATGGTGTGCTCCATCGCCCCCGCTTCTTCGAGGGTCGCGACGATCTTCGCGACGGACGACTCTTTCTGGCCGATCGCGACGTAGATGCAGGTGAGGTCCTTGCCCTTCTGGTTGATGATGGTGTCGATCGCGACGGCGGTCTTGCCGGTCTGCCGGTCGCCGATGATGAGCTCGCGCTGCCCACGCCCGATCGGGGTGATCGCGTCGATGACCTTGATGCCGGTCTGGACCGGCGTATCGACGTTCTGCCGCATGATCACGCCCGGCGCGACGACGTCCACCGGCAGCGCCTTGCTTGTGTTGATGGGGCCCTTCCCGTCGAGCGCTCGGCCGAGCGGGTCCACGACTCGGCCCACGAGCGCGTCGCCAACCGGTGTCTCCACGATCCGTCCGGTGGTGCGGACCTCCCCGCCCTCAGTGATGCCGGTGTAGTCGCCCAGGATGATCGCGCTCACCGTGTCTTCCTCGAGGTTGAAGGCGAGGCCAAAGACGTCGTTCCCGAAATCAAGCAGCTCGGACGCCCTGCAGTTCGCGAGGCCGTAGACGCGAGCGATCCCGTCCCCGATCTCGACCACGGTGCCGACGTCGACCGACTCGGCTCCCCCTTCGAAACCTTTGATCTTCGCCTTGATGATGTCGGTGATCTCTGACGAGGTCGTGGCCATGGTGATCCCCTCCTATGAGGCGAGCTGTCGCCCGAGTGCGATGAGCTTGGCGTGCACGGATGAGTCGATCAGGTGGTCGCCGATCTGCACCTTCGCACCCCCTATGAGCGTCGGGTCGACCGCGAAGGTCGCGCGAAGCTTCCGTCCGGACTCGCGCTCGAGACGGCGCACCAGCTCGCGCTGGTCGGACTCGCCGAGCGGGACGGCTGTCGTAATGCGCGCCTTCGCGATTCCCTCGCGCCGGTCGACGAGGTCGCCGAACGCGAGGGCGATCTGTGGCACGAGCGCGATCCGTTCGCCCTCGAGCAGAAGGACCATGAGCGATCGGACGGCGGCCGGCTCTCCCGCGACCCCGGCGCTCAGTGCGGCGAGGCGCTGCTTCGTCGGAACGGACGGGTCGCGAAGCGCGGCGACCGTTGCCCGGTCGAACACCGGGGCGAGCTTTTCGAGCGAGGTGCGGAGCTCGGCGACGGCGCGTTCGTTCGGGGAGAGCGCGAGGAGTGCTTCCGCGTAGCGGCGCGCCGCCGAACCGGAGAGGGCCAACTAGCTCTGTTCCGTGAGCTGCGGGGCTGCTTCGTCGAGAGATTGCTCGATCAAAGCGCGGTGCTTCTCGGGGTCCAACTCGCGGCCGAGGACGCGGCTCGCCGCGAGAACGACCATGCCTGCTAGCTCCGAGCGCAGCTGGGCGAGGGCCTGATCGTGGAGCTGCTTCGCATCCTCGCGGCCACGCTCGCGGATGCGATCGGCCTCTTTCTTCGCGTCCATGCGGATCTCACCGGCCGCCGCCTCCGCGGCCTTGGTCAATCGCTCGCCGATCGCCTGCGCTTCACGTCGGGCGTCCGCGAGGAGACGTTCGACTTCCACCTTCATGCGCTCGCGCTCGGCCTTCGCCGCCTCGGCCATCGCCAGGCCTTCGCGGATCTTCTCCGCGCGGTTGGCGAGCACGGTCAGGATCGGTCCCCACAGGTACCGCCGCAGGAGGTAAAGGATGACGAGGAAGTTGACGATCGAGACGAGCACCCAGAACGGGTGAACGACGAGCCCGGTCGGCCCTTCCGCAGCGAAAAGGACGCCATAAGGCATCTAGAGAGCCTTGCCCTGGAGCAAGAACGCGATGACGAACGAGAAGATGCCGAGTGATTCGGCGAAGACCACGATGATGATGCCGTTCGTACGGATCGCGTTCGCCGCGTCAGGGTTACGTCCAGTCGCCTCGGCGACCTTCGAGCCGGCGATGCCGATCCCGAGTCCCGCGCCGAGTGCGCCAAAACCGATCGCGATGCCAGCGCCAAGCCAGGCAAGACTCATGCGTTGCTACCTCCTCGCGAATTAGGCCGCCATAGGTAGTGCTTCGTGATGCGCTTCGCCCTCATGCGCTTCGTGCTCCTCCCCGCCGTGCGACTCGAGCGCAAGGATGATGTACAGGAGCACGAGGAACGCGAACACGAACGCTTGAATGAAGCCGATGAAAAGCTCAAGCCCGATGAACGGTAGCGAGAGGCTCGGCAGGAAAAGCAACGCGGCAAGCACGGAAAGCACGATCTCGCCACCCCAGATGTTCCCCCAGAGACGAAGCGTCAGCGTGAGGATGCGGAAGAGCTCGCTCGCGAATTCGATCGGGCCCACGAAGATGAGCATCACGAACCCAACGAGTGGTCCCTCCTTGAAGGCCGGGAAGTTGACCCAGCGCGTGAAGTAGCCGAGGCCGTTCTGTCGGATCCCCGCAGCCTGGTACCAGACGAAGCCGGTGAGCGCCAGGCCGAGATTCGTGTGGTAGTCGGCGGTCGGCGAATGCAGAAGCTCGATCTGGCCGACGGGCGGCACGATCGAAAGCCAGTTGCTGAAGAGCGCGAACAGGAAAAGCGATCCGAAGAGCGGAAGGAACCGAACGACGCCCGGTCCGCCGGCCTCACGCATGAAGTCCACCAGACCCTGAACGATCAGCTCGAAGAAGCTCTGCAGACGGCCCGGCTGCTCGCTCAAGCGCGCGGTCGCGAGGATCGCAAGGAGAACGAGGACGGCCATCACGAGCCACGCGGTGAAGATGGAGTTGGAGATCGAGATGTCGTTCCAGATGGTGATCGGCCCGCCGGACGAGATGTTGTCGGCGCCGGCGACGGTGAAGATCGGCGTGCCGGTCTGGTCGGCGACATGGATGTCGCTCTGAGCCGGTGGCCAATTCGGGAGGTTGCCGGTCAGCGCAGCGCCGGCGACCGCGGCACCGTTCAACAGGAGGACGAGCCCGATCACGCCTCGTGGCGGCAGTTCGAAGAGTCGCGCCGGCCAGCTCGCGGTCGTCACTCGTCCTCCCCTGATTCGCGCTTTCGCTCGCGCTCCTGGATCTCGCGGTCCCACGCCCGTCCTGCCTCGCGCGCCTTCTCGCTCGCCGGCTGGTCCGGGTTTGCCGCAAGGTAACGCCGCAAGACGAAGAACGTTCCGAGCCCCGCCACGGCCAGCCCGACCAGGATCGATACGAGGCCGAGTGTCGGCGTCGTGCCCAGTTGGCGATCAAGCGCGTCCCCGATGAACGCCGCGGCGAGCAAGGGGATGCCCACCACGATCGCTATCTGGAACCCGATGGTTAGGAGATCGCCCCCGTAACTACG
>WNGG01003781.1_pt1 | contig 17037 bp, 15 predicted proteins | sample 5400661 | NCBI WGS metagenome assembly WNGG01 (sample SAMN13153372, study PRJNA577476) | soil metagenome | isolation source: 100 cm soil or saprolite under Garry oak tree replicate 1 | place: USA:California | collected 2016-06-15 | reverse complement strand
CCGTTCCCACTTTCGATGGTATCGCAGCGAATAGCCCATTAGGTGCGACAACTTGCCAACGTACTACGAAAATGCTATCTTGAGTATCAGTCAAAGTATATCATTTTTGCACATTAGGTGCGATAGTAAGAATTCGGGTTGAGCCATATATAACTTGTTAGCTACCAACTGAGGTGATATACTCCTTCTTAGTCTCGAACCCGGGAGGGATCATATAGTATCAAGTTTGTTCCAGATTTGACTGCTTCAGCATGAGCAGTTCTCAGAATCACGTACTAAGGAGGTATGTATGGCAAGAGCAGAACGACGAGCAGACGTAGTGTGGGAAGGAAATCTAGTCCATGGCTACGGTAAGATCGTCAACGTTGGTAGCGGCGCGCTTGGGGAACTCCCAATTACCTGGGCCTCGCGCACAGAGCGCTCGGATGGTAAGACGAGCCCGGAAGAGCTTTTGGCGGCAGCACACGCCGCGTGCTACGCTATGGCATTCTCGCACACGCTGGCCCTGGCAGGTACACCTTCCGAACGATTAACTGTGAGCGCGACCTGCGCGTTCGAACAGGTTGGGGAGGGCTTTAAGGTGACGACCATGGATCTGGATGTTCGCGGCAAAGTGCCAGGACTGGATCAGGCGGGCTTTGAAAAAGTGGCCCAGCAAGCGGAACAGGGCTGCCCGATTTCCAATGCCCTGCGCAACAATGTCCAGATTCGCGTGATAGCTCAACTGGAAAGCTAGAGACCTGGGAGGGACAAGATCAATTCATCTGGCGAGCAACGGCTATCCCATGTTCGAGCGCGAGATGGACGCGCCCACCGACAAATGCATCACCGCAAAAGGCCAGCCCCAGAGGGAGGGCTATGGCGTTGAGTTGCTCTGCGTCCGTCGTTTCTGCGGGTAGGGCGTAGCGCCAGTGGCAGAGGTCTGTAAAACATGGGCTGAACAGCGGCTCATCGAGAAGCGTTGCAACGCGTTTTATCACATCGCTGATGAGATCGTCAGAGGGAACCTGCCACCACTCCCGGCTATAGTGAGGAGCCATCTGCGCGATGAGCAGGCCTGCCTGCTCTGGGACACGCTCGGGGGACTTTTCATGTTCCCAGGCCAGCCAGGAGAGCGCGTGGGCTTTGTCCGTGTTCACCAGCGCGTAATAGGGACGAACGCGCGGCGCTGGTCTGTAGCCCAGCATGACGGAGATCAGCGGGCGATAGCTCGCCTTGCGCAGATGCTTACATATGCTCTCCCGTTCTACTTCCGGCACCAGGCTGGCCTCGATGAGTGCGAGCGCGTGGCTGGCGGGGACAGCGATGAGCACGCGCTCAAACTCACCGGCAGGATGCCCCAGGCCATCGAAAAGGCTCCAGCCCGTGATGTTGTGCTGGAGATGGCCAATACGCGTCCGCTGCCGGATATCGAGACCCCGGGCCATACCTCTCGCCAGGGCATTCAGGCCGCTGCGATAGGTCCACTTTGGCTCCATGTTCTGGAGGGGATCGCCCTCCTGAATATGTCCCTGCTGATCGAAAATCCAGATGGGTTTGACAATATCAACCAGGTCGGCGGCTCGGAAACGCTCGGTGATCAATGTAGAGCTCACAGCACTCCCGCCCTTGATGTACTGTGCGCCATGGTCGTAGATGAAACCCTGCCGCTGCCTGGTTGCCGCACGTCCACCTACCCCGCTGCTTCTCTCAAACACCGTGACGGCATTTCCTGCGTCACGCAGTACATGTGCGGCGGCGAGTCCACTGCATCCGGCGCCAATTATGGCTATTGATTTCAGCGTTCTACTCTTCCCAGATGGGCTCATTGCTCCCTTTATTCTTTCTCTTAGGAACGCTTTGCTACAAAGACTGGTCGTGTGATGGCGCCCTCCGAGGCTGACGAAACCAGTGCAGCATATTTGGCGAAGACACCGCTCATGTAGCGCGGAATGGGTTCCTGCCACTTTGCCAGTCGGGCAGCGATCTCAGCGTCCGGAAGTTCGACATCGAGACGGCGCGCTTCGATATCGATGATGATGTTGTCCCCCTCCTGCAACACGGCAATGGGACCGCCGCTTGCTGCTTCGGGCGTAACATGGCCAACCATCAAACCGCGAGTTGCTCCGCTGAAGCGGCCATCGGTAAGTAATGCCACTGTCTCGCCAAGCCCGGCACCAACGATAGCACCGGTCACTCCCAGCATCTCGCGCATCCCTGGTCCACCTCGCGGACCTTCGTAGCGAATGACCACGACATCGCCGGACTCTATCTCGCTATGGGTCACTGCGCGCATGGCATCTTCCTCACGGTCGAAGACGCGCGCCGGCCCTCGATGGTACAGTCGCTCGTGACCAGCGATTTTGACCACGCATCCCTCTGGCGCGAGATTCCCTTTGAGGATGACCAGGCCTCCATTGGGTTTGATAGGGTTAGAGAGGAGGCGTACCACCTCCTGGCCGGGCGTCTCTAGCGCCTTGCTGGCTTCTTCACCAAGAGTTCGTCCGCTCGACGTCAGTTGCTTTCCATCGACTAAGCCGGCGGTAACGAGCCGCTGCACCAGTAGCGGCACTCCCCCGGCTCGATCCAGATCGACGGCCACGTAGCGCCCGCCTGGTTTCAGGTCGGCGAGCAAAGGTGTACGCCTGCTGATCGCATCAAAGTCGTCGATGGTGAGGGGGATGCCAACCTCACGAGCCAGCGCCAGCAGGTGCAGTACAGCATTGGTAGAGCCACCCGATGACGCCACGCCGGCGATGGCATTCTCAAACGCCTGTCGCGTCAAAATATCCCGGGGCGTGACTCCCTGCCGCAGGAGGTCCATAATGAGCTGTCCACAGTGCTGGGCCACTTCATCCTTGCGCGGGTCGGTAGCGGGAACGCTCGCAGTGCCCATCGGAGAGAGACCAAGAAACTCCAAGGTCATTGCCATGGTATTGGCGGTAAACTGTCCACCGCATGCACCTGCCCCTGGACAGGCAACGTTTTCCAGCTCTTTCAGGTCCGCGTCGCTCATCCTGCCCGCTGCATAAGCCCCGATTGCCTCGTAGACATCGCCAACCGTCACGTCCTTCCCTCTAAAACGTCCGGGCGCGATCGAGCCACCATACAGGATCAAGCCAGGCACATCTAGCCGGATGAGCGCCATTGCAGCACCTGGAATGGTCTTGTCGCACCCCACCAGGGCGATGATGGCATCAAACATATGACCGCGACCAACCAACTCGATAGAATCAGCGATGACCTCGCGGCTCACCAGGGAGGCTTTCATTCCCTCGGTGCCCATGGTCACTCCATCACTGATCGCGATGGTATTGAACTCCATCGGCGTTCCACCAGCCGCGCGTATGCCCTCTTTCACTTTAACAGCAAGGCGGCGCAGGTGGTAGTTACAAGGCATAGTCTCAATCCAGGTGTTGGCTACGCCAATAATCGGGCGAGCCAGGTCATCATCGGTGAAGCCGATACCTTTGAGCATGGCGCGTGCGCCAGCGCGGTCAGGCCCATCCGTGATCACACGGCTGTGTTGTTTGGGATCAGATGTCATAGCGACCTCCAATTGCTATTCGGGGTTTGACATTGGTAAAGGACGCGTCCAGTAGATCAAGCGGAGCGGACAAGTTGCCAGTTCCACCGTCTCCCCTTCATTCTATCACCTCCACGCACATTAATGAGTGGATGTCAGTTCTCAATACCTTGACTTCCAACACTGTACATGCCTATCTTGATAAGCCAATCGAAGTGGCTCTCATTCTCCTTTTACTCATTGAGGATCGACGTGCTCGTCTGGCAAAAGGCTGATCCACTTCGTTATTGTGCCAGGCGATAATCTCCCTGGATCGTCGTAAACTCAACCAGATTGCCGAGGGGATCGCGGCAGAAGAAACGTGGTCGATACGGGATCGGCACCGCTGAGGTAATCGTCGCACCCGCCTCTGTCAGCCTGCGCCGGTAATCCTCCAGGTCATCAACCACGAGGCAGATGTGACGCTGATCAGTTCCATCAGGTGGATTGGGATCGGGAAGAAAATGCAGTTCCATCTCACCCTCTCCGGCGGCGAACCAGACGAGATTGAGATGTGCTAGAGAGTGCGGCGGTTGTTTTTCTTCCAACCCAAGGACCCCTCCATAGAACGCCCGCACCGACTCCTGGGCACCGGGCGGAATGAGCATGGAAGTGTGTTGTAACCGTGGTCCCGTCATGCTAGACCAACCTTTCTACTATTGTTTGCCATATAGCCAGGATAGTGAAAAACCAATGCATGTACAAGCATGCTTCACCGGATAGAGTAGTATTGTGCAACACCTGCCTCTGAGAGTCAAGCGTTTTGTGAGTAGTCAACATACTACCGCATCATTGTGACAATATCGCCTGGCTTGCCTGTAAGGCTTGCATGATGCACTGTTCCTGCGAGAGTGTCCTGCCTTCCGCCCACCAAATAGCCCATTTCGCCTGACTGTGCACGCAGCTCCTGCTTGAGGCGAAACAGTTTGCGAACAATATAAAGAGTACCTTCGTGATTTTCTGTGTCACAACCTGCTATACTTTATTCTAAAGAAATGAAGTGCCTCAAAATCCGCGTGAGGAGTATGATTTGGCTGAACGAACGCGGAAGGTTGTTTTCTGGTATAAAGGAGTGCAAGATTTGATCACCATCACCCATTGCTTCAGTTCACGGTTGTACGGATTGCGGAACTACCGCAAGGCGTTAGAGAAAGCCCTCAAGGATGATCAAAGCGCACAAGATCAGGCTCCATCCAACGCCTGAACAAGCGAATTATTTTGCTCGTGCTGCTGGCACGGCCCGCTTCGTGTTCAACTGGGCATTGGCGGAATGGAAAACGCAGTATGAAGCCGGAGGCAAGCCGAATGCGATGGCTCTGAAAAAGCAGTTCAACGCCATCCGACGCGAGCAGTTTCCCTGGTCCTATGAGGTCACGAAGTGCGCAGTGGAAGGCGCATTCAGGGATGTGGCTGTCGCCTTCAAGAACTTCTTTGAGGGGCGCAAAGCCGCGCGCAGGACGGGCTATCCGAAGTTCAAAAGCAAGAAACGTTCCCGCCAGGCCTTCTATCTGGCGAACGACAAATTCACGGTGGGCGATCATTGGATCGATGTGCCAAAGTTGGGGCGCGTCAACATGGCCGAGAAGTTGCGCTTTGCAGGCAAAATTCTTTCTGCACGCATCAGCAAAACGGCGGACTGGTGGTTTGTGTCGATCACGGTTGAAATGTCCGATGTGGTGCCGGAAAATCACTGTCCACCTGTTGGCCTCGATGTCGGACTCAATCGGCTCGCCACGCTCTCAGACGGGCGGCGGTACGAAAACCAAAGACCGCTGCGCCATCTGTTGAAAAGGCTACGCCGTTTGAATAAGGAACTGGCACGACGCACGAAAGGTGGCAAAAACTGGCAAAAGACGAAAAGCAAGCTAGCCAGGTTGCACTATCGTATTGCCTGTCTCCGTGCTGACCTGCTGCACAAACTGACGACAGAGGTGGCCAAAACCAGCGGGCTGGTCGCAGTGGAAGATCTGCACGTCAAGGGGTTACTACAGAATCGCTGCCTGTCGCGCTCGTTTTCTGACGCAGCATTAGGGACCCTTCTGGACCTGCTCGAAAGCAAAGTGCCACGCGCAGGGGGAACGCTGGTGAAAGTGGGACGCTTCTACCCATCGAGCCAGTTGTGTCACTGCTGTGGCTTGCGTCGAGCCGATCTCACCCTTAAAGAGCGCATCTATCTGTGCACAAACCCCGCCTGTGGCTACACTGGCGATCGTGATGAGAATGCCAGCCTGAACATTTTACAGGAGGCCCTTCGCCTTGTCGGGCCATAACTGACAGGGTGGTCCCGGTAGTGGCTATGACGGGACCCAAATCGCCTGGGGACTTGGGGTAAGACCTGGAAGGCTTCGGCCCAGTGGCACTTGGGGATGAGCCAGGAACAACTAATCGCGTACAAAGATGTATTTCCGCGTACGAGAAAGGTAGCAGATGTACATGCTGAGTCAGGAAGAGGAGCCATTATGACGGAATCACGCTTCGACCTTGGGATGAAGGTCCGCAAAGAGGTGCTCGGAAACGAGTATGTTGAACAGGCGCTCGCTCGCACCACCGAGTTCGATGCCGACTTCCAGCGATTCATCACGGAGTCAGCCTGGGGGTCCGTCTGGGCACGCCCGGACCTGGACAGGCGGACGAGAAGCCTGGTCACGATTGCGATTCTGGCGGCGCTGGGCCGTGAAGAACTGGCCGTGCATCTACGTGCCAGCCGCAATACCGGGGTCGATCCGCACGAAATCGCGGAGGTGCTCCTCCACGTGGCCGTGTATGCAGGCGTTCCCGCGGCCAATGCCGCGTTTTCGCTGGCAAAGCACGAGTTCGATCAGCCAACACGTGCTCCAGAAGAGGAAGACTCGGCGAAGTCACATCAGGAGGATGCATGAACCATATCACCATCGGAGACATCGTACGGGGGGATCGGGAGGTGTTCCCACCCTACCTCTACGAGGCGTATCAATCCACGCGGCGCCGGGCTCCGACGCTTCCGCTCATCGAGGTGCCACTGAACCTCTCGGAGTTGACCGGTCCCGGACCCGCCATCAGCGCCATTACACCGGAAGATGCCAACCTTACACGTAACGCCGGGATCGGGGGTGAGGCGATTGGCCAGCGCATCATTGTGACCGGTCGTGTGCTCGACGACCGTGGCACTCCCGTGCCCAACACGCTCCTGGAAATCTGGCAGGCCAATGCCGCTGGCCGGTACCTCCACAAACGGGACCAATGGCCGGGGCCGCTCGATCCGAACTTCCTGGGTATAGGTCGCTGCTTGACGAATGCAGACGGGGTCTACCGCTTCCTGACGATTCGCCCGGGAGCGTGTCCCTGGCTGAACCACCCCAATGCCTGGCGTCCGGCCCACATCCATTTCTCGGTGTTCGGCCCGTCTATGCTCTCACGGCTGGTGACGCAGATGTACTTCCCCGACGATCCGCTGCACCAACTCGATCCCATCATGAACGCGGTGCCGACCGAGGCCGCACGCAAGCGTCTGATCGCTGTATATGACCATGATGTGACCGAGCCGGAGTGGGCCCTTGGCTATCGCTGGGACATCGTGGTACGTGGACCGTACGTCACACCGTTCGAGTCGAAGGAGGGTGGGCGATGAACACACATCTGCTAACCAGTTCGCAAACAGTAGGCCCATTCTTCGCGCCCACGCTGCTGCGCGAAGACGCGCGCCGCAACGTGCTGACCCGGCCGGAGACGGTCGGTGAACGCATGCGCATCGAGGGGCGTGTCCTCGACGGCGATGACGTACCGGTCCCCGATGCGCTGGTCGAGATCTGGCAGGCCAATGCGTATGGCCGCTACAACCACCCCGCGGATCACGGGCCAGCGCCGCTGGATCCGTCCTTCCTGGGGTTTGGCCGCTCCGGTACAGCAGAGGACGGCAGGTACTGGTTCGAGACGGTCAAGCCCGGTCCTGTCTCCTTCGATGGTGAGCGGTCGCAGGCACCCCACATCTGCGTCACCGGTTTGCCCGCGGGCTGCTCAACCACGTCGTGACGCGCCTATACTTCGAGGATGAGCCTACCAACGCTGGAGACCCGGTCCTACAATGCGTCCCCGAAGATCGGAGGACGACGTTACTGGCCAGACCCGAGGCTGGTGACACAGCGGTCGTCTACCGCTTTGCAATCGTCCTACAAGGTGCAAACGAAACCGCGTTTTTCAACCTGTGAGGGAGCAACACCGTATGGCTGAGCCGATGGATCTCTTGTTCAGCACGCCGAAAAGGTTTCCATAGGAATCACTGATGACAAAAGTCTGGGGAAGGAGTAAGCTTTGTGTACAGAAAGAGGTGGAAATGGTAGATAAACGTCGCTCTTTGAAAGAAGCTATTGCTGAGTATGTGCGCGATGACCTGTCGGTGGCGATTGAGGGTTTTACCGCCTTCATCTGCTTTGCCGCCGGGCACGAGATCATCCGCCAGCGACGGCGCAACCTGACGCTCATTCGTATGACCCCTGACGTGATCTATGACCAGATGGTGGCGGCGGGCGTGGCACGCACCTTGGTGTTCAGTTATCTGGGCAACCCGGGCGTTGGCCCGTTACACTGCCTGCGCCGCGCCATCGAAAAGGGCATCCCGGTGCCGCTTGCCATTGAAGAATACTCCCATTATGGGATGGTCGGACGGTATCTCGCCGGAGCCTCGCACCTGCCTTTCTTCCCCTTGCGCAGTTACCTGGGGTCCGAGATGCCACAGGTCAATGAGCAGATCAAGATGGTGCACAGTCCCTATGGAGAGGACGTCGTGGCCGTCGTCCCGCCGCTCAATCCTGATGTGGCGATCCTTCATGCGCAGCGCGCTGATCGGCACGGCAATACACACGTATGGGGTCTCTTAGGCGTGCAGAAAGAAGTCGCCTTTGCCGCCCGCAAGGTGATCGTCGTCGTGGAAGAGATCGTGGATGAGTCGGTCATCCGTGCCGACCCCAACCGCACCCTCATCCCCGGTCTCATCGTTGACGCCGTGGTCCACGTCCCGTATGGGGCCCATCCCTCCTATGTCCAGGGCTACTATGATCGGGACAATGCGTTTTACCTGATGTGGGATGCGCTCTCGCGTGATCCAGCGCGTGTCGGAGCCTGGCTCGATGAATGGGTCTACGGCCTGTCGGACCACGCAGCGTATGTGCGTAAGCTCGGGGCAGAGACAATGGAGCGCCTGAAGCCCGGCTCTGCGCCCGCCGCTCACGTCGAGTATGGAGCCTATCCATGACTGACCTCACGCCATCCAACGTACAAGCCTATACCCCTGCCGAGATCATGGTGGTTGTGGCGGCACGAGCGCTCGCTGGCGTCCGCACCGTCTTTGTCGGCGTCGGCCTCCCCAATCTCGCCTGCAATGTGGCTCGCTCAACCGTCGCCCCCGAGCTCGAACTGCTTTATGAATCGGGTGTGTATGGCGCCCAGCCGGCTCGACAGCCGCTCTCCATCGGGGATCCCACGCTGGTGACCGGGGCCACTTCGGTCATCTCGATGGCCGACCTGTTCGGCCTGTATCTGCAAGGGGGCCTGGTCGAGGTGGCCTTATTAGGGGGAGCGCAAATCGATCGCTTTGGGAACCTGAACACCACGGTGATCGGCAGCTATACCGAGCCGAAGGTGCGGTTGCCGGGCAGCGGCGGTGCCTGCGAGATTGCCATCAACGCCCAGCATGTCTACATCATCATGCACCTCAAACAGCGGGCCTTTGTCGAACAGCTCGACTTCCTGACCAGTCCAGGCCACCTGCAGGGGGGCACCACCGCCCAGCAGGTAGGGATACCGGGCAAGGGGCCGCAACTGGTGATCACCGACAAGGCGCTCTTTGATTTTGCGAATGCGGAGCAAGAAATGCAACTGGTCTCGCTGTATCCGGGTGTGACGCGCGAGGCCATCGCCGCGGAAATGGGGTGGCAGGTGCGCGTGGCCGAGACCCTGAGCGAGACACAAGCCCCCACCACTGACGAACTAGCCATCATGCGAAGGCTGAGTGCAGGCAGCACGTCTCAGAGAGCGGGTGAGGCATGATCGGCAGTGCAACCAACTAGGAGTTCTCTGCTACAACGGTCATATTTGCCGATCTTCTTAAAATCATTAGATGTGATATACTTATCTATAATAGAGGAGACGCGATCCTGATCCTGGGAAAAAAGTTGCTCCTGGAAAGTGCAGAGAGGAAAACGACATGCATGTTACCCTGCACACGCGTTCTGTCCGTACCATCTTTTCTGAAAGAGAGAGGCATGATGTCACGACAACAGAGACTCATTTACCTGCCTCTGGTTGGCACGATCCTTCTTTGCTTGCTTGTTGGTGTGTACCTGGCTGCATGGAAGCGTTTTTCGAAACCAGATCCTTCGACCACTATCATTAAGCACTCGGTGGATACTCCTTCCGATGACGCCCTCAAATATTGGACAGCGGACAAAATGCGCAATGCCAAAGCCGCTCCTCTGCCGAACGTCAATACTCTCGATCGAGGGAAAAAGCATCCGCGACGCCCTCCACACGCTTCTAGTCCGCACGACGCTTGAGGAAAGAGAGAGGCATGATGCCACAACTGCAGAGACTCATTCTCCACCCCCTGGCTGGCAAGATCTTTCTTTGCGTGCTTGCCAGTGTGTACCTGGTGTACCTGGTCGCATTTGTGCGTTTTCTGTCCACGTCACTGTCAGCTCCTCCACAGACGATCATTGAGCACCCGGTGAATACGAACCCCGACGTCGCTGTCAAGCATTGGACAGCGGCGAGCATGCGCGATGCCACCGACGTCGATCAGCAGATCGGCCCTGCTTTTGATCTTACACAGGGGAGCAACGACACAAGCCAGGGCAAGGCGGCCCAGCAACAGGGGCAGCCCCCGCGCAATGGAAACCTTTCGTATCCCCTCTCGACCGTCGGGAAAGTCTTTTTTTCCAACAGGGCTGGTCAAGACCTCGTCTGCTCTGGTACTGCCGTCGTGAGCAGCAACCAGAGTGTGGTTGACACTGCTGGCCACTGCCTCTACTGGAATGGTGACTGGGTGCAGAACTTGATCTTCTGCCCTCTGTACGAGAACGGCAGGACGCCCTTTGGCTGCTGGGCCGCTCGCGATTTGGAGGTCCCTTCCGACTGGTTAGGCGCCAAGCCAAATGACTATCATCATGACTTTGGCATGGCTATCGTTTCTCCCAATAGCCAGGGTGTCTTGACCGACCTGGTCGGCGGCGCCGGTTGGGCCAATAATCAGCCTGTCAATCAACCCTTCTACGCCTATGGCTACCCCGCCGCGTATCCCTTCGATGGCCAGACCAGAAAGTCCTGCGAGGGTTCCTTCGGCAAAAGCTGGCAGCATGGGGGTGGCACGGTGGTCTCCATCCCCTGCGGTATGACCGGTGGCTCCAGCGGTGGCCCCTGGTTCATTAAGATGAGCGGCAACTGGTACCTCAACGGCCATAACGACTTCACCAGCATTATCCAGCTCGGGCATATGTTCTCTCCCTACTATGATGATACCTGGTACGCTCTTTACGACAAGGCCCAGCATACGTAGACTTTCACCTTTACCTGTGACCAGGGAACCTTCACCGCGAGAGCCAAGCGAGCTGGAAACCGGCGCGGCGGGTGGTACTGGAAAGCCCTCATATCCTTGCACTTTCAATGAGTTTGCGAGGAATAGAACAGATTCCTGAAGTTAGGGCAAGCCTTTCGTCGTTCGCAAGCTATCCAGGAAACGCTCGAAACCAAGAGCAACGACGCGAGCACGAACATGTTGAAAGCCAACGCCATAAACGGGATCTGTGTTTTGTTCAATAGATAGCGCGAAATGGCGACTCTCCGGTGTGTTCATCTCAGTATAAAAGCGGTGGGAGAGTAGTTCGCAAAAGCCTTCCTCGGCCCAGGAAGGCAGATTCTGGATGCTATGAACGATGAGCCAGACGTGACCAAGCTCGTGAACCGTGACTCCCTGAAAGAGCGTTGCTGGCAAACCGCGCAGCACAGCCACCCCTCCGATCTCGGTCCGAACCACGCGACCATTTTGCGTGTAGGTCGAGCTGACAGTTGCACCAAGCGAGTACACATGGTTGCGTTCTTGTAGGAGTGCTGCCAGTCGCGCGCGATCACATAGTTCAAGGCTGAGAGGTACGTTATTATTTACAAGCCCCTGACTGCCGATCCACTGTTTTACATGTGTAAACAAAGGTTTTGCCTCGGCGACAGTCTCAATAGCGCTGGCCCGGCAAATAGGGCAACGAATGGCCTCAGAGCTACTTGAGGAAGGTTGCTCCCGTTGACCCGGCGGCACCAGGCGACCACAGTAGGCACAAGGAGGATACTCCTGCACGTGCTGCTTGCAGTAGAGTGTTCCCCAAGAATCCACGAAGTATTCACCCAGAAGCGGCTTACCACAGTAAGCACACCTGGGAACAACATAGTTAGCATAGCATACAGCGTGGTAGGGCGCCCCCTGGTACAGGTTGAAACTGGCATCCGCAATGGGACGTCCACATGCAGCACACACAAAATGCTCGGGATGCCACGTGCCGCCCAACGCAGTAATATAATTACCCCAGATCGGTTGTCCACAGCCCTTACAGACTGGTTGTGACAGTAACATGTAATTTCACAACTTCTACACCTTATAGATGCAGCTATTTACCCTCGTCAATCGATATAACGAGTAAAGAGAGCCTACATTTTCTTCTCTAATGAATGTATATACGAAAAAGTGAGCCTACGGTTTATTTGCCTTCAGAAATATAGTGAGCTCTCTTAAAACACTCCTTAACGTAGAGGATCAATCACAATTGTTCCTGATAGCATTGAGCACACTGTCAGGATAAATGAACGGATGTCTCAGTTAGACAGCGGTCCCCCATTGTTCAGATGCCTGGTGAGGAACCACTGGATTTAGAGGTTGTCCAGTCTGTTCATCCAGGATCGCGTTCCAACAGCCTGACAGGACAACGTTGCAACCCTTGAAGCATGAAGCAGCGCTGGCACGAAATTGTTGCCCAGCGCGTAGTAGTAGCAGAACGCGCCGTGCAGAATGTCTCCCGCGCCCAATGTATCAACCACCTCCACGGGCTCGATTGCGATCTCACCGTTGTCATCAGGAACACTATAGATAATGGGGCACTCTCCACTGGTGATCGCCCTGTATCTCACACCCTGGCGAGCGAGATACTCCATAACACTATCTTCGTCGCCTCCATTTGGCGAAAGAAAATGCTCGGAACAAATCGCGATGTCAATAGAGGGGAGCAGTCTCTCCATCCCGTCCTTCCAACTCCCACCATCGAGCACGACGGGTATTCCGCACTGTTTGGCTTGCGCAGCTACAATGCAACACGTTTCCATGTTGAACCCATCAACGAGAACCACACCATAGTCGTCCTGGTGTACGATACACGTCATATCGCTCGCGTTAGACGTGAGCAACGATGCGGTGGTAATAACGGTGCGGTAGCCTCCACGCGTCGTCACGATCGAAGACACCGTAGGAAGTTGGTTGGCTAGCGGTGACAGATCCGTAAACTCCACGTTGTAATGGTGCAGTTCGCTCTCAATGAAGGGGGTGAACTGGTTATTCCCAATTGCGGACATCAGGTGACTTTTCCCACCTAAATGCGCAAAAGTGATCGCAGCATTTGTTGCTGGTCCTCCTACAGACATAGCAAATGTACCTGCTACCGTCTTAGAATTTAACGCGGGAAACGTGTCAACAAGGTATTGGATATCGATTGTTGTCAGTCCAACAAATAGCCCCTTCAGTTCCATAGGCCTCTCTTTCGTAGCTCTACATCTAATACGCTAACTGATACAGGGCTGTAGCGAGTACGGTTGCGCCACGGGCAATTTTCAGATGTTGGAACGGTTGACTACCAAATGTAAGCAGGGTCCTGACCTGTATAACCACATACACCAGCTCGTGGTGAATTTACCATCGGCCACAGCATCTCTTCACCACATTCGTGATCCTTCGCACACGCATCACACAGCCATCCCTTGTCTTCATAGATGCATTGAGTACAAGTGTTGGTAGCTGGTTTCCCGCATACATCACATGGAACTGTTGGCAGGTTATTCCGAGCAAGAATCTCGATGGCTTTCTTTTTCGCTAGCACTTCTCGTTCTGAGATCACCTTCAACGTCAGTTCTGTCGTCGAGCCAAAATCATACTCGTAGGAACAGGTTTGTCCAGGATGGAGCACTTGATCCAACGGTACTTGCATATTTTTGCTGCCTGTGTCCCATTCATAGATTGCTGCATCCACAGAGTAACGAACCCCTCCTATCTCAAATGCGCTGAGATGCCCGCAACACTCCAACCAGGTATCTCTGAGAAAGCGATCCAACGTGGCTAGTGTTGTTCCAGCCGAAACTTCAAGATGCATCCAGTACATGGGTAAGCGGTATCCCTCCACAACAAGATGGAATGCCCCGGTTTTCTGCGCTTTTTGATGGCTCCCTGCTTCAGCCTGTATTGCTACTCGTTGCTCACAGGATTCCAGGTGCCTGGTCATGCTTGCCTTACTAAACTCTCCATGACAAAAGGTACACGTTCCTTTTGAAGTTTGTCTTGTCATATTCTTTTCTTCCTCCTCTCCAAACTGCTTATTCTCCGTTAGTAATAGGATACAATATGCACCGCAGGAAGAAAAGCACTGCCGCAATATCTATCCAGGCTATGGTAAGATAGGGCCATCAGAGGAACGACAGATCAAACTACCCAGTTGTAATCGTTCCATCGCCATTTATGCGAATGGTGACGGTCGCCAGAGGGCCGCTGCCTGGACCCGAAACATGGCTGAAACCGTGGAGCGGGTCAAAAACCGCTCCATGGGCAGGGCAAACGATTTGACCACTGCCAGGATCGTAATTGACAGGCACGCCTACGTGGGTGCAGGGTCTTTCACAGGCAACGAAATTGCCGTTGGGGAGGTGAATGAGCAGGCTGCCCTGCCCATCGGTTGGATTATTAAAGGTTGTTGCGCTATTGGTTGCCTGGCTCGTGTGGCCGATCACTGTACCCGTGTGGGGGGGCGGTGTTGGCGTTGGTTTGGGTGTCGGCTGCGGGGTTGGAGTTGAATGCGCAGTGGGTGACGGTTGCGGTGTTTGCGTTGACGAGGCCCCTGGCGTTGGGGTCTTGCCTGCCGTTGGCGTATTCTGAGTCTGCGTGCCCTGTGTTGGCTGGATCGATTGAGTCGACTGCGTTGTTTGCGTTGACCCGGTCCCGGGTGCATTAGCGATCCTGGATTGTACCTGCTTCACGCTTTGCATGAAGTGCGCAAAGCTTATGCCGCCTACCCCAAGCACACCTGCAGTGGCGGTGCCAACGACAATAAGCTTGACCAGGCGTCTGCGATCGGCTTGAGCAGGCCGGGGACGCGAACGCCCTCTGCCGGTCGATAGGCTGACGGTTGGACGCCGGACGAACATTCCAGGTATAGGAGACTCTGTCTTTGCGGATGTGGCGGACCACAGGGCAAACGGGTCGACACCCGGCATTGAATCGGGATGATTTCCCGCTGGAGAAGGTAACGCCTCTTTGGCTAGAAGCATTTCTGCCGGGCTACCAGGTTGTTCTGTAGCAGACGGATTCATCTGCCAGCTAGCTGTCCCCTCTCGGGCCGCTTTTTCCGATGAAGAAGAGGAAGTAACTGCAGGCATATGTCCCGTGACAATAGGCGGCATCAACTGCCACTTCCCAAAGGGAATTCCCACCTCTTCGAACCAGTTGACAGTAGGTGGTAGCGTAATCTGCGGGCCTTGCGCCAACTGCTGAGCCCGGGAAGTAGGTGACCTTTCCACCGCTTCCAGTAATCGTAGGACGCGCTCAAATGCGGCTGCGATATCGCCAGCATGTTGATACCGCTTCGCTGGATTGCGTTCCAGTGTTTTACTTATCACCAGGTCGAGTGCTTCTGATACGTCAGGACACGCTGCGTGAACCGAGGGGCCAGGCTGTTGTATACGCTTCAGAGCAATGTCAAGTGGATTCGCCCCGCTAAACGGCGGTGTTCCACTAAGAAGCTCAAAGAGCATGACGCCAAGCGCATAGATATCAGAGCGAGCGTCGACAGGCATGCCCTGCACACGTTCTGGGGAGATATATTCGGGGCTTCCCAGGAAGGTACCACTCGTACTAAAGAGGGAAGCTTGAGGTTGCTTGTGCTGTATATTCCCAAATACCTCAAGCATCGTTCTCAGTCCAAAACCGGCAATTTGCACTGTGAGCTCATTACTTAAGAGCACATTTGAAAGGCCTAATATACCATGTACAGCACCTTTGTTATGCGCGTCGTCCAGGCCCGCTGCCAACTGTTTGAGCACATCCAGCGTTTGGTCAGGGGTGAAGCGCCCCTGTTGTTTTAGTACCTGACCAAGCGAGGCCCCTTTGACAAAGGCTGTCACGAGGTAGAGATAATCAGATTGCTCTAAGTGGCAGTGTACCCAGAGGATTTGCACGCCGTCAATGCTGTCTGCATGCAATAGGACTGGTAGGAGAAGAGGTATCTGGTATCTTTACTACAATTAGCATTTTTCTCAGGCTAAACAGCGAGATGCGGGGTTCTGTTCCCCTCTCGCTTCACTCGTCACGGAAATTGCTGTTGGGTGTAGGTGTGCTATATTTTCTGTGGTCGCTGCCCGGCTGGTCAAGTTCGTGATCGTTCCCATCGAAAACCATCTGGGCAGCAGTCCCGTCAGGATTGCGTACGCCAAAAACATGCTCATCAGCAAACCACGTTGAGTCGCTGATGACTGCGACCAGTTGTTCCGAGGTACTCTGGCTCACCATTCCCCCAGGTCGCCCGTCGATGATCAGTTCGGCATTTGGCGCAAAGTGTGTGCCTGTCAGGGTAATCAGAAGCGTTCTATTGCTCTGAGTGCGCACCATGACATGTGTCACAGTTGGTACTGGATCGCCCAGAGCTCCCAACTGCTGGGTGAGGGCCAGCCGGATCGGCCAATCCACGTGGTCCAGCAAGTGGCGCAATGTCTGCTCTTCCCCGGCCAGGACGCCATCGAGTTCCCGTTGCGCGGCGTCACGCTCAGAACCTGCTGGCAGAGCAGCCACTGCTCTTCGACTATCGTTTGTTTTTGCAGCAACGGTAATTAGTGCCAGCCGGATCGCATCATCATCACGTTCACCATTGACGACGGTGTTCAGATCAATAAGTGAGCTGTGTATCTGGCCGATCTGAACACTGACACGGTCATGTGGATTGGTTGCAAAGGTGAGCGTAAATTGATTCTCAGCTTGTTTCAAGCCATAAAGTGTATCGCCAGGCAGGCTTCTTGCGGAGACTGTCAGCATGCCAACGCACGCCAGCATCAGCATGGCAGCGATACCTAGCACGGTAATCAAGGTCCTGCGCACCAGGAAACGCGGCGAGCCTGCGGGACTCCGAGGGTGCACCATCGGGATGGTCGTGCCGTTCTGCCGGGCGCGTGCGCGAATGTGTAACTCCAGGTGGCCAGCTAACTCAGGTGGGACATCAATCTCCTGAAGTTGA
>WNGG01026013.1_pt2 | contig 17043 bp, 21 predicted proteins | sample 5400661 | NCBI WGS metagenome assembly WNGG01 (sample SAMN13153372, study PRJNA577476) | soil metagenome | isolation source: 100 cm soil or saprolite under Garry oak tree replicate 1 | place: USA:California | collected 2016-06-15 | reverse complement strand
TGGCACAACCCATGGTCGGGGGGATCTATACGGCCGATCCCCAGTACCTGAGCATGCAGGCGACGATGCCGCAGTTTGTCGAGATGGAGCAGCAGCACGGCAGCCTTATACGTGCCATGCTGTCCAGGCAGCGCCGCACTGAGGCACCAGCCCAGGGTACGAGTGGCCCGCGCTACGGGTTGTTCGTGTCGTTCCGCCAGGGTATGCAGACGTTGGTAGATACCATCGCGGCGCATCTCCCAGCCGCTATTGTGCACCTGCGCGCGCCTGTGCATCGTCTCCAGTATGTCCCAGGGACTGCACGTTGGATCGTGCACCTCCACCAGCAGCCGGTCCTGGAAGCCGACGCCGTGTGTCTGAGTTTACCGGCACCGCAGGCGGGTCAGCTACTCACGGGCGTCGAGGCCACCCTGGCCGCTGCCCTCCAGGACATCAAGTATGCCTCATCGGCTATCGTGAACATCGCCTGTAAGCGTGCCGATGTTACCCACCCCCTGTACGGGATGGGTTTTGTCGTACCCGCGGTCGAAAAGCAGGCCTACATTGCCTGTTCCTTCAGCAGCGTCAAATTTACGGGTCGGGCGCCGCAGGACCAGGTACTCCTGCGGGCCTTTGTCGGCGGGGCTTTGCAACCGGAGCAGGTAGCCCTCTCCGATACAGAGATACAACGGGTGGTGTACCAGGATCTCCGGCAACTCCTCGGCATCAGTGGCGAGCCTCTGGCGATGAGTATCACCCGACACCTGGAAGCCATGCCGCAATACCACGTCGGGCACCTCGACCGTGTGGCACGCCTTGAGACCCTGGCACAACGTCTCCCAGGACTGGCCCTGGCTGGGAATGCCTACCACGGGGTGGGCATCCCTGATTGTATCCACAGTGCCGAGATGGCAGCGCAGAGCTTGTTGGCATATCTCGCGGCTACCCCAGCTCCATAGGGATCACATTCCCTTCCAGTCTCAAAAATGGGAGCCCCAAGAAATGATTGAGAGTTTGCGTTCCTCCTCTCGTACTGGGCTTTGACGTTGAGCGACGTCTCAGATATGAGACGCCTTCCATCTCCCTTCCCTGTGTCTGCCACCGTGCCCTCTTCCTATCATGCCTTGCTAAGGGTTCAATTTTCAAAGGCATAGCAGTATGGAGAGGGCAGTTGCTCGCCTGTGGCACACATCTTGCTTTTAGAGACGGGAACGACATTAGGCAGGAATTGCGCTCCAGGGGCTTTGACTTCCCGGGGCTCATGTGCGACGGCCTTGAGCTTAGTAACGAGCCCCGGAAGCCAGAGCGCATCCCGTCCCGCCTCTGGGTATGTTCCTTCCGACTACGGAGACTCTCCGATGAAGCTTTCCCGCATCATCTATTTGCTCGATCAGGAAGAAGAACCCCCGACCCCGCCATACGTCTATGTCACAAACTATATATCTGGCGGGCATCATGAGGGGGGATATTACTGCTGTTCGTATTGCCACCATGTCTTTTCCGATATCGCTTCTAAACGCGAACACATCCAAAGGATTCACTATGCTCAACGTGCTCAAGCGTAGGAAAGTGTGCGACTTCTGCCACACAGAAATCCAGCCTGAGGAGCTATGGAAGCGTAACCGTATATTGACAGCGCACATCTCCTGCTGGGATGCATTTCGGAAACGCGACAAAAAACAGCCAGAGCCGGCAAGGAAAAAACGATCCGAAACATGAGCAAGCCTAGCCTCCGTCGGGAGAGTGGGACACGATGAGACAATCCGTCATGGCGATTGCTCAAGCAGACGGCAATTATTGTGGATGCGTGATAGTTGCGGAGGAGGAGGCGAATGGCAATGTTTGCGAACAAGAATCATGCTGGGAGCCGGTGCGCGCGCTGTCACAACCTGCTGAAAGAAGAGGACAGCGCGGAATACAGAGAAGATGCTTGGTATCATAAGACGTGTTGGGATGAAGGAGTCAGGCAACTCAATACGGCCATGAAGCGCGCCGCGGAGATAGCACGGCGTTTCGCTTTGCCTAGAGTCTCCACCCCTCACTCCGAGGCGGATCACACCAACTCTTCTTGAGGTAATGGACCCCCTTGACCTGCTTTTTTGAGGCTATTTTGGGCCTTGTCTCCCATTGTGCTGTCAAATTGAGCCTTACTGCCAGAAGATGACCTCACAGGGCAAATGCCGTATAATTCTACTCGTTGACTAATAACCATGTTGAAAATCGCTGATGATTTTCACGCCTCGTGGTGCCCCAGGGGCATGACAGCTACTGTCTAACGCAAGCGTCACATCATTATCATGAGTCAGGAAGCACGCCAGAGTATCCGCCAGCGGCTACACGCTGAGCGGGGGACGATCCTCAAAGAGGCCGGCCAGACGTGCATCCGCTTTGCGCTGGCCTATCCCAACACCTATTTCGTGGGCATGTCCAACCTGGGTATGCAGACGATGTACCGGGTGTTGAATCAGCGGCCAGATACGGTGTGTGAGCGGGTATTTTTACCGGCGGCTGAGGAGTGGGGGTGGTACGCGGCAGGCAGAACGCCATTGTTGTCCCTCGAAGCGCAGCGTCCGCTGGGCGATTTTGACCTTCTTGGCTTTTCCGTCTCCTACGAAAACGACTATCTGCACCTGCTGCAGATGCTCGAACTGGCCCACATGCCACTCCTGGCGGCGGAACGCGATGAGCGCTATCCCCTCGTTCTGGTCGGTGGGGCGGTCACTTATATCAATCCGGAACCCCTGGCGGACTTCGTCGATCTGATGGTGATTGGCGATGGCGAGGAAGCCATCCAGGACTATCTCGATCTGGTTCACGATACGCTCGGCCAACCGCGGCAGGAGCACTTGCGCCTGGCAGCCCAGCTGCCTGGCCTGTACGTGCCGGCCCTGCATACGCAGAGCGCTGAGACGACGCCCATAGCACCGCGCAAAATTACCGAGTTGGCGCAGTGGCCGGCCTATTCCTCCGTGTTGACCGACGATACGGAGTTCAGCGGCACTCTGTTGGTCGAAATCACGCGCGGCTGCCCCTTTAAGTGTCGTTTTTGTACCGTGGGGTATGTCTATCCCAAGTTCCGGCAACTCCCCGGGAAGCTCGTCCTGGAACTGGTCGAGGCGCAGCAGCGGCGCGACCAAGCGGCTGGGCTCCAGCCCGTGGGGAAGGTGGGCCTGATCAGTTCGGCCACCGGAGACTACCGTGATCTGGCGCTGGTGGCCCAGGGACTGGTGGATCTCGGTGTGGCCATTGGCATTTCGTCGTTGCGCATGGACCGCATGCCGGAGGTTTTAATTGACTGTATGGTGCGTAGTGGTGTGCGGTCATGTACGGTGGCGCCTGAGGCTGGCTCAGAACGGCTACGGCAGCTCATCCGCAAAGAGATGACGGAAGACGTGATCCTGGCGGGAGTTGACATGCTGCTCGCCAAGGGCATGCGTGACCTCAAACTCTATTCGATGCTGGGCCTGCCTACGGAGACCGAGGCGGATTTACGAGAGCTTGTCGCGCTCATCTTTAAAATCTGGGACCTGATGAAAAAGTACGGGCGCGCGCGGGGAGCGCTGGGGACCCTGACCGTGAGCGTTAATCCCTTTGTGCCCAAACCGGCCACACCACTGCAGTGGTGCGCCATGGCCCCCGCCCATATTGTGAAAGCGAGATTACAGGCGCTGCGGCAGGCGCTGCGCCACGAGTCGCATATTCGCTTGAAGCACGAAAACCTCAAACATGACTACCTGGAGGCGATCCTGGCGCGTGGTGATCGGCGCCTGCGGGATTTTTTGCTGGAAACACACCGTCAGCGTGGTGATTGGCCACGAGCGGCGCGACGGTTAGGCTTCGATGCTGAGGCGTTTGTGTGTACAGAGTTATCCCAGCAGGCCGGCCTGCCGTGGGATTTTTTGGCCAGCGAGCGCCAGATGCAGCGGTTACATCGTGAACACGACCGGGCACTCGCTTTGCCAATCGTGGCCGCATCCTGAGTGCAGTTGCATTGGGCAGAGAGGCTGCGGTAGTATGTACGAATGGGCTGGCTAGGCTTGGGAAAGGAGGGCGTAGACGTGATTGAAGATGTCTTTAAAGCTGCCATCGATATGTTGGATCAAGGCGACAAAGCGGCGCTGTCGACGATTATCTCGTCGAAGGGCTCACTGCCTATGAGCGAAAAGAGTAAGATGCTCGTCACGCCGGAAGGAAAGATCATTGGCACGGTGGGAGGGGGCTGTCTCGAAGCCGATGTTTGGACGGAAGCCCGGCGGGTGATGGACGAAGGCAAGAGTAGCATCCAGCAGTTCATCCTCACCGAGAAGTACGCTGGCGAAAGCGGTTTGAACTGCGGTGGGATTGTCGAGATCCTCACGGAGCCGCTGCCCGAACAGGGTCAGGAGCTCTTTCGCACGCTGCTTGAACTGAAAGACACCGGACATCGCGGGGCGCTGGCGACGATTCTGACTGCACATCCACGCTATCCGGAAGGCCAGAGAAAGTTTTTAGTGTGTGACGACGGCAGCACCGTCGGCTCGCTGGGCGATGCGGCGCTGGAAACCTTTGTGGAGCGTAAGGGCCAGGAGATCCTGCAGGGTGAGCAGTTTGCCATTGAGACCTACAAGGCGGAAGATGGCGCTGAGTTGCAGGTTTTTCTGGAGCCGATACTGCCCACCCCGACCGTGTATGTTTTTGGCGGTGGGCATGTCTCCTTCTTCCTCGTGCGCGCCGCCAAACTGGCCGGTTTCAAAGCGTATCCTGGAGCAGATCTACGACTGTCAGGCGCGCTACATTGGCATGATTGGTAGCAAGAGTAAGATTTCCAAGATGTGGCAACGCCTCGCAGCTAAAGGCGTGGCGCAGCAGTATCTGGACCGCGTGCACGCGCCGATTGGCCTCAACATTGGGGCGGATTCGCCCGAAGAGATCTGCATTAGCATTATGGCAGAAATCATCCGTGAGCGGCGCCTGGGCAAAGTCCAGTCGACGCTACGCAAGCGCAGCCATGACCAGCGCCGCGAGGCGGCCTCGATGTCGCACTGAGAGCGTGTGTCTCAAAGCACCGTTCGCCCTGGAAGGGATTGAAAAAGGCATGAGGAGAGGTGTGTGGCTCTAGTGCAACTCGATCCATCCCCGCAGCGTAAGCCCCCATGGCTGCGCGTCAAGCTCCCCGCAGGGGAGACGTTCTTTGCGTTAAAGCGTCTGGTACGGGAGCATCGCTTGCACACGGTGTGTGAGGAGGCGATGTGTCCCAATATCGGCGAGTGCTGGAATCAGCGTAGCGCCACGTTCATGCTGCTGGGGGATACCTGTACGCGGAGCTGTGGCTTCTGTGCTGTGAAAACCGGGCGCCCGGGAGTGATCGACGAGCAGGAACCTGAGCGGGTCGCCGCGGCGATAGCCACGCTCGGCCTGCGCTATGCCGTCATCACCTCGGTGAATCGCGATGATGTGCCCGATGGGGGTGGCCACATCTTTGCTGCCACTATTCGAGCGGTGCGGCAGCACGTGCCGGATTGTCGTGTCGAGGTGCTGATTCCGGATTTCAAGGGCAACTGGGACGCCTTAGCCGAGGTGGTCGCAGCGCGACCGGATGTGCTCAACCACAACATGGAGAGCATTGCACGGCTGTACTATCGAGTGCGGCCGCAGGCGAAGTACGAGCGCTCACTGGAGTTGCTACGACGGGTGAAGATGTGGGACCAGACCATGCGTACCAAGTCCGGGCTCATGGTTGGTCTGGGGGAAGAGCCGGAGGAGATCGTCGAGACCATGCGAGACCTGCGCCACTCACAGTGTGACCTGCTGACGATTGGGCAGTATTTGCGTCCCTCAGCGCAGCATCTGCCGGTAGTGCGCTATTATCATCCTGAGGAGTTTGCGGCGCTGAAGCAGCAGGGCGAGGCACTGGGCTTTGTGCACGTCGAGGCCGGTCCTCTGGTGCGCAGCTCCTATCACGCTGCCAACCAGGAAGCCGTAGCCGCCACCCGACTACAAAAGCCCCGCACCTCTACCCTCTCCCAGGGGGAGAGGGGGAGGAATCGGGCTGATGAGGAACCCATATGATGACGACCGTGACTCTCGAAGAGAAATTGGAGAAACTGCTCGACATCCTGCGTTCTATGGAGAGCGTGGTGGTGGCCTTTTCGGGTGGTGTAGACAGCTCGCTGCTGGCGAAGGCAGCCTATGAGGCGTTAGGGGATAACGCCATCGCGGTGACTGCAGTGTCGCCGTCATTGCCGGAGGCAGAGCTGGCAGAAGCGCAAGAGGTGGCACAGCGCATCGGTATCCAGCACAAGCTCGTGCATACGGACGAGATGGACAACCCGAACTACGTGGCCAATCCCACCAACCGCTGCTATTTCTGTAAGGTAGAACTCTTTGAAAAATTACACCCTCTGGCTGCTGAGTTGGGGTTGAAGCACGTGGTGTACGGTGCCATGCTGGACGACCGGGGTGATCACCGGCCAGGGGCACAGGCGGCGCGCGAGTATCTGGTGCGGGCGCCTCTCGATGAGGCCGAACTCAGCAAAGACGAGATCCGCGAGTTGTCGCGGCGCTGGGACCTGCCGACCTGGAGTAAGCCGTCCTTTGCCTGTCTGTCGTCGCGCATTCCGTATGGGCAACTGGTGACCCTGGAAAAATTGAGTACCATCGAGCAGGCGGAGCAGTTCTTACGCAACCGCGGCTTCCGCGTCTTTCGTGTCCGGCACCATGAGAGTATTGCGCGTATCGAGGTGCTGCTTGAGGATATGCCGCGCTTGCTCGCAGAACCGTTGCATAGTGAGTTGGTGGAACGTTTCAAAACGCTCGGGTACACCTATGTGACCCTTGATCTGGCCGGATTTCGTTCTGGCAGCATGAATGAGACTGTCAAGGTCGGCAAGGCATGACGAGCAAGGGCAAGCAGTATAGTACCATCGTGCGTCGCGCCGGACTGGCCTGGGGGAAGGGTGATATCCAGAAGGCCATCGCCGCTCTGCAGGAAGGGATTGTTGTAGCGACACAGAACGGCGATGCTGAGGTCGTGCAGATACTCCAGCACGACCTGGAGCGCTACCAGCGCGCCGCCGCAGGTGAGGCATTGGACCTGTCGCGCTAACGACGCGTCAGCGCTCCCCACCTGGGAGTGGCGCCTGGGGTGGTGGAGGAGTCGGTGCTGGCGCTGCGGGAGTGAGTGTCCCAGGGCGCTGCGAAGCACGCGGTTCCTCAGGAGGTTGTTGCGCGAGTGGGACAGCCAGATCAACCGCAGTTTGGTCATAGTGATACAGGTGCGCAGCGCGCGGACGGTGGTAGCGGGAGGCCGCTTCAGGTCGGCCGCGCTCCAGATCCACAACGGTTTTATCGGTGTCACTCCAGGCGTTGGGAACGGCAACGCATACCAGCAGGACGCAGACAAACCAGCCGCTGAGACACGTACTGCGTATGGGTGTAGACATGCATGTTTCTCCTCGGCGTACGATGCTGTCTCCCTGCACCCCAATCCTCTGTAGGAGGGGGAGGGAGATGCAGCAGTATGCCATATCATCACGCCAGATCGCAAGGATGATGCGTACGGTGCTCGCAGTTATCTGCTCTCGGCCATCTGCTGTATGAGTCTCCCACACCGCCGCCTCTGCCGCGGACTGTTGATCGTGTTCGAAGGCGTGGATGGCGCCGGAAAAACCACCCAGGTACGCCTCTTAGACCAGCATTTGCAGCGCGCCAGCCATGATGTGGTGTGTCTCAAAGAGCCTACCGAGGGACCCTGGGGGCAAAAGCTGCGGCAGTTGGCGCAGCATGGTAGGCAACACGTGCCGCCAGCGACGGAGCTGGAGTGGTTCCTCCAGGACCGCCGTGAAGATGTCGAGCAGAACATTCGGCCAGCTCTGGCGCGCGGCCAGATCGTGTTGCTGGATCGCTATTATTTTTCCACGATGGCTTACCAGGGAGCGCTGCAACTCGATCCCGAGGAGATTCGCGTGCGGAACGAAGCCTTTGCACCGCCGCCTGATTTGCTGTTCATCCTCGATATCCCGCCTGAGCGGGGATTACAGCGCGTCCGACAACGGGGTGCGCTGAGCCACTTTGAGCGTCTCGACTACCTTGAGCGGGTGGCAGCCATTTTTGCCGCTATGCAGTTCTCTTACCTGAAACACATTGATGCCTCCCAAGCTCCGACTACCGTCCAGGAGCAGATCCGGCAGGAAGTGGCATCTCTCCTCGCCGGCAAGGTCGCTACGCGCTGTCGCCACGACAGTACGCCTGATCCCGTAACCGCCCAAGAGGATACCGCGTGATGCAGGCGATTCTGGTAAGGCACGGTGAGACCGAGTATAATGCCAGTGGGATGCTGCAAGGCTATGCCCCAATCCAGCTGAGTGTTCGGGGACGTCAGCAGGCCGTGCTGGTGGGGCAGCGTTTACGGTCTGTCCGTCCTACGGTGTTTTACAGCAGTGATATTCAGCGCGCGCATGAAACCGCCTTGATTATCAGCCAGCATGTGGGGCTCCCGGTGCAACTGTGTCCTGGGCTGCGGGAATGGAACATTGGCAACTGGATCAACCGTATGGCCGACGAATTTTACGCCCATATGGCCGCCATGGGTGTCCATCCGGCAACGTACGTGCCCGAAGGGGGGGAGTCACAACTGCAGACGCAAGCCCGGATGGTGGCACAAATGCAGGCATGGGCCACACAGCACGAGGGGGAAACCATCCTGGGGGTGAGTCATGGCATGGCTATTGATCTCTTCGTGCGTCACATTTTCGGGCTGGATGTGATGCAACCGCCGCCGTATCGCATCGTGAACACCTCGGTCAACATTTTTCGTTTCCAGGATGGCAAGTGGGAAGTGGTGACACTGAACGATATGGCGCATCTCATCACCCTGGCGTAGACAGGCACACGGAACGGCGTACAGAAGGAGTGCAGGCATGGTGGACCGAGTGGTGGGGCCAACGTCACACTACTACTACTCCCAGCGCTTGAAACTCCACTATGTCGACTGGGGGAACACGGAGGCTCCACCGCTGCTCCTGCTGCATGGTGGACGCGATCACGCCCGCAACTGGGACTGGGTGGCGCTGGCCCTGCGCGACTCGTATCACATCATGGCCCCTGATCTGCGTGGGCATGGGGACTCCGAGTGGGCGCGCGGTGGGCAGTATGCCATGATCGACTATGCCCTGGACGTGGCGCAACTGCTCGAACAGCTGCAGCTCTTTCCCATTACCATCATTGGGCACTCTTTAGGTGGAGCGATTGCCTGTCAGTACAGCGGGGTGTATCCTGAGCGTGTCAAGCAACTCGTGGCCATTGAGGGGCTGGGACCACCTCCAGGGCACATCAGACGTGGTCCGGCATATGAGCGCATGCGCGAGTGGATCACCCAGATGCGCTCCTATGCCGGTCGGCAGGCCCGTCGGTATGCCAGTTTGGATGAGGCAGTGCAGCGTATGCAGGAAGCGAACAAGCGCCTGACGGCTGAGCAGGCGTATCACCTGACGCTGCATGGCACGTATCGCAATGAGGATGGTACCTATACCTGGAAATTCGATAATTACGTGCGGTCGCAATCGCCGTATGAGTTCAATGTCGAAGAAGCGCGCAGTATCTGGCAACGGATTACCTGCCCGACGCTGCTCCTACGCGGGACCGAGAGCTGGGCTACTGATCCCATGCACGACGGGCGTGCCAGCGCCTTTCAACAGGTGCGCTGCGTGAACATTTCCCGTGCCGGCCACTGGGTGCATCACGATCAATTAGAGGAGTTCCTACGGGTAGTGCGCGTATTCTTCAAGAACACAGAATAAGTCGCGCGATATGTGAGTGCTGGGAATATGGACTGTGGTTCGGTGTTGATGGTATAGTGAGATCAAGACTACCGCACAGAAGGAGGTTATATGGATGCCCTACACATTGAGTATATACCAACCCTCCGTCGTCCGTATCTCCTACTGACCTTTGACGGGTGGAGCAATGCGGCTGGGGTGGCAACCGCCGCAGGGCACTTTTTAGTGCAACACCTGCAGGCCGAGCGTTTTGCCTGGATCGATCCAGAGGAGTTTTTTAGCTTTACCGACCAGCGGCCTCAGGCGCGCTACAATGCTGCCGGAGAACGTGAGGTCATCTGGCCGGCCAACGAGTTCTTTGCCAGCCAGCAACCCACACTTGACCATGACATTATCATCGCCGTCGGCATTGAGCCGCATCTCAAGTGGCGGACATTTACCAACCTCGTCGTGGAGCTAATCAAACGCTGCGACGTATACCAGATCTATATGCTGGGGGCGCTCTGGGCCGATGTCCTGTATTCGGCCCCCGTGCACTTCTCGGGCTCGGCGACTGATCCGCAATTGGCAGCCCGCCTGGGCTTGCGGACTCGTGGCTCGCGCTATGAGGGACCGACCGGCATGACCAGTGTACTCAACGATGCCCTCCGCCGCGAGCAGTTTACGTCGGCAAGTGTCTGGGCGAACATGCCGTACTATGTTTCCGCTACCCCCAATCCGAAGGGTATCCTCGCTGTGGCGCGCCGTGGCCTCGAGATGCTGGGCTTACCAGCGTTTTTGCCTGAGCTGGAGGAAGAGGCGCGTGATTTTGATACACGCGTGGCTGAGGCGATTGCCTGATCGTCCGCCACAACAATCCAAACCGCCTGCGGCTGAGCCTGCAGAACCCGTGAGCGGTGACGATTTGGCAGAGCAGTTCGAACGTTTTCTGCGTGAGCAGCGCCGCGGACCAGAGCAGAGCTAAAAAAGAGCGGGAGAGGGGGCGAGGGGGAGAAAAAGCCTGGCTGTTTTTCCCTCTCCCGCTCTCCCCCTCTCCCACTCCCTTCCTCAGTTGAGTTGCGCGCCCCGCGACATATCCAGGATATTGATGATACGAGTGATCTGCTCAGCCACTGCTGGTGTCTGCAGAATTTCCTGCTTGGTATACAGATCGATGGGCAGGCGCGCCATAATAAAAAAGACCAGATCAATGGGACTGGCGAGGAGCCGCAGATTGGTACGCAGTTCGGGGGCGGTGATGCGCTTGAGATCCAGAAGATCGAGGAAACGTTGCTTCATCGTTTCGGCCTGCGCGGTGAGGCTCTGGCCAGGCGGATATGTTGGGTGCAGGACTTCAACGGTCGCGCGGAGATAGGCGCGATCATCGTGAAAATCAAGCATGCGTATACGCCCCATGCCCTGGATGACAATATCCATACAATCGTTGGGTAACCGTGAGGCATGGACGATGCGTCCAAAACCGGCCACAGGGTAGGGGCGTGGGGTTCCTGACTCCTGCTCCCAGCCTTTTTTCAGGAGCGCGACCGAGAGATAGCGGTCGCCCGCGATGCAGTCCTGGACCATCTCTTTATAACGCTCCTCAAAAATAAACAGCGGCAAGCTCGCGTTGGGCATCAGCACCACATTCGGTAGCGGAAAGATCGGCAAGATGTCGGGAAGGTGCGAATGGTCCTCATAGGTAAAGTCTTCCGACGCGTCAGCCATGATTATGCCCTCTGTGTTGCAGCGCTCATTGTGGGTCTGCGAAATCTTCGGGGCGCACGTTCTCAAGCCAGGCGCGTACGTCCTCGCTCGTGTCCAATGCACCCTGGGCCTCTTCACGCCGCTCTTCGCCTACCGCAAAGTCGGCGCGTTTGCCAGCCGTCGCCAGCACAGCCTCAGTTACATAGATGGGGGCCTGGAACTTCAACGCCAGCGCCAGCGCATCACTCGGGCGGGCATCGGCGATCATCGTGAGGTCTTGCTGGGTGACGTAGAGCTGGGCATAGTAAGTGCTATCCTGCACAGCATCGATCACCACCTTCTCGAGGCGGGCCTGAAAACCCTGCAGGAGATTGTACAGGAGGTCATGCAGTACAGGGCGCGGAGAAGGGGTACGATTGATCTCCCGAAAGATGGCCATACCTTCCCAGATACCAATAAAAATAGGCAAGACACGTTCGCCCTGTTCTTCTACAAGCGTCACCACTGCTGCCCCTTTCGATTGATCAAAGAGCACCGTGCCAATGGTCATCTTCTGCAAGGCGCACTCCTTCGTATGCCTCGCCAGTGTACGAACGGGCCTCCACTATAGTAAAGGGCGTCCCTGCACACCAAAAGCGAGCTTATACACTGCGCTGTTATCGGTGAGGATAAGATCTCCGTTCGTGCCAAAAGCTAATCCAACCAGATTCACGCCCGCGATGACGCGTGTCATGGCCCCTGTAGGGATAATTTTCATGACCCCGCCTGCACCCTCATAATGCGCCACAACATACAGATTCTGCGCGCTATCAAAGGCGATACCTTGTGCGCGTCCGAGGCCACGCACAAAGGACTGGACGTCGCCATCCGGCGTAATCCGATAGATCTGATCAGACCCTGACAGGGTTGGATAGCTGACATACAACCACCCGTCGTCCCCAAACGCCAGGTGATAGGCTCTCATACTGGGATCGAGCCGCGCGAACACCCGTGTCGTGCCATTGTCCGCGACCTGCAAGATCGCCCCACGTCGGTCACCAACGTAGAGCCGGCCCTGGACGTCAAAGGCCAGGCCAGTCGCAATCCCAAGCTGGGTGGCAAAAGAAGCAACCGTGCCACGCTTGTCAATACGGTAGACTGTCCCTTCGTGGCGGCTACTGACGTACAAAGAGCCATCCGGCCCGAAAGCAAGACTCGTAGGATTGGCAATGCCGGAGAGAAAAGGTTCGACCTCTCCCATGCAGGATATGCGGTACAGCGAGACGGGTACGTGCTGGTCTCTGGTCCCGCTGATAGTCGTATAGATGTTCCCCTCCGCATCCACAGCCGGGCTGGCTACCGGATGCACATTGTCCGCGAGCCGCGTCGCAACCACAAAAGGGACGACATTGCTCTGCCGTTCCCCCTGGACAATCTGGACGCTCTCAGGTTCTGTATGCTCTGGGACCACACCGAGCAACAACGTCGGCGTCACGAGCACAGGCCGGGTCGGGCTCGTACCAAAAACGATACTGCAGGTCTCCAACGCTTGGGCATCTAATCCAGTGCAGGACACTGTGACGTACCCACCGCGGAGACCAGCTTGCGGGGTCACCTGGTGTAATGTAATAGGATGCATAGTATTGGCTACGGAGAATACCTATGATCATGACACACACAGACAGCGCTCTCTCAGCGTAGAGATAATACCATGGAGAGTAGGGCAAGAACAGCGTTTCTTGCAAGTGCAGAGTCGGGGGGCCGCTCCGTGCCGTGTCCCACAGAGCGACCAGGAGCAATTAGACACCTTGGCGCCGCGAACGCTTCGAGGCTTTCAGTGGGTTGAGACGCTGGGCAGATGATTGGATTTCGCCCTTGGCATGGGTGGCAAAATTGCACCGCCCAAAGGCCCATTTCGTCGCTGGATCAGCATAGATTTGGCAATACTTGCCATTGTCGTGCTCCATGATGTACCCACACCCTTCGCAGCTCTCGATAATAGGACTACAGGCTCCCCCATTGAAGCTACAGCCCGTCTTTTTCATAAAAGTGCAGTTCGTACCCGGTTTAATCGTGACACATTCCATCGCTTCGTATGGTCCTTTCTCTCTCTACTGGACACAGATGTAGCCTCTACCAGGCAACCGCACTGGTTCCCTGGGGGAGGCTCTTCGCTCACAGCCTTCAGATAAGGAATCGCTGTCGTTGTGAACTGCCAGCACGCTGGCAAGACCTCGGCGAGACACTCTCAAGGAATGAACGTAGATGACGGAGGCAAGACTATAGTCATTTCCTCAGGGGAAAACAAGGACTTTTTGACCGTCTCATACGATGAATGCCCTCTTGTCGCGATAGATCTCGCGATTGCGTTCATGCAGCTCACGCAACTGGGCTATAGAGGCGGTCGGCAGCAAATGATGTTCGAGATGAAAAAAACTGTTGAACGTCAATGTGTTCAGCAGACGATTGGTCACGGTGCGAGAGGTGCGATACCGTGTCGATTCGCAGCCGTAATGCTCGATCAAGTTGCGAATACCGATGAGGAACACCGTACCAATGTAGACCGGCAGGGCCCAAAAGAACAGCATCGTCGAGACGACCCCACACGCCAGAGCAAGCCCAAAGAGACTATAGATGCCAGCCGTAAAGGCCAGGTACTTAGTCAGCAAGCGACGCCGGTCGCGGTGCTGGGCAATGTGCCGCACATACCACCGCACGGCGTAATAGGGCCAGATGATCAGGTACCAGAAGGGATTGAAAGGGGTCCCATCGTGCTTCAGCGTACACACCGGATCAACCTCTGGGACCTGCGCAAAGCGATGGTGCTGCAAATGGACCGTTTTGAAGGTGTGGAAATACACCAGATTGAGCGGACAGAGCACATGTCCCACCAGAACATTGGTCTTCGCGCGGGCAAAGATATTGTTATGCGTAAGCTCATGAATGAGGCCATAAAAATACAGATGGAGAATGCTCAAGGGCACAAGAAACCACGCCGCGAAGCTCGCCTCCCGGAACGACAGCGCGAGCGCAATGGTGACGAGATACAGTCCTAGTGTGCTCATCAGGATGGTGAATTTCTGGCGATCTTTCACCCAGACATGCATAGTTTACCGCCCTCCCAGGGTATGCTGTGGCAACACAGGCTATCGTGTTCCCTCTCCCACGGGGAGAGGGGGAAAGGGGCCGAGGTGCCCACCGGGCACCGTGCCTACGTCGCTCAACGAAAGGCACCGTTACCCACACTCCCTGGGGCGCAGCTCCCTGCACTCGCCTGGGTACTGAAGGTCGAGAACATTTTGGTCGTCTGCGTGCTCCCGCATTGTGGACAGGGGGTCTGCACCACCGACTGTGGTCGTAAGGTCAGACGCTCGAACGTCGTTCCACACTCCTCACATGCGTACTCAAAAATCGGCATATCCCATTCCTTGTGTGTATCCTGACACTTCCCAGTGTATCCTAGCTAGCGTGAGTGTATCCTCAGGTCGCATGCATTTCCAGAGTGAATTTGGAGCCAGCCATGCAGCGTATTCTCGTGATACGTGGCGGTGCAGTCGGAGATATGATCGTGACCCTCCCAGCCCTGCGAGCCTTACGCCGGCTGTGAGTTGATCCTCTCCTATCTCCCGGTGTCTGACGAGATTTTTCCCACCAACCTGCGGCGCTACTGTCAGGGGGAAGTCCTCACGTGGCCACCGCATCCACCGGCTGGCGTGCATATAACCGACCATCTCCTCCAGCCCGTCACACGCTTTCTACGGCAGCCATGCGACGCCTGCCCACACGTCTCTCTGGATCCCGCCGCGCAAGAGGCCGTAGCGCGCTTTTGGCATACTGCTGGTCTGCCAGACCAGGGGGTGGTCGCCTTCCATCCCGGCAGTGGAGGAGCCTATAAGCTCTGGCCTCTGATGGGCTGGCAGCAAGTCATGGCCTGGGCAGCACAGCGCGGGATACCAGGATTGATTATCAGCGGGCCAGCCGAACAGGCCCACGACGCCCATCTCGCGTATGCGGCCCACTTCCCCTCCTGGCCACGCGCTAAAAATCTCCCCTTACCCCATCTGGCAGCCCTGCTGGCACGCTGTCAAGTGATGGTAGGACACGACTCGGGTATCACCCATCTCGCTGCCGCTGTCGGCACGACTACCCTGGCCCTCTTTGGCCCGACAGATCCCCTGGTCTGGGGACCACGCAGCCGCCGCGCCTGTGTGCTCCGGCCCCATCCCCCCGGGCCTTTGACACTGGCAAATCTCACTCCGGCAGTGATCGTCCAGACGCTCGAAGCGCTGCTAGCTCAGACTTTTTCCTTCACACCTTCCCGTGTCGGATGCACCATCCTCCGCCCCACTATGCCTTAAATAACCCCATCCTTACGCAGTTGCTCGACCTTATCCTTGTCGTAACCCATCAACTCACGCAGGACCTCTGCCGTGTGCTCACCGAGCAGCGGGGACGAGAAAATCTCCACCGGCGAGTCCGACAGCTTGAGCGGACAGCCGACCGTCTTGAAGGTGCCCCGCTGTGCGTGCGGCACATCCACAATCATGTCACGCACTTTCAGGTGCTCATCATCGATAATGTCAGAGGTATCCAGGATCGGACCGCAGGGCACATCGACGGCATTGAACTGTTCTGTGACGTCGAATTTCGTATGCTGCATGGTCCAGGACTCCACCAGTGCATAGACCTCATCGAGGCGTTCGAGCCGGGCCGCAGGGGTGCTATAGCGCGGATCACCGATGAGATCGTCCCGCCCCATGATCTGCAGCAGGCGGTCCCAGATCTGGGGTTGGAACACCACATAGACGTAGTCATTCGCTCCGCCAGGCTTACACCGCAGTGCCGTGCCCGGGTGGCCCCCACCGGAGGCATTGCCCGAACGCGGCACAGCCTTGCCGAAGGTCTTGACGGGGTATTCCGACAGCGGACCACGTTGCAGCCGCTGATGGTCACGCATCTTGACGCGCACCAGATTGAGCACGCTGTCCTGCATCGCCACTTCCACGCGCTGCCCACACCCCGTCTGGGTGCGCTGGTAGAGCGCGGCGAGAATGGCCGCCACCATGTGGATACCAGACCCGGTATCGCCGATCTGCGCGCCCGTACAGAGGGGAGGGCCGTCTTCCAGACCGGTAGTGCTCATCGCCCCGCCCATCGCCTGGGCAATGGATTCGTAGGCTTTCAAATCGCTGTTCGGGCCATACGAACCAAACCCTTTAATGGACGCATAGATGACGCGTGGGTTGATCTGCTGGATGGTTTCCCACGGAAACCCGAAACGGTCGAGCACGCCCGGGCCAAAATTCTCGACCAGGACATCAGAGGTTTTGAGCAACTCGGTAAAGATCTCCGTGCCGTGTGCCGACTTCATGTTGAGCGTAATGCTGCGCTTATTGCAGTTGAGCATGGTAAAGTACAGGCTATCGACATTCGGGATATCGCGCAGCTGCCCACGGGTAATGTCCCCGCGCCCAGGCGGCTCGAGTTTGATCACATCAGCTCCCAGGAATCCCAACATCTGCGTACAGACCGGCCCCGCCTGCACGTGTGTCATGTCCAAGATGCGCACCCCTTCCAGGGCTTTTCCCATGGTCAACCTCCTCTCAGGTTACACGTTAAAACGAATCAGCAGGACATCGCCGTCCTG
>WNGG01007893.1_pt1 | contig 17043 bp, 14 predicted proteins | sample 5400661 | NCBI WGS metagenome assembly WNGG01 (sample SAMN13153372, study PRJNA577476) | soil metagenome | isolation source: 100 cm soil or saprolite under Garry oak tree replicate 1 | place: USA:California | collected 2016-06-15 | reverse complement strand
TCTCGATACTCCTAGCAACGCTACTCATCTTCATCGGCGGAGAACTCACAAGAATCCCCCTCTCTCTATCAAAGTCGCTAACCGGGACAATCCTGGGGGTAAGCTTCGCCATCGGGACCCTGCAACAAACCGACTATCTAATTCTCATACTGATTTTCTGGGTGAGCGCGCCTATACTGGCGACCGCTCTCGGGCTGTTCCTTGTTAGACTCGACGACCGGTACAGCGTCAGAAACCTCTGGGTGAAACTCTCACTGCTCAAAATCGGGCTGGTAATAATGGCGTTCCTCTCAGCATACGTCACCGGTAGCAACGCTCTCGGACTTATCGCCGGAGTACCTTCCAACCAGCCACAGATCGCAACCGTTGCAGTCGGCATTGGGAGCGTTCTCGGAGTGTTTGTTCTTGGTCGAGGAGCTCTACGAAGACTAACGGAGGGAATCTATAGCCTCAGGTACCCTAACGCATTCTATTCCCAGCTACTTGGCGCAGGGACTGTCGAACTGGCCAATCAGCTCGGAGTTCCACTGTCCACTACCGAGACAGTTTCCTCTGGAATCATAGGGTCTGGCTTAGCAAGCAAAATGCGAGTCATGAATTCCAGGAACGTTTTCCTCATCATTGCAAGCTGGGTTATCTCCCCGGCACTAGGGTTTCTTCTCGGCTACGGTCTGACTCTAGTGCTCGGTTGACCACGGGAAAGTTTCGGGCTGGACACTGCCCGGCTCAATACTGTGCAAACACAACGAGACTTTGCAGCCGCTTAGAATGTCATTCGTCAGTGCCTAGTGGTTACAAGAGAGGTATGTTCCAGTATCCCTAGACATGTTATGAAAACGGATGTCGTCTTTCACAAGGAATGTGGCGTTTGTCCTCTCACTACTATTACTACTCCCAGCTGTCGCTATCGTCGTTGCGCCGCCACCTGGGCCGACGATTAGCACACCTAGTATCTCTCCTTCTTCTCCGGGACCCAGTGACCAAGTCACGGTAACAACGACGGTCACGGCCGGAAATAGCGGAGTGCTGAACGTGACTCTGGTTTACACGACCGACAATTGGAAGGCAGCTAACACTACCGTTGTGGCGTCCTACAATTCGACAAGCCACGTAGCCACAGCGCACATACCTCCACAATACAACGGAGGTCACGTGGAATACTACATCGTGGCCTTCGACGGCAACAGCAACAAGGACGTCAACAACAACAACGGCACCTACTTCAGCTACACGGTCACAACATCGCCTGGCACCGCGACAAACACGTGGATAGAACTCGCACTTGTCGCTGCTACCTTAGGCGTTGGCGGAACAATAGCGTTCTACTCACTTCGCCCGAAGACACGGACAGGTTCAACCTCAGCCTCACAAAGCTAAGCACCGGGTTACCGAAACAACACATTTCCAACCAACGGTAGAAATCCAGAACGCCACTTTAGCCTCCGTTTTGACACCTCTCCACTTTAATCGGAAAATAGGAAAGAATGATCAGCTGTAGTGGTTCTTATTAGCGGGCCAATGTCTCCTTCAATCTATGTCTGATTCAGGTTCTGCGCTCTCTGATATGGAGGAGGGTGGCGACGGTATGGCGAAGTATGCGGCTATGGTCCTGGAGTTCATCAAGAAGAACGTGTTCGAGGACCGGAAACAGGTCTCCGTGGAAGAAGTTGTTACGCTCATAGCTGCGTTGACTGATATCTCTGTTAGTCTACTGTCTAGGTTCCGGAAGGACCAAGTAGACCCGGCGAAGGCGACAGAGGTTGGAAGGGACGTTTTCAAGTACATGGTTGGACGACTCGGCTTCGACATCGACAAACTAGGCAAATCAAACATCTACGTGTAAGACCGTAGGTTCTTGTTCGTTTGATCGCTTTTTTCTTTGGGGGTCTCGAGACTTGAGTAGGATCCAGGGGTCGATTGAATTCATCGGTATCTGGTTTCGAGAACGCGGTTTCCAGAACCGGATTTCAAGAGCATTTCCAGAAACTTATTCCAAAAAGTGGTTTTCAACTGACTATTTCCGTTCTGTGATATCCCTCCGCTGATTTTCAATCCGTTCTAAGGCGCGGTTCTCTATTCCTCGGCGTTCGGCAGTAGCTCTGGCCCCATAGGCTTGCGCTTACTCCTGTTCCGTCTAGTCTCCTCGTATCGAGACTCTACCCAGCCGACCACCTTGTCCTCGGCCATCCGCTCTGCCTCCAGTTGCTTGTCTAGGTTCTCCGCGACCACCTTGAGGAAGGTTTGCGGGTTTACCGGCTTGATGATATACGCGTCCGCTTGCAAGTTCACTGAATCAACCGCGTTCTCGAGAGACGGATATCCGGTGATCATGATCTTCCTCGCCCGTGGAAGAATCTCGTGGACCCGAGCCAACAAATCCGTCCCGTCAACATCCCGTAGCTTGATATCAATAATCGCAAGGTTGTACGGCCGAGCCTTGCACCTCTCAACCGCTTCTAGCGCAGTCTCCGCAGTATCGACACTGTAACCCTCCGGCTCTAGAATATCTTTGAAGCTCTTCAGAATCCCCCGATCATCATCAACGATCAGAATATTCTTTGCCATCCCAGATGCTCACCTCCTCATGTCAAGCGGTAATTCAACCGTCAAAGTCGTTCCCTCACCCACTTTGGAAAAGACCTTGATCTCGCCCTTGTGCGATTCAATCAGACGCTTGGTCACGGCCAGCCCGAGTCCCACACCCTTCTCCCTCGTCGTGAAGAGCGGGCTGAACATCTTGGCTTTGGCATCCTCCGGAATACCAATCCCCGTGTCCTCGAAGCTTACCGCGGCAATGTTCTGACTCGTCCACGCTCTAATCTTCAGTTTTCCACCGTCAGGCATCGCTTGCAGAGCATTGGTGATGATGTTGGTGAAAGCCCGGCGAAGCAAGCCTGGGTCGACGCTCAGTTTCGGAAAGTTGGTCTCGACGCTGGATGAGACTTCCACGGACTTGGGTACCGGGATTGAGGAGAGAGAGTCATTGATTAGCCTCTGCATGTCATACTGAACAAAGGTCGGTTTCGCCTGTTTCGCATAGTCTTGCAGGTCGGACACGATCTTGTTCATGAAGTCAGCCTGCTCCCGGATCGTTTCCAACGCACTCGCAACACGAGGGTCCTTCTCCGGCGTCGACGCTGAATTCGCTTTCATGGCTTCCTTCGCCAGATGAATCGTGTTGATTATTGTCTGTAGGGGGTTTCGGAGATCATGGCCCACCATCCCTGCCGTCTCTCCAATAGCCGCCAACCGGGTCGTGTTACTTAGCATCCTAGATCTCTCCTCAACCAAGTCCTCCAAGTGTTCAGAACGTGCCCTAAGCTTCGCCTCACCCTGTTTCAAACGGTCGATATCGACAAAGGCCAAGACTGCTCCCTCGATCCTGTTATCCGCGGTCCGGTATGGTCCTATCCGAACCAGAAACCAGCGCCCCTGCGGACCCTTGGCCTCTATCTCCTTGCTGATGACGTTGTCGACTACCTCGTTTATTGTCTCTTTGAGATCCAGTATCTCGAAACCAAGGTTGACGTCAAAGATGGGTCTGCCGAGATCGCTGGGTTTCAAATTGAACAGTTTATCGGCAAGCGGGCCCCAGCGACGCAATCGCAGATCACTTCCCATCATGAGGACCGGCACGTTCGCACTCGCGTTGAGGTTTGTCATATCATTGTTGACCTGCGTCAGCTCAAGGTTTCTGTTCTGAAGCTCTTCGTTAACAGTGGTCAGCTCTTCGTTCGTTGACTGAAGCTCCTCCTTGGCCGTTTCAAGCTCCTCGTTGGTGCTCTGCAACTCCTCGTTGCTAGACTGTATCTCCTCATTAGCAGCCTTCAGCTCCTCATTGGCCGCCTCCTTGTCCTCGATGATTGACTGGAGATAGTCCTTGGTCGCAGAGAGTTCCTGCTGGAGCCTGACAAGCTTGAGATCTTCCGCCCTCTTCTCTTTCTTACTCTTCTCGCCTCCAGCTCTTCCCAACGCCACTGGAGAAGCGGGCTTTTGCAAAACTTCCTCGAACGCCACGAGAAAACAGGGATGAGCTCGATTAGTCTTCAGCGGCACCACCTCTAGGTTCACATCTAAGTACTTCCCATCGGACCTGATCGCGATCGCTTCCTTCCTAACTGTCTCGCCGCTCTTTTTCGCTCTATCTAGCGCGTTTCTGAGGTCCGTCATCATGCCCTCGCGGGCCATCTTCAGAACGTTGAGACTGGCTTTCCCGGGTGCAGGCTCGAGGAAGGAACCTGTGCGTCCCCGAAACTGGATAATCTCCAGCTCACTGTTTACGATGACGCTGGCCGGCGTGTACTTTGTCAGCAAGATCCGCTCCGCCTCCTTGAAAATTTCCGGTTCCGGGACCTGTCTCTCAGCTGGTCGATTGACTGCCGGCTTGCCAACTTGCCTTTCAGCAATATACGTTGTCGAAAAATCAAGGGGCTTACGGGTGACCACGGGTCTCTTGGAATAGATCTTGAAGCGCTTGTTAGCTACCTTGAAGATGTTGTCGAACTCACCTACAGTCTCGAAGTCCCCCAAGACAAGGAACCCTGTAGGCTTGAGCGAGTAGTGGAAGATTGGGAGCAGCTTCTTTTGCAAAGCTGGCCCGAGATAGATCAGCAGGTTCCGGCAGATGATCAGGTCAAGCTTCGAAAACGGCGGGTCCGCCGTGACGTCCTGCTTGGCGAAGACGCACATCCGGCGAATCGACTTGTTTACCTGGTAGGAACCATTCGTTTTGACGAAAAAACGTCGTAGACGTTCGGCCGATATCGAAGCGGATGCGGCGTAAACGCCGTCCCGAGCCTTCTCCAACACGGTCTCATTGACATCGGTTGCAAAGGTCTGGATCGGCGGGTGGACCGAGGAATGGTCCAGGTACTCCACGAGGCAGATAGCTAGTGAGTAGACTTCTTCTCCGGTCGAGCAGCCTGGAATCCATATCCTGATGGGGTCGTCAGCTGACCTTTTCTTCATAATGTTGGGAAATACTTCCTGTTTCATCGCATCGAAGGTTTGAGGCTCGCGGAAGAATCCGGTCACATTGATTAGAATGTCCTGGAACAAGGAACTCAGTTCGCCCGGGTTTGTCTTTAGATTGTTCAAGTAATCCCTCATCTTGTTCGTCTTGAGGATCAGCATTCGTCTCAGGATCCTTCTCTTTATGGTCGCATGTTTGTAGTCTGCAAAGTCGACCCCGGTCGCTTTTCGAAGTAGACCGAATATCTTGTCGAGGTCGCTCTGCGGCAGCAGTTTCTCCGCCGTTTCAGTTTCCAGGTAAGGCACGTAGGGATGCTGGCTCAGTTTGACAAGCTCTTGCGCGATGTCCTGTGGCCGGAGGATTAGGTCGACACAGCCTGCCGCGACTGCGCTCCGGGGAAGGTCGTAGTATTTGGCCGACTTCTCGTCTTGGGCAATTGTGATTCCCCCTTCATCCTTGATGGCCCTCAGCCCATGAATACCATCGATAGAAGTTCCGGAGAGTATGATACCGATCGCTCTGCCCTTCTGGTCCTGAGCGAGGGACTCCAGAAATCGGTCGATGGGAGTATGCTTACGGTCAACCTCGACGCGAGGTGTGAGGTGCAGAACACGCTTGGAAATTGTCATGGTTGTGTTCGGCGGGATCACATAGACATGTCCAGGCTTCACCCGGGTCCCGTCAGTAACCTCTTCCACCGCCAGCTTGGTTGTCCTGGAGAGAAGCTCGGTCAACAAACTCTTGTAGGTTGGGTCAAGGTGCTGTATCAGTACCAGTGCCATGTTAATGCCCGAGGGGAGCTCTTGGAGCAACTGCGTGAAGGCTTCGAGCCCTCCTGCAGAAGCACCGATCCCCACTATTGAGAACGAATCATCACGAGGAGGCTCGCCGACAGGGACCTCCGCGGTCTTTCGTGTCGTCGACCCCACGGGCAGAGACACCCGTTTCCCTTCACGGGCACCCGTGTGCCTTTTCCTCACGGGTCTTCGCTCAGCGAGTTTTTGGGCCAATCGGCAAACGCTTGAGGATAATTCTCGTAGCAGACTCGGCCTCGCAGAATATAAAAGAACGACCCCCACCACCTATACGACGACGGTTGAGAGCGCAATGAGTCCTCGACCGCCTCCTTCATAGTTGATAAGAGATGGTTACTCATGCAGAAGCAAAGATCCACCGCGTCGGCCCACGACACACCATATACCTCGCCAAGGATCTAGTCGAAGACAGCACCTTTCCATTCCGGGCTGACGAGGATCTTACGGTGAGGATCGAAGGAGACGCTCTGATAATAGACAAGGACGGAAGGAGTGGCCGCCGGATAACCAAGCTGGACGAAGCCCATAGCTATAGGGACAAAATGTTGACGAAGACTCTGGACGTCCTCAACTTCTCCCCCCTCACCTCAAAAGCGGAGAGAATCAACCAGATGCTGAGTGAGATTCACGAAGCGGAAACGCTCGAATCACGAGTTCGACATATGCCGAAAAACGAGCACGCTATATTCCTCTGGGAGGAAGAGACATTCCTCGACATGGTCTTGTCAGAATTCTTCGATCCGGGCGCAACTGGCAAAGCCTCAAAGGGGCTATTCTCCGTGAAACCTTCAGCGTTCGAATCCGTGAACAATTTGGTGCAAAAAGATGTCTCTGATCTAGGTAAGCCCGAAGCGATCAAGAAGATAAGGGGTTGGATGGCCGAGGTCCACGCATCAAACGATACCAATCTTCCCACCAGAATCGCGGTGGAAGACTACTCTTGGTTCTTACAAAATGGATTAGCGAGGGGGCTCATGGAATTGGAGCAGAACATCGGGCGCAGAGTGAAGGAGAACATGACAATCCTCTGCGGATACAATGTTTCGAAGCTAACCGATACCAAGCATTTGGAGACGCTAATCGGTTACCACGGCTACGCGATTCTCGACCAGCCCTTCAGAGCGTATAGAAGAGGCGAACCGATGAAAGTTCTCTAGACGATCGAAACAAGGACATCAACCGGTCGTGGGCGTGTATAAATTGTTATATACCTACACGACCAGCCAGGGAAAAGGCGGAGGTCATCAGTCATCGCCAAATTCATGCTATCCATTCGGGAGGAATCCTACCAAATAATATCCACGGAAGCGAGGGACAGAGGCGTGTCAGTGCAAGAATTGTTGAGAGCTGTGATCTTGCCAGAATGGGTCAGAGGCAATATTGAGCCGTCCGCCTTGTCACAGCCGTTGAGGGAAGTCGCACCACCGCTGAGCAACCGCTCGACACTCTCGTCCCAACGAGACCCTTTCATTAAAGCCGCCCTCATTCGGCCAAGAACCTAGGCCGTTGATATCGCCAAGGTTCGGTATCGGTAGTTATCAAGGCGGCCCGAAACATCATCCCTATTTCCGAACCCTGCAGAACCAGCTTTACAAAGGTAACGACTTAAGGTGTTACCACCTTGGCAGAAACGTGGGAGGAAACATCGATTGACATGTGGAGGACATTGCCAAGAACGTGGGGGTCTTGGAATCTCTGATCCAGTGTATAAAATGTTATATACCAAATCAATTCCTAACAGAATATTCTTGGAAGCGCAAGCCATACCGGATTTCGGGAGGTGACTTGATGGAAAAACTCAAACCGGGCGACAGGATATGGGTCAAGACCCCACGACTTGTAGCAGAACGCAAGATCGGAACAATAATGGCAACAAAGAAAACACGGAACGGCCTACGATACATAGTAGAATGGGACGTTGATCTGGAAGAAACCCCGAACCACCACCCTGGATACCTCGCGACGGAAATAGCTCCCATGAACCACTGAAGTGTCAGCCAGCGAAGGAAAACTGAGAATCGAGGAAAACTAGAACAGATGACATTGGGCTCCTCGTCATTTTAGCGTGCTGGCTACTAGGATTCCGTTCGCCCAATAGAATCCCGTATCGCCAGCAGGCAGCAGGTCGTATGTGTACGATTGGTTGTAAGGAACCAGTTGTGCAACCATGACGTGAGAACCGTCCAGTGGATCACCGGCCCTTAGGTCACCAAGTGTTCTTCCATCGGTCGTTGGATGTCTAGGCGAAGCATACAGCTGTCTCCCGTCGTCGAGTATCAAGTGCACCATCACATGCGTGAGTGGGACAGGCGTCATGCTGACACGTATTGCTGGAGCACTCACCCTTTCTCCTTGCTGATCTAGTGTCCAGACTGACATTCCCACGGTCAAATCTTTCACGTTCACTGAGCCCTGCAGCGTGTCAATGACTGTGTCTCCTGAGAGACAGATCGGACAACCGCTATGTGAAACAGTTTGAACGATGAACTTCAATTTTTGATCCGGGAAGTCGATCTGGGCAACTTTCTCTGATAGGCCTTCACACAAGACTCCAACCTCGTCGCCCACGTGGATGGTGATCGTCGTGCAACACCGGGCGAGCGGGTATGGATCCGAGTGATTCCCTGTCGTGCTCGAAGGGTCGATATGGAGAATTTTGAATGTGGCTACTTGGTCGCCTACGGTGGCGATTTCCGTTCGGACGGGGGGGATTGATCCTATCGTTGGAAGTGCGTTTAGGACCAGTTGGGACACTTGTAGTGACCAGTATCCTCGGTTCGCGGAATCCGCCACAAGCATCTTGGAGAGCGGCACATCTGAAATGATCCAGTAAAGTGTCGTTCCGCCATCGGCTGACACTTGCATCCCTGCAAGGTCGTATATTGACACGGGCCGACCATCGTTGGTCATGCAGGGGCTTCCGGAGAAGCTTGCAGGAGGACTCGCAATAATCCAGTGTCCGGGAGCAAATCCTTGTGGGCATGTTGAAACGCACTGATGATCCGCGAGGTAGTGACCTTGCTCGCAGTAGACTGGAACGTTCACGTGGTCGGGAACTTGCTGGTACATGCTAGGTATCCAACGTACCCTCAGCTCGGCCAGATTGGTGGCGAACACAGAGGACACTGCAATGACGACCAACAAGACAACCATCGCAGCTAGGTTACCCTTCTTCGTCAAGCCAAGTCTATGGTCCCGTAGCAACGCTGCCCGCAAGGTACGAATAGGTACTAGGCTAAAGTAGGATTTACAGCCACGGTTTAGTACAGGCTGTTCTCCTTTCGGAACGATTATGACTGTTTTAGCTTGAGGGTTCCGGGTAAACCACTTTTGCGTCGCGAGATGGAGTCGCTAAGACCCCCTGTTTTTCCAGAAGGTTTGCTGTCTGGTATTGATTCTCGGCGAGTTTAGCTTATCAGGGCGTGATCTGGGCTCGGATCTGCCGGGGGATTATTCACGTTTCCAGCGTGGATTTATCCCCAGTTGCAAATGTGCCTGGTCAGATTCGATATCGGGGTTGATAACGGGCGATTTCGAGGACAGAACCACCGGTAGCGATATCCGAGACTCCTGTTACAAACTCGTGAGCAGCTAGAGAAGGATTGGTTATGCAAGGCAGATCATCCACCCTAGAGGCGTGACCTATCAGAAGGGATTCTGTGCAGGCTTCGATGCGATAGCGCTTCTCATCGGTATGGTTGTCATACGGTTGACCCAGAATGAGATGATCGGCACACACCAGATCAAGAGCCTAACGCGTACTCCCAGAAAGAGCCAGTCCCACGGAACTGCGAGAGAGAGAAGCACTAAAATGGAAAGGATTGTCAGTCTCTTTCGAATCCTTCGGAACCTTATCACTTGGTCGCTGTCAACGAGTTGCTTCTCTTCCTGGGCGATCAAGTGTGCGAATCCGGCCATGATGAACAGAGAACCCGCATAGTCGAACGTGAACAGGGTTGACGCGTAGCTCTGGATATCGAGAGTATTGTACCGGGACACTGCCTGGTCGAATAAGTAGGGGATAATCGCGACAAGAATCAAGAGCACTACGTTTAGGAATGTTACAAGACGTGTCTCGACAGGCAAAACTGACATGTCGCTGGTGTAGATTATCCAGCTGGTAATCAGGATGAGGAAGACGAAGAGAAACTCTAGAATGTTCCTGTCAATATCACTCGCATTCGAGGCTTGGCTATTGGTTATTACCAGGCTGATGGCGCCGATCGAGAGCGAGAGTCCGTAGATCAGATCGGACAATGTCTCTAGTCGCGGTCGAGGATGTCGATGTTGTCGTTCTCCTTGCATGGACAAATGCACCTCTCCCAAATAACGACTCGGCTTATGATGCTTTACAGAGATAAGTCGGGGATGAGTTCAGTGTTCTGATTCGTTCAGTCTAGTCTGGCGTCCCTGAGTATCTTGGTCTTTGGTTTTTCGGGGGGGACGTATGGGTTGTAGCGTTTGCGGACTTCTATCCGGAAAATCAGCATCAATTCTTTGACCTTCATTGGAACGGACTCTTTGCCCTCCCAGGTCTCATAGACATCGAGGACTTCTCTTACGAATCCAGGAGCCAGCCCGATGTAATCCAGAACCAAGACTATCTTATCATCAATGCCTCGCGAGCAGGAATTTAGACGGGTCAGCTATCCGAAACTATTCCGCGCCGCGGCGTTACGCGACGCGAGTAGGCCCCGGGGGGCCGAGAAAATAACCGGTTACCGATCTCAGTCCCCGTTTCAATAGCGGGTTTCACTTACCTGTTTCAGTACCTGCTTTCAAGAACTGGTTTCAATGACCGGTTTCAAGAGTCGGATTTGAGAAACGTTTCCAAATATTGATTCCGAAAACTGGTTTCAACCGTCTTTTCCGTTCAGTGATTTGCATCTTTGTTCTCGATCGGCAGGTAAGGAAAACCCATCATGGGGAGTCGTTCGGGCCGAGCCGGTTCTTTCGACGTTTCCTCCCGATCAACATCGTCAAAGTCAGACCCGCGATTAGCCCGAGGAGAGCGAGGCTGAAGAGCGATGTGTTCTGGGTGACGATACCTATCCAGTCAGCGGGTGGCGGGGGTTGAACCACCCTTATGGACTGGCTGGTTGTGGATTGGGCAAGGGTGGAGTCGGTGAGCGTGAGGGTAACGTTGTAGGTTCCGGTTGTCGAAAACTTGTGCGTTGTTTGTTGACCGGTCCCTGTTGTTCCGTCTCCGAAGGCCCAGCTGTAATTGTAGGGGGAGTTGCCGTTGTTGGCTGTCGCGCTGAAGGTGACTGTGGTGTTCGGGAATACTTGACTAGGCTGGTAGTTGAAGGAACCGGTTAGCGGAGGGTTGAGAGAGCTGGTGGGAAGGGGAAGGTATTGGCCCCAGATGTTCAAGGCTCCTGTGGCTCCTGCGCCCTGTGTGCCTGTCCAGTCGTCCGCGGTCCAGAGCATGTAATCAGTGTTGATCGTGTGCAAGTCGGAGATTTCTCTGCTGACGTAGGCTAGGGATTCCGGTGCGTATCCTGCGCTTCCCGCGACCACCGTGTCCGGGGGCCAGCTGCCTCCTCCGGAGGCATCCGCTCCAGTCTCCGTGATCAGCACCGGGCGTCCGTAGGCTGAGATGAGGCTGTTGACTGTAATCGGCACGTTGTCCGCGTAGGCCTGTGCATCGGATACGCTTATCCAGTTCTGATACATCGTGGTTAGAGTGGGCAGGCTGTAGGCAGGCTCGTTCTGCGGCTGCCAAATAATCTGAGGGTACAGGTCCTTGACAGCTGCTACAACCTGGTCCCAGTGAGGGTCTGTGTCGAAACTGTCAGTGTAAGCATGATGGTCGAGGATAATCCATAATCCGTTGGCCTTGGCAACGTTGACAGCGTTAACTATCGAAGCGATGGAGGGGGTTCTGCCCAAGTCTGAATTGTAAATCATGCAACGAAAACCGTTGTAGCCCCTCGCTTTGATAATGTCCAGGTTGGCCTGTAGGGAGGGACTGTCTGCGAAGATTCCGCCCCAGCCTCTAACGAGAGGTGGAGTGGGGGACGCGGCCGCAAGCCCGAGCTGGACGGGCAGATCTACGCCAGTGTAAGCTTCAACAGTCGAGAAGATTCCTAAGAAGAGTATAATGACGAGGAGCCATCCCCGAGTGCCCCCGAGATTTCTATGGGAGAGAAAACTGAATGCCAAGCCTATGACATACAAGTGACGCGAACTATTTCGCAATCATGTTACTCACGGAGGAAATAATGTCACAGTCGGCAACTGCCGCTGCGGGTAACGAGCTAGTTGTCGCACCCTTCCAATCTGAAAACGAAAACCACGATTCCTTGGCATAACAGAAGCTGAGATAATAGTCGAGTTCAACCTAACCATAGGAGGATACTGACCCTCACAATATCAGATAGAAAATGGGCACCGGGATGTTTTCAAGCACGTGGTTTGACTATCAGGCTCACGATAGGAATAGAGGCCTGCCAAGTGTCTGGCCTATGGAATCCGGGAGTTGGAGACTTTCATTGAGGTTATACTGGTCTTGTCCCACAATGGATAGATATCGTCATCTTCCGGCCGGTATATTCTCTCAGCTATCATTCCACTAAGTGTATTACGACGGCGGGCAAGTGTGGTATGGACCCTTGGTCAAGCTTCGTCCTCTGAGATGGTATGACCGAATCAAGACAGGTCCTAGCCCAGAAGACGGTGCGCTTTTGCAGTTGACCCGAGAGCTAGCTGTACGTTTGGACTCCCGGTTCTGGTATAGGCAGATTGTCTGGGGAAGGTTCGTTCGTGGCGGCGTAGGCTGGATGATTACGATGCCGGTGATCTCGCGAGAGATTTGGCTTGGACCTCTCGGTGTTCCGTTAGCCGAGCTCATGCTTCCAGAATATTTGAAGGGAAGGTTGTCGCTTGATGAATGGAGGATTCTCATTGAGATGCACCTGCTGAGGCTTAAGGCCTACAATTCCGGGAAGATGAGCAGGTTGCTGGGACTAATGGCTCTAGTGGTCCTTGGCGCGTTTGTGACTCTCCTCATCCTCTTCCACATTTTTGTCGGGAGACCATTGGGCCCGATTCTCGTTTTCCCTGCCTGGAGCCCAGTCATCCTACTGTTTTTGCTCTGGTTCAGAAGGTCGATGAGAAGGTGGGAGTTCGAACTGGACAGAAGCGCAGTCAATCAGTTCGGAACCGAGCGAGTCACGCAGGTCCTCGAGAAGATGCAAAGTCTCGATCCGAGGGCAACACCGTCAACAAGTATAGCTCGCTTTCTAGCTTTCTGGAGCCCAAGCATTTACGAAAGGATTGGAGAATTGAGCAAGCCGCGCTTTGCAGGTCCACCAAGACCGTCTCGAATGCCGAAGATAGGCCCCCGCGGGCGGGTAATCATCGTTGTTATTGGCATCGCTGTTTTCTGGGGCTCAGGGGTAGTCGCGGGTAATCTCTTTGCTCGAGGTCAGGAGACGGTAGCTTGTATGACCAATACATGCGCAGCCCTCGTCGTCATCGCCGCTGTTGGATACTGGTCGGCCATACTAGGAGCCCTAAGCATGGTCCCGGTTGTAGCCCGCCGAGTGCGTCAAGCAAGGAGGAAGAAAAAGTACCAAGTTTGAGGGGAAGCCGAAAGAAGGACCCTCGATCTTTAATTCTCCGCTGATGGAAAGTTTAGTTGTCTGAGCTTGAGCCCGTTTCGAAGGTCCCTTCCAACCAGTCCTGACGACCCTAAGCTCCTAGAAACTGCTGGCGGTCTCGGCCAACAGCTCGATATTGTCGGGCTCAACATCAGGGATATTCGGTGGATGGAATGGATCCCGGCGGGCCGCAGTGCCCGGGCCGTTCCTTCTGATTGGTGTACTTTTCTTCGCCATTCTATGGTCATGCCGGCACGTATGATGAGAAAGCTGACGGTTGAAGAGTGGCGACCTTTGATCGCATCTTCGCTCGTATTCGAGAAAAAGATAAAACGGTCAATGAGGGGTGGTGCGTTTCTATTCACCGGGCTGCCCCTGATACTTTCTCTAGGGGGGACGATTGGCGCTGCCATCGTGTTGCAAATGTCATGGATTATCTTTCTTTATCCTGTATTCCTTTTTCCATTGGCAATACTGGGAGGCAGGCGCTACAGTTCGGACCTAAAGAAGGCAAGACTAGAGGCAGACACACAGGCGTCAGCTGTAATAGGAAAGAACTCGTTGCTGGACTTGTTGAAGAAGGTCGACATCATGGGTCTCAACGACATTGACAGATTGAAGACTGGCAGAGGCGGCCGTCGCCTTGCAGGCCTTCCCAGCATCACCGAACGGATCCAAAACCTCCAGACAGTATCCTCCCTCAACAGTTACTCCACAGCGTAGACTGGCAGCGAGCAAGAACTTAGAACGGTCAGCAAGCTGAAACCATTAGGCCAACCGTATTGATCAACGCGAACTAATCATGAGACGAGATATTCTGGCGTCGGTCGGCCACGCGAGTTAAATGTGGACAATCACATCTCCACAAAGTTAATACATTAAGGACGCGAATCAGACACCATTCTAGTATGCAAGCGAAGCCTCGCAGACTGGCAACCAGGACAACTGCGATCATTGTCATAGTTATTGTCGCGCTGGTGGTTGCCTCCAGTGGAGGCGTCTACTACTATGTCAATTACGTCGCACGGCCACCTTGCGCCTCGGCAACGAGCGGCAACATAAAGGTCGGCTTCACCATCTCGCTTACTGGGACCTACAACGTTGAGGGCGGAAAGTCGCTCGCTGGCATCCAGGCCGCAGCCAGTTGGATTAACGACAACGGAGGAGTAACCGTCAACGGAAAAGCGCGTAACATAACCTTAGACTATTATGACGATCAAAGTTCATCGACTCTTGTTCCGCAGCTCTACACGAAGATCATCACGCAGGATTGTGCACAGTTCCTCCTCGCGCCGTATAGCAGTGGCTTGACAGGAGCTGCAGCACCTCTTGCCGAACAGTACAATCGAGTCATGCTATCGCACGGCGGCTCGTCCGACGCGATCTGGACCCATGGATACCAGAATGTCTTCGGCGTTCTTAGCCCTGCCTCAACCTACTTCAAAAATGCGATCGACTGGCTCGTAGCCAACAACCATTCAGGCGACAAACTTGCCTTTCTATACGCGGGTGACTCGTTCTCGATCGCGGCTAGTGCCGCGGGGTCGAGATACGCGGTGCAGCAAGGACTAAGCGTGGTCTACAACCAGTCTTATCCCGCCACCGCTCAAGACTTGTCGTCTCAGCTCACCGCCGCCTCCCAAGTCGCAAAAGCGGACGACCTACTCGGAGGGGGGCACTACGCTGATGGCCTTAAGATCGTGCAGCAACTATCGTCCGTCGGATGGACGCCAAAGTTCATCTCGTTACTGGTTGCAGTGACAGAACCAAAGTTCCAGCAAGAACTCGGCGGCGCGGCAAATCTCGTTACCGGCCCATCGCAGTGGGAAACGATCGTGACATACAGCCCGGCCACGGCCCAGGCAGCAGGCATCCCATGGTATGGTCCCACCGAGTCCCAATTCGTCGACTATTATTCAAAACAGGCCAACGCGGGCCCTCCAACCTATCACTCGGGAGAGGCGGGGGCGGCGATCATAGTGCTCGCGGAGGCGATCGAGAAATCAAACAGCCTCGATACGAATGCGGTTAGACAGACCCTCTATGGTCTTCACATCATGACTTTCTTCGGAGAGTTCCAAGTTGACGCCACTGGGAAGCAGTCTGGACACAGCATGGTGCTTGTCCAGTGGCAGAACGGAGGATTAGCGGTGGTCGCGCCTGATGCCGTGGCGTCCGGCACAGTCAAGTACCCCTACACTGGCAGCTAAATGCCGCTATGGTCGCTGCCGAGCTTATCGTTAGAGACCTAGCGTTCGGCCTAATGCTCGGCTGTGTCTTTTCAGTCGTAGCTCATGGGCTGAACATGATCTGGGGCGTCGTCAAGGTTGTCAACATAGCCCATGGGGAATTCATCATGCTCGGGGCATACGGAGCCTACTTCCTCAACCTGTTCGCCGGGCTTACCCCGCTGGAGACCGCTCCGGTGGATGCGGCGATCGGGCTGCTAGTAGGCTTCGCCTTCTACTATGCTTTCCTCCACCGGGAGCTGCGTAACAAGGAGACGATCACGCTCCAGAGTGAGATGGTGACCCTAGCGGCAACATTCGGCCTCAGTCTTTTCGTCAGCAACCTAGCGATTATCCTCTTCACCGGGAACCCTGTTGGTGTCAACTACAACCCGGGCACATTACAGTTCGGATATCTTCGCGTTCCCCTAGCAGCGCTCTACGTCGCCATTACCTCAGTCCTGATAATAGCGGGGACGTGGTTGTTCCTCGAGAGAACATTCATCGGCTCTGCCATACGCGCATACGCCCAGGACGTGACGGCGACTGAGCTGGTCGGAGCGAATCCGGCCAAGGTCGCATCGCTCGCCACAGCGTTGGGGTTCGCCGTTACCATGGCCGGCGGAGCACTACTCACAGTCTGGATCCCGGTCGGCATCAACCCTCTCATGGGTGCGCTTTACGCTCCTATCAGTTTCGTTATCGTCGTCCTTGGAGGACCTGGAAAGATGTGGGGAAGCCTGGTTGGCGGGCTAACACTGGGGGTCGTCATTGACCTTGTCCAAGCCTTCACCACTGCGCAGATTGCTTATGCTGCCGCCTTCCTGATCCTGATTCCTGTCCTCGTGTTCCGCCCTGAAGGTCTTCTGAAATGATGATCGAGAAGCCAGGGCTGACACTCTACGGACTTTTCATCGTCATGGCTCTCCTCGCCGCGGCCGCCTTGCTGCTCGGAGCAGCAGTCTCCTCGATACTTATCCTTCTGCTGATCTACGCAGCCCTCGCCTACTCGATCAACTTCATCACCGGCATGATAGGTTACGTCGATTTCGGCCATGTTCTCTTCATGGCCATCGGCTCCTACGCACTGGCAACCCTGGTCAGCTATTACGGGGCGAATCCGTTGCTGGGCGTCGGTCTGGGCGCCTTGCTCGGCCTGGTCTTCGCTCTCGGCATAGGTCTCGTCATCCTGAGATTCCGCGGCGTCTACTTCGCCATCGCCACAGTTGTCCTCGTGCTGGCCGCCTACAACATAGTCCTACAGTTTCCCCAGCTTGGCGCGGGGGGCGAAATAATCTTCAATCTAACCTTTCAGCCGCTCGCTACCTACTTCACGATCTGGACCATAGTATTGATCGAGATAGTCTTGACCTATTACGTCAACAGGAGCAGGATCGGCTTCGGGATCAGGGCGATAAAGAACG
>WNGG01004186.1_pt1 | contig 17044 bp, 8 predicted proteins | sample 5400661 | NCBI WGS metagenome assembly WNGG01 (sample SAMN13153372, study PRJNA577476) | soil metagenome | isolation source: 100 cm soil or saprolite under Garry oak tree replicate 1 | place: USA:California | collected 2016-06-15 | reverse complement strand
GACCAGGTTATTCACTATTGAGGAAACGATGGAGGCGATGCGCAAGGCTGGGAGTGTCACATACCAGGGACCATCCAAAGGGTAGACCAGCCTGATCTCTGCGGCCAGGTCCACGATGACCGAGCCCCGGCGCATGCCCTTCACCATTGGGGCGGTGACCAGCAGCGGGGCCCGCCGTCCCGGGACCGCGGCGGTCGTTATCACGACGTCGGCCGCCGCCACACGCTCGGCCAGCATCTCTCGCTGCCTGGTCAGGAACTCCTCGCCCTGCTCGTGAGCGTAGCCGCCCTCGCCCTTCTGGGCTTCAAACTCAAACTCCAGGAACGTGGCGCCCAGGCTCTTCACAGTACTTACTGCTCCTTTCTCTGTTCCAACGGCTGTGTTGCAATAACTCTAGGAGAAACGCCATTTCATCATAATGGTAATCTGAACATTTGTAAAGCAGGAGGCTTGCTTGAAATTGTTCAGAGTTGACCTGAAGGATAAAGCGCAAACACTCGCGTTCTTGACAGGACTCTCACGGTATGCTACCTTCGACTTGTAGAGAACGATAACAGTTTCGGAGGTAGAAATGGCGGCTTCTGCCACCTATTGTAACGAGTGTGGAGGATCCAATCCACTACAAGCGACGCATTGTTTCGCTTGCAATCATACGTTGCAATCTACTGCAGCCTCACCTTTTTTCCGGGCGCACACTGCTTCTTCAAACGCTGCCGTTCTGATGAGAGAAGCCCCAGGTAGTCCTCTCGTTCCTTCTTACCTGCTCCACTCGCGTTATAGTATCGTCAGTCAGATAGGTACCGGTGGCTTCGGGGCCGTCTACAAGGCGAAAGATACGCTTTTCAGCCATCGCCTCGTGGCGATCAAGGAAATGAACCAGGATGGTTTGAGTCCACAAGAGCTGGCCGAGGCTACCGCTGCCTTTGAACATGAAGCGTTACTGCTGACGGAGCTCACCCATCCCAACCTGCCGCGCATTCACGATCATTTTAGCGAGCATGGACGCTCCTATGTTGTTATGGACTTTATCGCGGGCGATACCGTGGAAGACTACCTGGGCAAATCCTCCCAGCGCCTCCCGGTTGAGATGGTCCTTGAAATCGGTCTCCAATTGTGTACGGTGCTCGACTACCTGCATACCCACCAGCCACCCATTATCTTTCGCGACCTCAAGCCTGCGAATATTATGCGCACCGCCGACAACCACGTGTACCTGATCGATTTTGGCATCGCGCGCCACTTCAAGCCTGGGAAGGCGAAAGATACTATTCCCCTCGGCTCGAAAGGCTACGCCGCTCCCGAACAGTATGGTAAAGCGCAGACAACCCCCCAATCGGATATCTACGGCCTCGGAGCCACACTTCACGAGTTACTCACGGGCGATGACCCCTCACTCACCCTCTTTCATTTTCAAGCTGTCCCATCAAGTAGATCGCCCATCTTTGCCCAACTCAACGCTCTCCTCAAGCAGATGGTGGAGATGGAGATGAGCAAGCGACCAGCAAGCGTGGCGATCGTCAAGCAGGAATTACAGCGTCTCCTTGCCCAACGGACGGCTCAAAAACCGGGCCCGGTGGTCAAGCGGAGAACCTTTGTGAAAGGCTGCCTCAGCGTGGTAGCAACGTGTAGCGTCAGTATCGCTATCGCGACATTCGTCGTTGAAAAGCCGAATGTGATAGACATGCTGTTTCCTCACCCGTTCATTGGAACTACCCCGGTGCGTTCCCCATCTGCTCCAGCGCCTGCGCAAGCCAGGATTCTCAGCCGACCTCTTTTCACGTACCACGGCCATACTGGATCGGTGACAGCCGTCGCCTGGTCCCCCGGCGGACAATACATTGCTTCCGCCGGCACAATCGATAGCTCCGTGCAGGTCTGGGATGCGAACACAGGAAACCTCGTTATTGTCCCTGGTCTTGCCATTTATCCGGCAGAGCAAAGGCTTCTTTCTCGTGAAAGTGAACCCGCTCTTTTTGCAACCAACAACCAGGGAGTGGATGCTCTGGCATGGTCCTCAGATGGCACACATATCGCTGCAGCGCTGGGCAACGACACCGTAGGCGCCTGGAGCATAGCAACAGGAGATGAGAGCCTCTTTCGTTTTAGCCAACCTGGAAATGTCAATGCCCTGGGATGGTCCCCCGATGGGAGCAGGATCGCTGCTGTCAGCGGGAACACTGCTGTCCAGGTGCGTTCAGCGACAACAGGAAAACTCATCTTCACGTACACCGGCCATGCTCAAACGGTGCTTACCCTTGCCTGGTCGCCCGATGGGAAATACATTACCTCGGGCGGAGCCGATGGCATCGTGAAAGTCTGGGATGCGAGCACGGGGCACACTTCTGTAAACTATCGCGGTCATACTGCTGCGGTCAATGCCGTCACCTGGTCGCCCGATAGCAGTCAGATCGCCTCGGGCGGGACCGACGGAACCGTGCAAGTTTGGGAAGCCGCAACGGGACGCCCCCTTTTTACCTATCGCGGCCACACAGGCGTAGTCAATGCTGTGGCGTGGCAGAGAGGGCCACTCCTACTCACCGGATCGGAAGTGCGTATCGCCTCAGGCGGGGCCGACGCCACCGTACAGGTGTGGTCCGTTGGCAAGGCCAGCAATCAAGCAATGGCTTTGCAGGGCGAGATTCTGATGTATCGCGGCCATTCCGGTCAGGTGATGTCCGTGACGTGGTCGCCCGATGGACAATATATTGCCTCCGGCAGTGAAGATGGAACGGTGCAAGTATGGCGAGCAATGTAAACGCCAACGTTTCTACCTCGATGTATTGTCTGGCATGTGGCGCGACTCATCCGGCACAGGCCACGCATTGCTTTGCCTGTGGCGAGCCGCTCACCAATGCCCCAGGAGGAACTGGACTTGCAACAAATCCCCTTACCGGCTTGCTTCTCCCCGATGTCATCATGCAGCAGCGCTACCGTATTCTTGAGGTGGTAAGTACAGATGAGGTGAGCACCATGTATAAGGCGCAGGACACGCAATTCGGCAAACGCGTGGTAGCCCTCAAGGAAATAGGCCAGAATAACCCGGATGCGCAAGAGTTGATCGAAGCCAGCAGGCGCGAGATGCTTACGCTGGCAAGCCTGATTCATCCCCACCTCCCACGCATCTACGATTACTTTGTTGAAGACCAGCGCTGGTATTTCGTCATGGACTTCCTTGAGGGTGAAACGCTCGAAGCTTACCTGAGGAAGAGGAAAAATCGACCGCTTGCTGTAGAGGAAGTGCTCGATAGCGGCATCCAGCTCGCTACGGTGCTCGACTACCTGCACCTACACCAGTCGCCTCTGGGCTTCCAAGATCTCAAGATGAGCTCCATCTGGCGCACACCTGACGGGAAACTCTACCTGTTAGACACCGGGGCGGTCCCCCCAGTAGCTTCCATGCCGCAGAGCAAATCCGTCTATAGCCTGGGGAGAATCCTTCGCCAGTTACAGGCAGGGAAAATGTCCCTACTCTCTCGCCTGCGTGGTGCTCTTCCAAAGCTGCGCTGCCTTCATCATTCCCCGAATGCGGCTGCATCCAGGCACGCGCAGTCTTCGCCGCTCAAAGGGTTAATCCAGCAGATGATCCACAAGGATGAACGCAAAAGGCCATTCAGTCTGGGGATGGTCAGGCAGGAATTGCAACAGCAGGAACTGCGACTCCTTGCGGCACAGCAAATTTCCACATTGCCCCCGAAGCAACGCCGCTTCTCTCGCCGCACGGTGTTGAAAATGGGAGGACTCGCAGGGCTTGCGGCTGCAACCGGCACCCTGGCATGGCTAGCGGAATCTGTGATTCTTGGAATACCGCACCCAAGCTATAGCCCGAACCTGGGAGGTACCATCTGCACCTATAATGCCGGTAGTGGTGTCCTCGGAGTGGCGTGGTCCCCCGATGGGATGCGCCTTGCCATGGGAAACTGGAAGGGCCAGGTACAGGCATGGGACGCCAACACAGGGCTGCACATCATCACCTTTCAAGCTCCTCACCTCCGGCAGCGGGTTGAGGATGTTATCTGGCTGCCTGATGGCAATGCTATCGCTGCTGGCGGCGATGACTCCATCGTCTGGATCTGGAACGCGGCAACCGGGCAGCTCCAACGCACGTATCAGGGACACGCCGACTGGGTGATTACGCTTGCCTGTTCACCCGATGGCAAGTACATCGCATCAGGGAGCTATGATACGACCGTACAGGTCTGGGAGGTCACCACTGGGCACCAGGTGGTTATCTATCGTGGGCATTCCGGCAAAATATGCTCAGTCGCCTGGTCACCCGACGGCAGGTACATCGCCTCGGCAAGTTTTGATGCGACCGTGCAAATCTGGGAGGCTGCCACGGGACGCCCCGTCTACACCTACACTGGACACACAGACCGGGTATATACGGTCGCCTGGTCACCCGATGGCGAGCGCATCGCGTCGGGAGATAGGCTGGGTACCGTCCAGGTCTGGCCCGTGGCGCTCTTCGAGAGCGACAGACAGCAACAACCGCGTTCCGTCGTGACGTATTACCAGGATGCACATAACTATCAAGGCAATTATAACTATCAATTCAATCCAGTAGAGGCTGTAACATGGTCACCCGATAGCAGATACGTTGCTTCGATAAGCCACAATGTCGATATCTCGAACAGCCTCACTGGAGAGCATATCTTCACGTACAATCAACACAACACGGCAGTGCAATCAGTCGCATGGTCTCCAAATGGCAGGTACATCGCCTCCGGTGGCATAGAAGGAACCGTGCAGGTGTGGAACGCCAGGTAGAGACAGAAGCATGGTGGTGTGTTCCAATAACACTACAGGCCTCAAGCATGTTGCCTTTATCCGTAGGATAACGGAATTTGTTAAGAAATCTTAACCGAAAAGCACATTAGACGAGGATCATCTAGCCATTTTCTCCCACTTCATGCAATTTCATCTTTATCTATGATTGAACAATTATAATGGATCAGGAGATTCCAGATAATTCAGGATATCCCCGCATGTATTTGTTCCCGAAATTCTGATGATTGTAGGTAGGCTTCGTATGTGTGCATTAGATTTGATCAGTGAGTCAGTATATACCCTCCGAGATAGTACGGAGGATTCTACGCCTGAAGTTGTCCCTTCTTATCCTACTCTTTCTGTTCTAACCAGGTACATAATAACAAGCAGGCAAGCATCTGAAAGCGCCTGGATATTCTTTACCAGCGATCCGACTACTTTCAAACCCCTGGTCATGAAAGTGTTACGCCCCTTCCGTGACATACGCTACGATTTGTCCGGCGTAACTGAGCGCCAGCGCTGCCAGTTTGAGGCCTTTCAGCAGAATAGTGTCTTTACGCCAGAGGTCTATATAGGTCTGGCATGTCTCCATAATCAACCTTCCGAGGAAGATTATATTCTGATTGGAGACATTATCAAACAACCTACCCAGGCAGCACTTGAGCAAGATGCTGAATATGCTCTCATTATGGAGCGGCTCCCCGATGACCGAAGATTCGACCAATTGCTCCAAGACGATGAGGGTGCTGTGCAAAACTTTTTAGACACGTTAACCTGTCACATTGCCAATCTGCATAAGCATCGAACGCCATCCCTTACAGAAGAAGAGAGCGCTTACTGGGGAAGTTATCCACAATTACAGCGCAAATTAGAAGAAAACCTGGCTTTCCTTGCGCTTGTACTGGATAAAGAAAACTCTCCTTCCATGAAAGCAACCGTTGAACGGCTCACGACAGGACTGCGCCAGATATTTACAGAGGACCGCTATGCTCATTATCTTGAACAACGTATACAGGCAGGCTACATCAAGCATTGTCATGGAGACATCAAATCGCTCAATATTTGGATTACCCCTGATAGCGCTGATGACCAGCAGCACCATCTCTCTGTAAAATTGCTGGACGCCATTGACTTCAATCCGCTCTTCCGCAACATTGATATTCTGAGCGATTTTGCTATGCTCGTGATTGATGTCCGGGCTCGCACCTGCTCTGCTACGTTTGCTCGCAGGATGATCGATAACTATCTCCAGTTGACTCATCAAGACGATACCCCCACCTGGACCATATTTACATTCTATCTAGTAGAGAAGGCCATCGTCGCTGCCGCGATTAACATCCTGTTTGATAACCAGCTTGAGCTAGGACTGCGCTTGCTGCATCTTGCCCAGGAACACTTAAACCTCCTGGTAAACTTCTGGCTCTATCAGCCTGCATGAAATTGAAACGGGAGGGCACAATGCTTGTGCCCTCCCGGTTTCCTCGCAACAGCGATACAGAACCAGGTGCTCACTTCAATCTTCCCGTAAAATGTAGCCTTTTCCTCGAACGGCTATAAGATAGCGTGGGTTGTCAGGATCAGGTTCGATCTTCTCACGTATACGTTCGATAATCTTCTGCAGCGCACTGTTTGTTGGCTCATTGCTTTGCCAGACAGCCCATTTGATATCTTCCCTGAGACATAACTCTCCTTTATGCGTTTTCAGGAAATCATAGACCCTTTTTTCCTGGTGGGTGAGACCAGGCATTTCTCTTTGCCAGCCAGAAAGGTCTTGAGATAGTATTGTGGTTGAGGAAGAAGCAGGTTCTTGCTTCAAGACAAACCGCCGCATTGCTTCAGAGAATACATGCCAGTCCTCTTGATATTCGATGAGATCATACCTTTCAAGGTCAAACAATATTCTCTGCTTCTCATAAGCATCCAGTTCTGGCAGTATAAGTGTATCTATTGTGCCAGCAGGTCCCTTTGCTATATCTAGTAACACTCGTTGATGGTGTGAAAGGGGCGACGCTGCTTCTTGCTGTTTGTCACTACCCCTGGGCTCATCCCGCAGTTCCGGTCTGGCAAGACCTTGCCAGAGTTGCATGCAAATCGGTCCGGCAGAGGTATCAATACTGTAGTCAAGATACGATTCAACACCGAGGCTTTGTTTACCAGCAAGCATTCGACTCTCTTGTAATCGGTACTCAAACATAGAGGCGCAAGCGATGCGCAATAACGCCGGGTGCCGCCCGGCCATTTTTCTAATATACTCAATATCGCTCTGCTTCCAGGCACTATCCTCTGCCCTCGCTTTATCACAAGCCTTGCTGAGAAAGCGGTCCACATCCTCAATTGGAGGTAATTTCAGGTAGATGGGATCTCCGAAAAGATTCCATAACGGCGAGGGTGTTGACCAGTTCGAAGGATGATAGAGCAAGTACAGGAGATCACGACTGGCAACAACATAGGTGCAGACCTTTGCCATCGAGCGCAACCATTCACTATCTCGTAACGGAAGATGCGCTACACCTTCAAAATTGTCTAAGACAAAGGCAACTTTGCACAACTGATTCTGGACAAGGTCTTCCAGTTCCCACCTGATCCCTAAAGCTGTATCAATGTATTCCTGATCAGCATGAGCCTTCGGTTTCGTTAGACGAGGCGCTATATCTCCCTGGAGTTTTTCCCACGCTGCATCGTAGAGATCCCACCAGAATCGAGCTGAGGCTAGATTTTTCATATCCGCGACTTCATCACCATAGCCAGCACAATTGAGATAAACAAAAACAAACTTCTTCTTTAACTGCATCAATGCGCTGTTCAGCTCTGGATGATCGACTGCCAGCATTTCCTGTGCATTACTAAGATGCTGCAACAGCGTGGTCTTGCCAAAGGTATCCTCACCAATGATGGCGCAGCAACGAGGCGCCTCGCTGAGCAGATAGCGGCTAATGGCCGTCAATTCTTTCTGTCTGCCCCAGAATTCTGTTTCACTAAATGGATTATGAGAGTGTAAAGAAAATTGTAATACATTCATAGCCAGGACGCCTCCTTCAGTGCTATATTGAGCGCGTAATGCTGGTGCAACCAGCGGGCAAAAAGATCAACCTTGACTGAATAGCCCGCCTGATGGTGATCGAGCACCCCCAGTTCCGACAAATCATTGAGCGTTTGGACAAGGTCATGTTCTGAAACCGAGGCGCCTATGGCGTTGACCAAACGCTCATATTCAACAACGTGAGTCGCATCCCCTAGCTGAGCAAGAGCACTCAAGATCAGTTTGTTTCTCTGTGTGCTTGTCGTATCATATCCTTCCCAGAAATGTTGAAAGCGACTGGCATCAGCAATTGTCAGCCATTCACGTATGCGCTGTGAGACGGTATCTGAGGTAAAGACCGATCTGTATTCCTGAGCGTAGTCATAGAGCATTGAGCAGAGCAACTGGAGATAATAAGGATGACCAGCGGTGTAGTTCAACAGTAGTGTAATAGCATTGTCAGTAATGTTCCCAAATTTTGACAGGCCATCCTTAATAAGCCGGCGTGCGGCTGTCGACTCCAGACAGTTGAGCTTCTCGGCGTGAGCGATGTTGAACAGAGAAGCAATATCACTCTGATCCTTCAGATAGCTCAACAGTCCACCCCCACTCAAAATCAGGTGAATACCTTGTCCATGCTGTGAATGACTACGCAACCGGTTAAAGATAGCGCTACGGGTAGCTCCTTCCTCTCGTAGGCTGTTCAGACATTGAAATTCATCCAATATGAAGACAAGCGGATAGCTCCTGGTGATCTCCTCAATGCGATCCATAAAGGTATCAAAGTAAGCAAGTGGATCTTTTCTCAAACGATTGAGAGCAGGTACCGTAATCTCTCGTGACGCGTCTACAGCATTGTCCTTAAGCACCTGGGAAATCCTATCCATCAGCCGGTGTAAAAACATCCCCGTGCTGGCATCTTTCAATCCCTGCAGATCAATATAGACTGGTAGAAATATGCCTGCCGCTTGTTCTTTCAGGCGTAAGACAAACGATGTTTTGCCAATGCGACGCTGTCCCCAGAGCAGAATAGCTGTGTTTTGCGTCTTGTTCCGAAGGAACCCCAGGACACGCTCTCTTTCCACTTCTCTACCATAGAAACGCGAACCTTCGGCTATGCCAGAGCCATAAGGATTGGGAAAGCGTAATACCCCGGTTTGATCAGTAGTAGCTGGCGCGACCTGGTGAGTAGCGGTCGATAGCTTTGACGACGCGGATGGCAGTGTTGGAGCAGCTAGAAGCGGAGCATGAATCAATTCAACAGTGTTGACAGAAGGTATCCCTTCCAGGGCCTTCTGGATACGACTTCGTTGGGCCGGGGTTGTCCTCCCAAGATACACATGGACATCCGCCATTACTCCATCAGAACGCCTGGCAGCATAGAATGTCGGCATATCGACAGCGGACATGGCCACGATATCGCAGATATCCCTTGCCAGGCCAGGACGATTGAGTGCTTCTATAAGAATGACACAATCTGGCTCGGTTTTCATCATCTTCCATTTAACCTGGATAAGCTGCATTTTTTCCGAAAGTTGCGGGCAATCCCGTTTATGAATAGCAATAACATCGTCATTCCGCCGGTATCCAACTATATCGTCACCCCATACGGGAACACAACAGCGCGCAAACGTCCTTGGAAGTCGCTCGAATTCTGGGGAAAGCGCCTGAACACTCACATGTGGCTCTCCCTGGTACGGAGCGCGCACTGACTTCAAGCGCATCGACTTTAGACTGGCAACTAATTTAGAAGGCTGGGTTCGATTCACGCCTAGAGCAACCAGCAAATCATCCACATCGCGCAAGCGTTCTCTTTGTGCCAGCTTGTTTAGCAGTTGAATGACAAGGGGATCAGAGGTATCCAGTCCTAGTGCCTGCAATTCCCTATCTAGCAACGCGCGGCCACGTTCCACCATTTCATCTCGTCGATGAATAGACAACCAGTGCCGAATACGACTGACAGCCTGAGGTGTCTTTACATGCCACAACCATTCTAATTTCGGACCACACTCTGATCCACCCGTAATGATTTCCACCTGGTCGTCTAACTGCAATGGTTGATACAGGTCTCCTCGAGCTTCATTCACCAGCACATCAACACAGTGATGCCCTACATCAGTGTGAATGCTGTAAGCAAAATCAAGGGGAGTTGCCCCTGGCGGTAAGGATCTCATTTCGCCCTTCGGCGTAAAGACCTGTATCTCCCCATCAGCAGGTTTTTTATGTACCAGTAAGTGCGGCATGAACTCTTCGGTGATTCCCCACCAGCGAGCGGTAATGCCATATTCCGCGATCATGTCCATCGTCGTAGTGCGAATGGCGATGCGCAGCAGATTACCAGAAATATGCTTTACCTGGGTGAGCAAAGATTGATAGCCATTCTCTCGACGATTAGCAATCTGATCGCGCACCTGCCCATCTACAGGGAGATAACGCTTGTGAAGCAATCCAAGCGCATGATAGCAGTCTATCTCCTCCTGAGTCAGAACAATGAATGAACCTACATCTACCATTGTTAACGTGGTGGGATCAAAATGGCTCCATTTGCCAGGCTTGAGGTCTTGCCAGATAGTATAGAGCGAAGCTGGCCGCCAGGTGATTTTACTACCAGGTAATAGCCCGCCGAGCGCTTGTTGCAATTCCTCTACTACCTCTGCTATCTCTTGCTGAAAGTGGGGGTCTTCACATCGTTGTTGAAGCAGTTGATAGGAGATCGGATCGTTAATCTGAAAAGAGTAATTCTCTACCTGGCACTTAACCTTACCCATGCCTAGTCGTCCAACTAAAGGCGCTAGTAAGTGCAAGCCAGCACTGGCAATTTGCTCCTGATAAGAGCGCGTGAGAACCGAGCAGGTTCGTAGATTGTGCAAGCGATCAGCAATCTTCACAAGAACCGCATCACTCGCCCGCTGCAAATATTCCGCTATGCCTCGCCAAAAATCGTTTGTGTCGGCCTGATGATAAAAATCGCTACCCTCTACATGTCTAATGAAGCTATTTAACGCAACTACCTCATCGAGTAGTTGAGAAATATCCGCTCCAAGCTCAACGTGTACCCTTTGCATCAAAGCCTCTTTTGAAGAGTACCTTCGTGAATACTGCGGACTAAGCAGGTCATGCAGCAAGCCAACCGCCACTACTTGAACCGGAGCATGCCAATCAGCAAGAATTGCGGCTACAGCCAAAGGATGATGGAGATATGGCTGCCCATCAATTCGTTGAACGCCTTCATGCGCCTTCGCAGTTATCTCAAATGCTGCTGTGAGAACTGCTGCTGCTTCATGTGGATCACTATAGTATCCTACAGCCCGCATCAGCTGATCTAGTTCTTGAGCTTGTTGCTCTTTGTTCATGGCCGTCCACCTGGTAGTGCTTATAAAGCTACCAATGCTCTATCATTTCTTTTCACCAGAGTACTACTGGCTCTCTATAAGCATAACATAAAGACAGATAAATCACAATGATAGAGACATACCAGGACAAAGAACGTACAAATTGATATGGTATCAACCTCAATATACTGTCTATCCTGCCTATTTTTCTGATAATTATCTCTATACAGACAAAATAATGTCTCTAAGTCTTGACTTTAAAGGGGTTTGAAGGTATATTTTAGATACAGTGTATTGTCTTCCAATCATAAGAGGAGATTTAAGCTATGCAGCAACAACGACAAACCGGCTCCTCCTCAAAAGATCCTGCGTTAACCGAGCATACAGGACAGCTCATGAAGTTACACACAGGAGCCTCTATACCCTACTTCGCTCCGGTTTCACCCGAGAATGAAGAACCTATTGAGAAATTACTGGAACGCTACGGCTTTCAGTATATCCTTGAGAGAGTCAAAAAGACAATCAGTTCATTTCCAGCCCTCCAGCATCAGGCAGAAGAAATCGTATCGGAAGTATACGATAAATTCTGGCAGACGCTACGGTCAGGGACAGTCCACAATCCACCTGCCTACATTGGAAGGATGATACGCAATAAATGTATTGATCGCATGCGCCGTTATATTACCGAGGCGTGTCATATCGTACAGTCCTATAGTGAAGAAGGGCTTGACATCCTGGAGAGCGACCAGGTGACAGCAGAGAGTGAAGGATTAAGAGACCCGGCTGTAGAGTTCGAGTACAAAGCGGACCTCAAAGAGTGTTACCAGTGGGTCACTGCTGCAATAGCAGAACTGCCCCCACGACAGCAGCAAGCAGCAGCCTGGCACCTCCTTCGAAAAGTCGATGACCCCCAGTTCCTCATGGAGCTGTTCAATGCCTTTCATGTCGTCATACCAGTAGTATGCCTGGGAGATAAAGACGAAGAGCATCTGCTCGAAGCATCGTACATTCACGCCAGAAAAGCCCTTGCCAGGAGGCTGGATATCGACTTATCTCAGTTCAAACAGACGAAGCGCTACCCATCTCGGGCCAGTTGAAAGTACCTAATTGGACCCCAACTTTCTTTTCGCTTTTCTTTTGGATGGCAGCATTCAAACAGAATGAGCAGCAACGGGAGAAATTATTGACTTTTGACAAATTTCCGCATAAACTTGCTAGGAAATTCATCACCTAAAGTTCGGACCACTCAACGTTATACTAGTGTTTGACTGAAGTTGCTATCATATCTCTTGAACATGTGATCCGCCGCATTGGCATACGACGTACCAAACTCAATAATTACAGAAGGATCTTCCACCTTGAGGGCTGCCTCTACCGTTAAGATAAGAAACAAGGTGTACCGCTATGGGTATGAATCAACGCCGTCTTGGAAAGTATGAGCTACAGGAGCGTTTAGAATCTGGTGCCGTTGGCGAGGTTTGGAAGGCTTTTAACACGCAACAGCGCTGCTATGTTACCATGAAAATCATCCCGGTCAATGCAGAGACTGGCGCCGATTTCACTCCTCGTTTCTATCGTGAAGCGCACATGCTCACAGCGCTGCACCATCCTCATATCGTGCCGATACTGGATTACCACCTGTCACAAAGCGGGAGCGAAGCCTACATTATCATGGATTATGTGGAGGGTCCATCACTCGCCGATTATCTCAGCGCGACGGCTCACGTGGGAAAAATCCCGCCTCCCGTCGTGCTAGTGCACCTGCTGACCCCTCTTGCCGACGCTCTTGACTACGCCCATCAGCGCAACGTCATTCACGGCGCACTCACCCCGGCGGCGATTCTGCTTGGCAAGGTGGCTGCCACCTCTCCTTCTCCTGGAGAACCAAAACTCACCGATTTTGGGTTGAATCACCTGCTGAATCCGCTGACTCTCCCCCTCCCTGCTGTGTCTTACCTCTCCCCTGAGGTTGCGCAGGGCTTTGCAGGCACGAACCGGAGCGATCTGTATTCCCTTGGAGTGATCCTCTACGAGCTGTGTACCGGTGCCCTGCCTTTCCATGGTGATACACCCAGCGACATTTTGCTGCAACATATTCATGGGACGCCTACATCCCCTGCGCTCATCAACCCGCAAATCCCCCCCGCACTGACGGCGGTGATCATGCGTAGCCTTGCCAGGGATCCGGCAGCGCGTTACCCAACCGCGACAGCGCTGGTTACGGCGGTGGCCAGGGCGCTCAACAGAAGCATGCCAGAAAGCTTCCGTCATGCTCACCCATCGCCAGGTGTCATCCATCCCCCCTCCCTGAGCGGAATGGAAACGGTAGATGCACGCAATAGTCCCACCTATCTCAGCCAACAGCCACAGCCGTCGCTGCCAAAAGCACCGGCTGTTCCCCCATCTCCGGTCATCTCATCTGCCACACCCGCCTTAGCTGTGACCCCGACAGGGTCCGCACCAGCAGCTCCGCTATCACAGCCACCTCTTGCCATCTCAGCAAGCACACCTGTTCCCACGACTCTTGCAGGCACCTCAGCACCACCACAAGCTGCAAGCCAAGCTGCAAGCCAGGCACCGGGACAACCCGTCCCTTCGCCAACAACACCTGTTCCGCCAGTCCAAAAGAGGCGACCAGGGTGGTTCTCTATTGCGCTGGTTGTAGGGTTGCTGGTGGTACTCGTCGGCTCCGCTTTCGGAGCATACCTCATCTACACACGCAGCACACTTCCGACTCAACCCACGCTGGTGGGACATGCATTCTTTGTGAGTAGCGGCGTGTTGAGTAGCAAGAGCAGCAATCAGGGCATCACCGATGAGCTACAGATCAACTTACAAAACCTTCCCGATCCGCAGCCTGGCAAACGCTATTACGCCTGGCTGCTGAACGACCATCAAACTGATTTGCCCGCCGTCGCTCTTGGTGCGTTAGCTCTCAATCATGGGCAGGTAACGATGCCGTATCGCGATCCGCAGCACAACAACCTGCTCGCCAGCTACGCTCGTTTTCTCATCACCGAGGAGGACGCGAATCCACCACCAACCAATCCCTCTCTCGACACCAGCACCTGGCGCTATGACGCGGTATTCTCCACAACGCCCAATCCAGCGGATACCGCCCATCATTTCAGCCTGCTCGACCACCTGCGGCATCTGCTCTCCCAGGACCCGAAACTGAAGCTTGTCGGGTTGGGGGGAGGGCTAGACATCTGGCTCTTCAGGAATACCACCAAGATCCTGGAAGAGGCCGGAAGCGCCAGAGACGCGCAGAAAAGATGCACCCCTGACCCAACGAATGCGGCGTGCGCCTTCGTACACCGATCGCTGGTACGCATTCTGGACTACCTGGATGGGAGCACCTATGTACAGGCAGATGTCCCGCTGGATACACCCGTGTTGATTGACCTCACTGTTGCTCGCGTCGCCTTGCTCGAGTTTGACGTGGCCCAGCAGCCTCCTGGCTATCTGGAGCACATTGGGACGCATCTACGGGAACTGACGATTTCCCCTGGCGTGACGCCGGCACAGCGGACCCTGGCTATCCGCATCACGCAGGCTATCAACAATGTTCAGGGGTGGCTCGAGGCCGTCCATACTGATGCGGTCACGCTTGAGAAAATGAACAACAGCCAGCTGTCACAGCCTGCTGCCTTGTCCATCCTCAATGATCTGTTCACCCAGGCCAACCATGCCTTCGTCGGGCAGTTCGACCCGAATACGAGTAGCGTGAAGGAAGGGGTGGTGCAAATTCACAACAACATTCAGGGGTTGGCCACCTTCGACGTGACGCCCTGTACGATGACCAATGGGAAGAATACCTGCTCTTTGGCGCGATAAATCGGGCCCCTACCATAAGGAGATGGAGTGATGAGTATAAGACCACGACGCCTCGGCAAATATCAACTCCAGCAGCAACTGGGCCATGGGGGCATGGCAGAGGTCTGGAAAGCGCTCGATACGCAACTACAGCGCTACGTCGCGATCAAGCTGCTGCACGCGAATCTCAAAGAAGACCCCCATTTTATCGCCCGTTTCGAGCGCGAAGCACAGCTTATTGCCTCCCTGCACCATCCCAACATTGTACAAATCCATGACTTTCAGATTGCCTCATCTGAGGAAGAGGGCACTATTGCCTATATGGTCATGGATTATGTCGAAGGCCAGACATTGGCAGACTACATTCGCCGTACTTCAAGCCTGGGGAACGTTCCATCCCCTCCAGAGATTGTGCAACTCTTTACGTCTATCGGCCTTGCCGTCGACTATGCTCATCAGCAAGGCATGATTCACCGCGACCTCAAACCCGCCAATATTCTGCTCGACAAGCAGAACACGACGCGCAACCCCATGGGCGAACCTATTCTCACCGACTTTGGTCTTGCAAGGCTCCTGGAATCACCCTCTTCTACACTCACGGCTGTTCAGCTTGGGACACCACTCTACATTGCACCCGAACAGGTGACTGGCTATGCTGGCAATGAGCGCAGTGATATCTACTCCCTTGGGATCATCTTGTATGAAATGGTCACTGGCACACTCCCCTTTCAAGGTGACAGTCCAACCGCGGTAATGTCCCAACACCTCAAGACTGCGCCACCCTCTCCTATGCTCATCAATCCGAATATTCCACCTGCGCTGGAAATGGTCATTTTGCGCTGCCTTGCAAAGGACCCGGCGGCACGCTTCCCCAGCGCCTCATCACTGGCTGCCGCAATCGCAGAAGCCCTGAACGTACCGGTACCGGAAAGCCTGGGCAAACCTGCATTCCCTATGGACGCTGAGTATATGCCAACATATATCATTCCCAGTCCTCCCCGCACGTTCGACAGCGCAGAGTACTCATCTTCCTCCTTCGCAACCATATCTAACGCCTATATCTAGCGGACAGGCTACTCCTGCGCCCCCTTCCAGTGGCATCCCTGGCAGTAGTTCTTTCGCACCAGCACAGTCACCGCCAATTACACCACCGCCAATGTTTGTCCCCACACCACAACCATCACCCACAAGACGACGGAGAAGGCTGCTCTTTAGTTTGATTGCCCTCATCATCGTGCTGCTGGGCGGCTCCCTGGGGGCCTACTTCCTGTTCTTGCGCGCTGGTGAGGGCACGTCCCCGCCAGGTGCGATAGTGGGGCACGCTTTCTATGTCAGCAGTGGACAATTAGCAGACGGTGCGCAAGGCATCGCCGATCAATTGCAGGTCGATCTGCAAAACGTCCAGGTTCCCCCACCAGGGAAAAGCTACTACCTCTGGCTGCTGGCTGATAAAGACACGACCCCAAAACCAGACCTGCTGGGGCCAGCACCAATACACCCACCCCTCCTGCTGACCAATCACTTGCCGGTCCTGCAGAATGGGAACGTCCATTACGCCTACCTGGGCGATGCACAACACAACGACCTGCTCTCAGCAACCAGTCGCCTGCTCATCACGGTGGAAGAGGCCGGAAAAACCCCGCCCAGTCCCTCCACCGACCGCTCGACCTGGGTCTACTATGCGGAACTGCCCCAGGCACTCATTCCAAAAGACCCCACTGGTTTGAGGGGGCTCGATCATATTCGTCACCTGTACTATAACGAGGACCACCTCCAGGTGTTAGCGCTTTATGGCGGGCTAGACATCTGGATCTTGAGAAATACCGCCAAGCTGCTGGAGTGGTCCACCAGCGCGCAAGATGACTTCGATGGAACCACCAGCCATTATGGGTTGATGCACAGCCTGTTCACCAACATCCTGGACTATCTCGATGGCACCCCAAATGTCCATCTGGATGTACCGCCCGGCACACCGGTCACGGCCGATCCCGTGATTGCCAAAGTGAGCCTGCTGACAGTGGACCCGGTTCACCAGGGAGTGGCGCAGTTTCTTGCAACTGACCCCCCTGGCGACCTCGATCACATGCGGCTCCATCTCAGTCAACTGAAC
>WNGG01004342.1_pt1 | contig 17046 bp, 11 predicted proteins | sample 5400661 | NCBI WGS metagenome assembly WNGG01 (sample SAMN13153372, study PRJNA577476) | soil metagenome | isolation source: 100 cm soil or saprolite under Garry oak tree replicate 1 | place: USA:California | collected 2016-06-15 | reverse complement strand
TCCCGCTTTTCCTGATCTTCTTTTGTCAACGGGCCGGCATAATTCCCGGAACCGGCTTGCCGCGAGTACCGCATTACTACCGTCCCATCGGCTCTCTTAATCTGGTCGATGACGCCATTGGGTACGCCTGACTTCGCTGGGCGGAGGATCAGAACAAGTTCGTCGCCGGGCTTAAAGGTCTGTTTGGTCCAACCATCGTCAGCCATCATCGACTCTGGAGAACCGACTTCGCCTGTCCACTGCACAGCTTTGCCGCTCTCATCCTTTGTGGTCCAAACGAGCAGCACATGGGGATTTCTCCAAACAAAGTCCACAACGGTACCCTTTAGGGTCACCTCGTTTGTCGACCACGCTGCATTCCCGTGATGTGCGAGAACAGGGGAGGTCAACGTTGGTAATACGACGACAGCAGCCAGCAACGCAACCATGGGCATAGCTCGCAACATACTTCCCCTCCTCTCGTTTAGAATGCCACTAAAGATTCGAGGACAACAACCCTTACTGTTTCGGAACCGTGGGTATCGTATTCTCATTGTTAAAATTAATACTGTCAGATGGCACGCAGAAATTTTCCGCCAGCTCAGTATTGGGGATCAGTGTGACCCTGCCGCTTGTCGTCCAAGGCGCCGTGTATACCTTTGGGTCGGTAATCGTCAGCGTTACCTGAAGCAATCCGTAGTTGAGTCGCTTGTAACGTTCCTCGATCCGCATTTCGTCGCTATGCGGATAGCCGCCCGGTCTCCCCGTTTCACTACGCTGAACCGGAGTTTGAGCAAGCCAGGACCTGTCGTCATAGCCATTCGACTCCACAACGAACGTATCTCCTTCCCACCTGCCGACAGCATACCCCAAGTATCGCGGAATCGGAGGGTTCGGCGGCAGTTTGCGCCCGTCAGTCCAGATGTCCCGCCACGTATGACCCCACTCAAAGAATTGTAAAACTCGGTCTGGCAATACAACGAACTGAAATCCAAAGTTGAATGTTAGCGACCGTGGCCAACCCATAGGATCACAAGTATTCGCAGGATCCTTGGAATTCCACTGGGGTGAGTCGCTTTGGTCGGCCTCGAATAACTTCTTTCCGTAAGGAGTAAAGGACGGAACCGCTGCCATATTCAGCGGAATACCATTGACCGTCAGGTCATTGGGATTGCCGTTCCAAACTCCCGATATGTCATGCATATCAAACGGGCGCGTATCCACGTTCGCCTTCTTGCGGCCCTCCGCCGCATAAGCTTCGTTCTCGCAGTGCGGACAGGCCTTCCAACCCGGCCCCGGAGTAACTAAGGGCACCTCCAACCCCGGCCTGGGAGGCTTTGCATCCGCGGTTTGGCCTGGGCCCCCTTGCTGCGCAAACGCGACCGGCCTGAGGGCTAGCAGCGTCGCCAACAGTGCAATGCTGACAATCGCAAAGCTTCGCATTTTGTCAAACCTCCTTCATCAGAGGGGTGGCGCCATCCCAGAACAAACCGGAATCTGCTGTTTGGCCTCAAAAAACCTCAACGATTGTACGCCTGTTTCTCGGGCCAGGAATGTAGCGACTAATGAATGTCCGCGGAGGACGCGTCCGCTTTGAGGGCGCCTGTCGCCGTCCCCGCCCGCAAAAGCCGGTTCACATTCGACGCCCTGTCTTCCGGCAGCATCAGCCGTTTTGCAATCATTTCGTCTATGGCCTTTTCAACTGCGGAGGAATACGCCGACAAAGAGGGATATCGTTCCTCGATCGATAGTCGTGGATCGCCAGAATTCATGCGCTCGGCCTTGGTCTTCGGGAACGGTATGTATTGTCCCGCCGCTTCGCAGCCGTCGTTCGCTTGCGGCCCCGATCGCAGAGCCCAGCCCGTGTACGTGGCGAGCGGCACCGTCACGTCGGGCAAACGGACACCGGCGATGTCGTTGCCGTCGGCGTCGGTCTTCGGCACATAACTCGGATAAATCGGCCCGTTCTCCGGATTGTTAAAGATGGGCGGTCTGACGGCTGGCGGATTGATTTTCATGACCCCCGTGCTGTAGAACTGCGGACCGTAGTTTAGCAAGTATCGCGTGGACATCAGTCCTGTGTAGGTGACACCCGGAATCTTTGGGAAGCCTGCCCTGCTCTGCGGCAACGGCGGCACAAGTGTGCCGTCAGCCAAACGAGGAACCGCGCTGGACGGCGCTGCGATGTCCTTCGTTGACCACTCGTCCAGCGCGACCCACAACGCGCGCAGCACCGGCGCCGAGTCCAGCGGATTCTGGAACTGCTGGCAGTTACCTTTTGCTGTGGGGTTGCCTGTGCCATGCTGCTCGCTGGAAATCAAGTAGTAACGCGCCATCGGGTGGTCGGGAAGATCCATCTTGCCCGAAGGGTCGGTGGTAAAGAGAGACGCCGCCTTCACCCAATATTCGTTCGCGGAGTAGACCTCCATGCCGAGCGGGCACGTTTTCGTCTTCGCGCACTTGTCGTAGCGGCCCGCCGTCTTGCCGCTGATCGGATCAGTCAACCTCTGGTGGGCGAACGGAAACACTCCTTCGATGTACAACTGATCCTGGCGATTGCGTTCGGTGCGCCCCGGCTGGGAGAAACGATAGTTCATGTTGATTCCATCCCCGGCGGCGATCCATTGCAACAGGCCGTCGAAAACGATCCTGCCATTTTCATCCTCGTTGAATCCCAGGTTGCGAAAGTCATTCAGCATCCGGCCCGGCTGCGAAACCGCGAACGTGTAAATCCGCGTCACGTCTCCGGCCAGCGGATTCATCGTGCCGGCGCTGTCCGCTGTCGCGTAACGCAGAAATGAATTGAAGTCCCGGACTGCGGCGAAGCCGATTCCATTGACCGTAGGATCTTTCGCCGGGTACGAAAATTCATAAATGTCATTCGCGATAAAAGTTGTACCCGCGGGAAGCAACCGGATGGCACTGCCGTTATTCGTATACTCCCAGCCGGATGCCGCGACCACTTGCGGCACGTCATCCAAGTGAACGCGATGGGTCAGCGTCGCCTTCGTCTGGTCCAGAGTCGCGGGCAGGTAGTTCAACGTGTAAGAAGCGCCCGGACTGACGATGTACTCGTAGGCCGGTCCGCTGATGGAGGAACCATCAGGATTCTTCGCGATCGGCAGCGTGATAGTCAGGTTGAAATTGGAGTTGTCGGCCCCAGCCCCGAAGTCCCAGCCGCTCCAAACCATCGTGTAGCCTTGCGGTGCCAGGAACGTGCCGGCTGGATCGCTGGATGTCGAGGGGTCATTGCCGCCCGTCGATCGATTGAAATTGCCGAAAAGCTTACTGCCGCGGTTCGGAGCTTCGTAGAAGACTTTGTGATTGCCCTTACTCAGATCGGTCGGCTTCAGAATGTAAAAATCGAAGGAGTACTCCACTTTGCCGTTGGCGTTACGCGGCGCAAGGCCGAGGTCAACGATCACATCATTGTGGCGGTCGGTCGGACTGACTTCGCCGAATCCCTTGCCGATGATCCGTTCGTAGGTGCCGACTTGGGGAAACGAATACCCACCGAACGCCGCCCCCCGCGAGATGATCTGGATTCTTGTGATGCCCGCATCGGCAGCGGAAGTGACAGACAGAATCGCAGCCGCCACTATTGTGCCGGCGATGCTCAGATGCACAAACCCGCGCCAGATAACTCTCAGCGTCCCTCGGAAATTTACGTTCGCTTTCAGTACAGGCATGGTGTCCTCGTCTTAGTTTCAGCCTACATCCCTGACCGACTTCCCGATTTCCACTGGTATCTGAGGCAGACCATATGCGAGTCGTCTTCTGGTGTCAACCTCGGAGCTTGGAGCTTTGCGTGGTCCGCTGAGGCGCAGTCACAAGCGAAATCGGGTCGCTTGACATATACGCGATCTCGTTACAGTCTTGCGACACCAAATTGCGCGATTTCTCCCCTGCCAACAGGAGGCAAAACCTCATGACCCAAGGTGTGTTTCGCCTACGGACAGCAACCGCCCGATGGCTCAGCCTTCCTTTCGCGATCGTGGCGGTCGTCTCGTTCGGCTCCATCGCGTTCCACGGCCCCAGAGGCTCGTCCTTCACCTCAAAAGCTGCTGAGACCGATGGCGACTGGACGTATGTGGACCACGATTTCAGTGGCACACGTTACAGCCCCTTGAGTCAGATCACGCCCCAGAATGTGGACCAACTGGCAAAGGCTTGCTCCTACACGTTTCCCGAAAAAGTGCCTTCGGAAACTGCGCCTATCGTTTCCGCCGGAGTCCTTTATGCCACCAGCGAACATTACACCGTGGCTCTCGATGCAGCCGATTGCCGCGTTCTGTGGACCTATCAGTGGCAGCCGCGAGGCCGCGACTCTGTGCGTGCGCATCGGGGCGCCGCCATTGCCGGCGGAAAAATCATTCGTGGCACCGCGGATGGTTATCTGATTGCCCTCGACGCCGCCAGCGGCCGTCTGCTCTGGGCAAAGCAAATCGCCAATCCCAACCAGGGCTACTTCATCAGTATGCCCCCGCTGGTGTACGGCGATTTGATCTACATCGGCCCCGCCGGATCAGAGTCCGCGGCCAATGGGTGGATCGGCGCCTTTCGATTGGCCGATGGCGACGAGGTCTGGAAGTTCAATATTATTCCCGCCGATGGTGAGCTCGGCGCGGATACCTGGGGACCTGATCCGGACGCGCGCAAGCATGGCGGCGGCGCGCTTTGGACTCCCCTCTCCTACGACGTCGAAAAGGATTTGCTCTACGTTTCCGGTGGCAATCCTGCGCCGGATTTTTATGATGATGCGCGGCCGGGTGCGAATCTATTCACCAATTCGATCATCGCACTCGACGCCAAGACAGGCCGCTTGGCCTGGTACAATCAGTTCCTCCCTCACGATGTCCATGATTACGACGTCACGCACGTCAATCCCATCTTTAAAATAGACGCGCATACCGCCATTGCTACGACGGGCAAAGATGGCGTTCTCCGCGTGGTCGATCGGGACTCACACAAGGTTCTCTACAGCATCCCTTTCACCACGCGGCTCAACGCGGAGGCGCCGATCAGCACCACTGCGATTCGCGTCTGCCCCGGAACGCTGGGCGGCAGCGAATGGAACAGCGCCGGCTACAATCCCAGGCTCAACCTGCTCGTCGTGCCCAGTAACGATCAGTGGTGTTCGCAGATTTTCAAGGATACGGAGGCGCCCAGCGCCGAGAAGGCGAATGCCGGCGAAGGGCCGTATTTCGGCGGCCCCATCGATCACGATCCTTTTCCCCAAGCTCGTGGCCGGATCACGGCATTTGACGCCGCCACAGGCCGGGAGCGCTGGCGGTACGAGTCGCCCACTCCGCTGGTCGCTGCCATCGCACTCACCGCTTCCAACCTCATCTTTACTGGCGAAACGGGCGGTTATTTCGACGCTCTCGATGCTCGCTCGGGCAAGGTTCTTCTCCGCCAGAATTTAGGAGACTCCATCCAGGGAGGCGTCATCACCTATTCCGCCCATAACGTGCAGCGCGTCGCCGTTGTTTCCGGAGACGGCGGAGTCATCAGTACAAGAAGGATGCCCGAAGTCATCGGTGGGAATCCCACCATCACCGTGTTTGCAGTTCAAAAGTCGGTGAGCAAAAAATAGCATCTGTCCAGTCCAGGCAGCCGATTGTGCGCTGGATTGTCTAGGCGTAAAATGCTCGCTGATCAGGAAATCCGCCTGGCCCGTTATCTCCGACGAGAAATTTAGTGGAGGAAAGGACACTTCCGATGACAGCTAAAAAAATTGGTCTTGTCTTGGCGATTGCTCTCGCCGCGGTTGCGTTTACCAGCCTCGCGAATGCCCAGCAGCAACCCCCGCCGCTCTCGGTGAAGCCCCTGAATGGCGGGGTGTACTGGACGCAAGGAGGCGCCGGAGGAAATACCGGCATCATTGTAGGCAAGGACGGCGTTATCGTGATTGACGCAAAAACGACTCCGGCATCCGCCAAGGAGATGCTCGCCGAGATCGCGAAAATCACGCCTAAACCGGTGACCACCGTCATCCTCACGCACAGCGATGGCGATCATGTAAACGGGCTCGCCGCATTTCCGGCCGGTTTGACCATCATTTCCCAGGAAAACTGCAAGAAGGAGATGGAGGCATCCGCCAGTTCGCGGAATCCGGCCCCGCAAGACCGCCTGCCCAATAAAACTGTGGCGAATAAGGAAAATCTGACCATCAACGGCGTGAAGCTCAATTTGCTCCATTACGTGCCCGCGCACACCAGCGGTGATCTGATGGTTTACCTGCCAGAACAAAAAATCGTATTCACCGGGGACATCATCGCCACCAACCAGCCCTATACGCTCATTCATGCGGAAAAGAATGGCTCTTCAGAAGGCTGGATTCAGACGGTAAAGGGGCTTACCTCGCTGAACGCGGACACCTACGTTCCTGGCCATGGCGATTTGCAGACGAAGGCCGACGTGCAGCAGAGGCTCGCGAAAGTGCAGGCCAGACGCGAAGAAATCAAGAAGCTGGTCGCGCCGGGCAAATCATTGGACCAGGTCAAACAGGCGCTCGGTGAAACCGATACGCCCGCCGCTCCCGGCGCGCCACAGTTCCCGTCGTTTACAACTGTGGTTTACAACGAGCTGACGAAAAAGAGTTAAGGCACACCCGCTTTCGAAGTCTGACGGCTGTTCTGCGGCGGTTTGCAAACGATCTGGCCGCGTTGTCTATACTGCGATGAGGGTCGAGGCTGGTATCGGTAGACCTTCGTCTCACCTCAAATGAGAACCCTGCGCGAGGATGCCCGGCACATCTAGAAAACGTACTTCAAACCGAACTGAATCAGCCGAGGAGCGACCGACGTTTGGGTGATAACGCCGAATGTAGCCGTTCCGAAAGTTGTGCCAGGATTGGCGAATTGGGGGTGATTAAGAGCATTGTAGAACTCGGCGCGGAAAGCCAGTTGTGCGTTTTCCCGCAGGCCGCCCACGGTGGTGGTCTTGCCGATGGAGATATCCGTATTGAATTGTCCCGGTCCGTTGGCAATGCTTTGACCAGCATTCCCGTAACCCAAGGAGCCGTCGGAGCCGATTGCGGGCGCATTACAGATCGCCGACTTATTAATCCAATTACGCAAACGAGACCCGGTAGTGCCGGAGGTCACGAGATCTTTGTAGGTCGCGCCCGGGCAAAGTGTGATCGTGGCGGGTCCGGCGAAACCATAGACGGAACCGCCGTTGCGGTCGGTCAGAGACATCGGTAGTCCACTCTGCACGATGACGATCCCGGAAATTGACCAACCTCCCAGCATGGCGCCCCCGAATCCTTTCGTCCGGAGGATGGGCAAATCATAGCTGAAGTTGGTGATCACGCGGTGTGTACGATCGAAACTCGTGCGGGCCCAATCTAGATTAAGGTTCCTCTGGTCGTTGTAAACCGTTGTATTGGCCTCGGCCTTGGAAAAGGTATAAGCAAATTGAAAGCTTAGACGATGAGAAACCTGCTGTCGCAGCGTCGCCTGCGCGCTGTGGTACCAGGAAGCCCCGAGAGACTGGTGTGCTTGCAAGGCAGTCGGTGTCTCGCCGACGATCGGTACCCGCAGGTAGGCATTGGCAGACGTATTCGTGGTGGCGCAGCCCGCTGCATCGACGCCCAGGGTGGCAAAAACCGCCGCACTCACTCCCAAACCTGCTGGCGTATTCGGCAGCCCGCAGTTCACCGGATGGCCGGGAGTGGCCACCAGCGGTTGGTTCGACTGATAGGCGAGCAACAGGTTGTTGCCGTACGATCCGACATACCCCAGGTCGAGCGCCAAGGTGGGAGAGAATCTGTATTGGACGTTCAGACTCCATTGTTGCAGTTTCGGAATCCGGAAATCCGGTCCGATTACCCGGTCAGTAAGACGCGACGTGGGCGTTCGTAGGACAAAACCCAGGGTCGTGGTAGGGAATGGCTTCTGCAGTGTGGACGCACTATTGCTGGCGCCTGTATCGCTAAAAAGTTGGGCAAATGGCTGTGTATTGTTCTGAGCCGTATTAGGGGCATTTCCTCCGTCAGAAGGAAGCTGATAGAACCATCCGTAGCCGCCGCGCACAACCACGCGGGTCTGTTTGCTGCCTGGTTGCCAAGCTAGACCGAACCGCGGAGCGAAACTGTCCAGAGGAGCATCATTCGCATAGTAGCTCTTGGTCGGGCGGATAAATGCTCCTGCTGGGGGTGGTCCGAACGGTTGGCCCGTGTAGGGGTTGATCTGGTTGGGGTTGTAATTGGCAGGCACAGTAGTTCCTACATACGTGCCGGACGCCGGCGGGATAGGCGCTAGCTGCAGGAGGGACGGCCAGGCATTACCAAGATCCCCGGCTGGGCCCCAAGAGGGTGGAAGATATTCCCAGCGGACACCCAGATTGAGGGTGAGGCGCGAGGTGATTTTTGTATCGTCCTGCACGAAGGCGGAGCCATGATCGATTCGGTAGGAACGTACGACTTCACCCCTCGGTCCCAAGCCTACATTCGCTTCGATCGATTGAATATTGCTGAATCCCTGAGGACTGCCATTCTGGGCCGCGCTCATGCCCAGCAAAAAGTCGGTAAAGTTCTGAAAGGTAATCCTTCCTCGGGATTGGCTGCTGAAGCTTTGTAAGTCTTGTCTAAAGATGAAGACTCCCGTACGAATGGTGTGCTTGCCGTGAACCCAGGAAAGCGTGTCTCCCCCAGAATATGTCTTAGTAGCGCTCCGGTAATCGTTGTGGATATTCCCTACTCGAAAGCCTCCCAACGATCCCCGGATCGCGAAGTCCGGCGGCTCCGGAAACAAGGGGGTAGCTGGCGTCATACCGATCGAGGCTGCCGAGGGAACGCCGGGGCCTGTTTCGTCGGTATTGGCAAGCGTAAATGTAATCCTAGCTTCGTTGGCAACGTTGCTCGTCAATACCGAAGTGAGTTTTACGCTTGTGATGTAGTCTTTATCGTCTGCTTTCTCCGGGAATCCTGGGGTATTCGGTGTCTCAGGGGAGCGAAAAAAATTGGTACCGAAGGATCTCGCCGTGTTCGCCGCGGCATCATAGAACCGGCCCGACAGCGTTTGTTTCTTGGAAATCACGTAATCAACATTCAGCAAGTATTGGTTTTCGTAATACGTGGAAGGCAGACTATATGACGAAAACCCAAGACCCGCATTTGCTCCGCTGGAAAGTATTGTTTGTGGTGTGGGGATCGCATAGCTGCCATCGGGCAGCTTCAACTGAAGAAGATTGAGCGCGACAGGATTGATGTTCGACCCGTCGCAGGCCACCTGCACTCCCCCGGCAAAGGTCAAATATCTGGACTGCATGGCGGGGGCCTTATTCGTGGGACAGAACTGCGAACCGATCGTGGCTGCCGAGCGATCATTGGTGAGTGGCGGAAGAAGAACGGTGGATAAGGAGGCGTCGGGGTCCAACCCGTTCACCTGCCGTGTTCCCTGATAGGAACTAAAGAAGAACAATTTATCTTTCTTGATCGGTCCGCCGATCGTGCCGCCGAACTGGTTTTGCTTCAGGTTCGCACGGGGCTGCCCGGCCGTGTTCCGAAAAAAGGCATTGGCGTTGAAAATGTCATTGCGCACGAATTCCCAGGCATCTCCGTGAAACTGGTTCTCGCCGGATCTGGTAATCAGGTTGGTATTGGGCACTCGCGCGCCATACCCGGAATCATATTGCGAGGTCTGAATCTTGAACTCCGAAATCGTGTCCGGATTGGGGACTGTCGTGGCGGAAGCTGCGCCGTCTACGGTATATCGACCGGTGTCCGTGTTGCCATTTACGTTCGCGCTCTGGGAGCCCGCGCCCAAGAGTCCGGCATTGTTCACAGCGGCGGCGGAGCCTGAAGACATCGACATCACCTGTGTGAAGTTGCGCGTCGTCAGCGGGACTGCCGTAATGGTCTTGCTGTCCACCAGCGTGCCGTTCGAGGACGTTGCTGTCTGACTGAGCTGGCACTGGCACGTCACGCGTTCTTCCGATGCTCCCGCCTCGAGCTGGGCATCAAGCTCGGGGGCCTCCGAGACGTTTACGACCACTGACATCGCCTTGGAGATCTTGAATCCTTGCGCAGAAAAGTCCACTTCATAGGTTCCGGGAGAAAGTAACGAGAATCCATAGAGGCCATTCGCGTCGGTCGTTGTTACTTGCGCCTGCCCAGTCGTAATGTTATTCAGCGTGACAGTCACACCCGGAACGACTGCGCCCGTTGGATCCACAACGGTGCCCCGCAACGCTCCCGTCGTTGAGGATTGCGCCCACAAACAAGAAGAAGCGCCGGCAAACCCGGCGATCAGAAGGATACCGACGATAAGCCACCTGAGCTGTTCCCTAGTGATCACAGTCACGCCACCGGCAAGTCAATTAACTGAAGCGTTCCTGGCAGCTTGGTACGAGCCTCACCCCACAAGGGCTGCACTGTGCCAGGACCGAAGGGCAATTTTCATAGAAACTGCACACCATATCTTACTGAACGCTACTTCGCAACATCGTGCTTCCTGCCGGCGTGGCCGGCGCGAAATGAATGCGAGCGGCTTTTGGGATACCTCAATCCGTATTGGTCAGATGCTGAATAGAGAAGGCGTTCTGGCCACGATCGGATGGCATGGGTGTTTGACGTTTGCATCCAGGCTGAGTACCATGCGGAACTTTCCGGGCATGAGGTATTGATTGTGGGCCTGGCGACAGTTGGACGCCGCGCCTACGAAAACCCGATCCAGCGTCCTCCGATGCCCACGCCGGACCACAGCGCGACTGAGACCACGGCGACCACTTTGCTCCAGATCGGACTCATTCGAGCCTCATCGCCTATGGTCACTTTGCGCTGCACCGTAAAGGTGAAAACGATGGCCAGAAACAGTGACGCCATCTTCATCCAGAACGCCGCATGGTAATAACACTTGATCGCTTCGGACGTGAACAGCAGGGTACCGGTGATGATCATCACTATCAGGCTGCCGATGAGCCATCGCTGGGCATCGCGTGCAAGTTGTGCGATAGGCTGGCGCCGCAAGCCTAGCCCTAAGAGGCGCAAGTCCACCACCAACACGGCTCCCCCAATCATTCCAAGGCCAAGCAGGTGGATAGCCTCAATCACGGGGAATAACCAGGAGGATCGTCGTATCGCCGCGCCGATTCCGGACTGTTCACACCACTGGAAGAAGGCCAGCAGGGACATCAGTGGTCCGATCCATCGGGCACGCAGCTGGTGAGGTAATTGATGATCGCCGGTTGCGGCTGCCTGTCGCAGTCAAACCAGTTATACGCAATCATTCTTCCCGAAAGAACGATGCAGATCCACAGCACAAGGGAAAGCGCACCGGCAACCCTGGCCGCCTTCGGCGGTATGCCGTCCAACTCCCACGTCGTCACCCGGCGATAAACGCCCGAATGAAAAATCCACACGTTCACGCCTGCCAGCACGAGCATAATCATCTTGGTCCGGAAGAAAATATTCTGATAGGACCGCAGAGGTATCGCGGAAAACAGCAGTGCTCCGCTGATGACCATGATGACGAAACCAACTGCGGTCCAGGGTAGCAGGCGCCGGGCAACTTCCGATACGGGTACGCTCCGCATCGTCCAACCGAGCAGACGCAGGTCGAACATCACCGCCAGGCCGAAGAAAAGACACAACGCCCACACGTGAACGGATTCGATGAGGTCATAGGCATACCGCGATTCGTGCAGACCGGTGCTCCACGACGAATCTGCCATCCGGCTGAAGAAACCGAGGAGGGACCCCCCTCTGCCCTGGTTCTTGCCTTCCTCCAACGTCGCCGTGAGGGGCACGGTTTTCTGAAGAGTGACGAAGTGGGTCCATCCTCCTGGAACAAATTCAGAAGGAATCACATAAAACTCACGTTCCAGGTCACTGGATCTCTGCGCCATGTATGCCGAAGCTTTAGTCGCCGTCACCAAACAACAAAGGGTCAACACCAAAGCTGGCAACAAACGTATCAAACGACCTCGCATTGGAAACTCAGTTTTCTCTGGTCTCAAGCTTCGGGGTCCGCGACTCGAAATACGAATCGCGCGCCAACACCTAAGATCGAGCGCCGCTTCAGTTATTTTTTACTCTGGGGCGTCAACTCATAGGGAGCGCCCGTACCGGACGAGCCGAGAAACAACTTCCGTCCGTCAGGGAACGTAAGATCCCGGCCGTTGGCTCGGTGCGACCCGTCTTTCGCCTGGTACCCATCGACCACAATCTCGGTGCCCGGCAGTAAGGATTCCTTAGTGAACCCGCGCCGGAACAGGACATTCGGCGTGCCCGCTTCAACGGCCCAGTTTTCCACCGTGCCATCGGGCTTCTTCACGTCGACGTGCAACCAAGTGTGGGGATTGACCCATTCCATTTTAGTGATCGTCCCCTTGAAACTCACCGGTTTATTCGCGTCGAACTCTGCTGCAAACGCGTGGTGCGCCCACACAGACGTCGCCCCTCCGCAGATTGCCAGACCCACGATGACGACTGCTGTGGCAAGCTTCGTTCGCATCGACTTCAGCCTCCTGCCGCGTTTAGAAGCAAGATGGACGCCGTGGCCCGCGGCGGCTCGACTATCCCACTTAGGATAGGTGGCGCCCGTCCATATTACTTACCGCCGTACCAATCGTAAAACCGGTCACCGCTCGGAACCTTGCGAGTGATATCCACCGCCATGGTTTCGCCTTCCCAGTGCTTCACCAACTGCTGCTTGCGAAGACCTCCGTACATGAACTCCTCGACGAATTCGTTGCAGCGAAACTCGAGAAGCTGCATGTTCGCTTCCACCCGCCGATAGAGCGGCATGGCGATTCGCCAAGGCCGCGTAAAGACCTTGGGATCCTCGATCGTCACTTCGTACCTGATGATATCCGGCGACATCAGCGTGAAGCGCTCCACCAGGTGCAGCGCGTCGCTATGGAAATTCCCGGCGCGATCGAACCAGCTGCGGTCATTGAAATTCGTGACGTCAACAACGAGCGCGTCTCCGTCCCAGTGTCCGGCGGAGTGGCCCATCCAGGTATCGTCCGGCGGCCCTGCGACCTTGTCCAAATGGATCGTGCGCGCGGTATTGGAGAATTCATAGGCCATGTGGATCTTGTCCGTACCTTGGGTGATCTGGAAAGGATAGGGCATATACATCGCGCGCGGAATGCCCGGCAAGTAACACTTCAGCTCCGGGTCGCGGTCAATCCAGTGTTCCGAATTCTCCTTCTTGATCAGCAAGGCTCCTGCTGTGTAGGGGATCTGCCCGTCACCCTGCACGACGCCCAGCGATCCGGGTACGGCGCCCGCGGCGCCGAGCGCGAGGACCGGCGCCGCCGGCACGCGTGCGTAGTCATAAGGATAGGTTCCCGGCTGCGTGACGGCGCCGGGAAGCGCCGCGTGCGCCTGCAAATCCCAGTTGGCTTCGTTATTGGCTTGCCAGATGCCGCTGAAGTTGGGTTTGCCGCCAACGCGGGCCGGCCGCGCAGCGGGAGCCTGACCGGACGTCCGCGTGATAGACACCGAAAGGACGGCGCTGACCACTGCCGCGGCAATAGCTACCGTTATCGTCGAGCGTGAGAATCGGCCGCGCATGATGTCCTCCTTTTGCTTCTTTCGGCTCTACTGCAACGGATCGTCTTCAACGCCCACAAAATCTGTGGCATTGTCGCTGATTGCCGGATCGGGACCTTGTCCCTGCGCAAAGGCGGCCTCGGCCATGCGTTGTCCCCGCATCAGCCCCGGGGAGGCATAGTTTCCTTCGATGCAGCGAGGCTCATAATAAATTCTGTTCTCCTGCTCGCTCTGCTTAGTGAACTCTTGCTTGACCGTCCAAGGCCGCGTCCACACCGTCGCATCCTCGATCGTGACGGCGTATTCGAGCGTGCTCGGCCCGGTCCGCGTCCAGCGTTCGACCAAATGCAAGTTCTGGCGCGAGCCCTGATAATCAGTCTTGGGACTGAAATTCGTCACGTCGACCACCAGCGTATTGCCCTCCCAATGGCCGCGCGAGTCGCCGTACCACTGGCGGATGCTGGCCGGCAGGTGCGGACTTCCGTTCATGACGATGTTCCGCTGCCACCCTTGCCCTTGACCCACATCGTAGAACATGGAGATGCCGCCGGGCGTCTGCACAATTCGGCGGAAGCTGCCGGTCGCGCCCCCAAATTCAGGAAGCCCGCCCGTCAAGCAGCGGTCCGGCAACGCGCCATCTTCCGGATTATCACGGCGATTCATTCGTGCCGTGTTGTAACGAGGAGGAAGTTCGGCGCGCCGCGGCGAGGGCGTCGGGTCATACTTCGCGCCGTTACATGCCACCGACTTGTTCTTGCAGGTCTCGGTCGCTTGCAGCAGTGCAAGCCGAAATTCCCGCTCGGCGGCGGCGATCTTCTGAGCCTCCGGCGTCAGCGGCGGAATCCGCCCATTGGGCGGATCCACAATCAGTGACGCGCGCGCCCCGGTGTGCTTGACGGACATAAACTGCGCGTTATACGCGCCGGCCACGTCGAGTTCGGTGCCGCGCTCCACACGCCGATCCCGCCCGAGCAGCGCCGCTCGCTCTTTATCCAATTCGGCTCGCTGCGCTTCGGTGAAAAACTCTTGGTTCGCGTACTTGGGGGAGCGCTGCAAGGGCGTGTCCGATTCGTCGGTCCAAATGCCCTGCAGATCGGGTTCTCCCCACGCCGTTTTCAGCGCCGGGGCAGACGTCGGCGCCGCAGCCTTCACGGAAGCCGCCGGAGCCTGAGCCGAGGTCCGCGTGATGGACACCGAAAGAATCGCGCTGACAGCGGCCGCGGCGATGGCGACCGTTATCATCGAACGTTGGAACCGGCCGCGCATGATGTCCTCCTTTTGCTTCTATCAGCTCTACTGCAACGGATCTTCTTCGACGCCCACAAAATCTGTGGCGTTGTCTTTTGTAGCCGGATCAGGACCCCGTCCCTGGGCAAAGGCGAGGTCTTCGACGCGCGCCGCCTTCATCAGCGACGGGAGAGCATAGTTGCCTTCGACGCAGCGAGGCTCGTAATAAATCTTGTCCTCTTGCTCGCTCTGTTTGGTGAACTCTTGCTTGACCGTCCAAGGCCGCGTCCATACCGTCGCATCTTCGATCGTCACGACGTATTCGAGCGTGTTCGGCCCGGTCCGCGTCCAGCGTTCGAGCAAATGCAAGTTCTGGCGCGAGCCCTGAAAATCCGTTTTCGGGCTGAAGTTCGTTACATCGATCAATAGCGTATTGCCCTCCCAGTGACCGCGCGAGTCGCCGTACCACTGGCGGAGGTTCGCCGGCAAGTGCGGGCTTCCGTTCATGACGATGTTCCGCTGCCACCCTTGCCCCTGCCCCACGTCATAGAACATCGAGATGCCGCCGGGCGTCTGCACAATTCGGCGGAAGCTCCCCCCGTACGCGGTTCCGAATTCGGGCAGTCCGCCGGTCAAGCAGCGGTCCGGCAGCGCGCCGTCCTCCGGACCATCATGCCGATTCATGCGCGCCGTGTTGTAGCGAGGAGGAAGTTCGGCGCGCCGCGAAGAGTGCGTCGGATCGTATTTCCCGCCGGTACAGGCCACCGACTTGTTCTTGCAAGTCTCGGTCGCTTGCAACAGGGCCAGGCGAAATTCCCGGTCGGCTGCGGCAATCTTCTGAGCCTCTGGCGTCCGCGCCGGGATCCGCCCATCGGGCGGATCCACAATCAGCGACGTGCGCGCGCCGGTGTGCTTCATGGACAGGAACACCGAGTTGTACGCGCCGGCGACATCGAGCTCGGTGCCGCGCTCCACACGCCTGTCCCGGCCGAGCAGAGCGGCTCGCTCTTTGTCCAATTCGGCCCGCTGCGCCTCGGTGAAAAATTCCTGGTTCGCATACTTGGCGGGTCGCTGTAAGGGCGTGTCCGAAAGGGCGTGTCCGATTCGTCGGTCCAAATGCCCTGCAGATCGGGTTCGCCCCACGGCGTTTTCAGGACTTGAGCTGCCGCCGGCGCTTTCACGGAGGGCGTTGGGCCCTCCTGCGCGACCGTCACCTGCGCCGGTTTCAAAAATACGAGTACCGAGATGATCGCCGCCACTGCTCCCATCGATTTCAGGAGTCGAATGCGCATCTGACACCTCTCGCGGCGGCCTCAACAGCCAGGCGGAGAGCATATCCGGACAACTGGCGCGGCTCCAAACCGCTAGGTGGCATCATTATCATCAAGGACTAGGCTGCTGTCCAGAAGATTGAGGCGCGCTTAGTTGACGCGACGCTCTTAGCTCGTTACCTTATGTCGAAATTGCGTACGGCATGGAGACCTCGAATATGCGAATCGGATTCAACCGCCCCACTGCCTTGATTGCCAGCGCCGCGATGGGCGCTGTGTTTTGTTTGGCCGTAATCCGCACGACCGGCCAGGCCACGCGCGCCGGTCAGGCCACTCGGCCAATACGTACCCCAGACGGCCACCCCAACTTGAATGGCATCTGGCAGGCAACCACGACGGCGAACTGGGACCTGCTCGCCCACGCGATGCGTCCTGCCGTCGCTCAGCCCGGAGTGTACCCGGACGTCCCGGTGCTGGCCGCCCCGGTCCTAGCGCTGGGCTCAGTCGGCGGCGTGCCGCCCGGACCCGGCGTCGTCGAAGGCAACGTGATTCCCTACAAGCCCGAGGCCGCCGCGAAAAAGAAAGACAATGCCGAACACTGGCTGGATCGCGACCCCGAAGTCCGATGCTACATGCCGGGGATTCCACGGGCGATGTACATGCCCTATCCGTTTCAGATCACGCAGGGCACGAGCAAGATCGAGATGTCCTTCGAATTTGCCGGCGCCAGCCGCACCATTCACCTCGACCCGGTCGACCCGCCGCCCGCCGACACCTGGATGGGCCATTCGGTCGGTCACTGGGAAGGCAACACACTGGTCGTCGACGTGAGCCACTTCAACGACCGGACCTGGTTCTCGCGCGCCGGTGATTTCCACAGCGATGCGCTGCACGTCGTCGAGCGCTTCACGCCGATCACTCCTGACGCGCTTCGCTACGAGGTGACCATCGAAGATTCGAACGTGTTCGCCCGTCCGTGGAAGATGAGCATGGTCCTGTACCGTCAGCTCGAAGCCAACGCGCAGCTCATGGAATACAAGTGTGTCGACCTGGTGGAGGAAA
>WNGG01010533.1_pt1 | contig 17065 bp, 17 predicted proteins | sample 5400661 | NCBI WGS metagenome assembly WNGG01 (sample SAMN13153372, study PRJNA577476) | soil metagenome | isolation source: 100 cm soil or saprolite under Garry oak tree replicate 1 | place: USA:California | collected 2016-06-15 | reverse complement strand
ACCGCGTGCTCACCGAGCTCGACCAGTACTTCGCGGGCCGCCGCCGGTCCTTCGACGTGCAGGTCGACCTGGCAGCGCTCACGCCGTTCCAGCAGCGGATCCTCGCCGCGACGGCACGGGTCCCGTACGGCGAACTGGCGACGTACAAGGTCGTCGCGCGTCAGGCTGGGAACGAGCGGGCCTCTCGGGCCGCGGGTGCGGCGCTCCGCGCGAACCCGATCCCCATCGTCGTTCCGTGCCACCGGATCGTCGCCACCAACGGCACCCTGGGCGGCTACGCCGGCGGGCTCGCAGCCAAGCGACGCTTGCTCGCGCTGGAGCGCCGAAAGGCGGACGTGCCAACGGGTGGCTGGGAGCCGTCGCGGCGCTAGCCTCTACCTGTCTATTCGTGGGGAGGCCGTTCGTCGTACTCACAGAACGGCAAAGGGAGGCCAAGCACATGAGCAAGTACGCATTCCTCTTCATCGACGACGGCGTGGACTATCAGGGCGCACCCACCCCGGAGCAGCAGAAGGTGTACGCGGACATCTTCAAGTGGTTCGAGACCAACGGCTCGAAGATCACCGACGGCGGCGCCGAGCTGCAGCCGACGCGGACGGCGACCACGATCCGCTCGCATGGCGACAAGCGAGTCGTCCTCGATGGTCCGTTCATTGAGGCGAAGGAATCTGTCGGCGGCTTCACCATCTTCGACCTTGAGAGCAAGGACGAAGCGGTCGCACTCGCAAAGACCTGGCCGGGGTACGGCATCGAGATCCGCCCCCTCCGCGAGAGTTAGGAGAAGACGATGGCGACGTATGCGTTGCTTTTCGTGAACGATGAGTCGTTCCGCGACCGCCCGAAGGACGAAGTCGCCGCGTTGTATGCGGAGATCACGCGCTGGTCGGACGACCTCGAACGGAAGGGGATCCTCAAACGCGGTACGGGGGAGCTGCAAGAGAAGCGGACCGCGATGACGGTCCGGCGCGTGAACGGGACGATGCGCGTATCCGACGGACCGTTCATGGAATCGAAGGAGCACGTCGGCGGCATTGCCATGATCGAGGTCCCCGATCTCGACGAGGCCATCCGCATCGCGAAAGCCTTTCCGGGCAACGTCGAAGTTCGTCCGATCGTCGTGCACTGAACACCGAAATCACGAGCGACGCGGTGGCCGCGGTCTTCCACGAGGAGGCCGGTCGGCTCACCGCGGCGCTCGTCAAGCGGCTCGGCGACTTCGACCTCGCCGAGGAATGCGTCCAGGACGCCCTCGTTTCCGCGCTCGAGCACTGGCCCCGCGAAGGCATCCCGAACAACCCCGGCGCCTGGCTCATGACGACCGCGCGTCGCAAGGGGATCGACCGGCTGAGGCGCGAGAAGCGCTATCAGGAGAAGCTCGCGGAGCTGGAGGAGTCATCGATGAGTACGCCGAGCCCGGCCCTGCCCGACGAGCGCCTCGAGCTCATCTTCACGTGCTGCCATCCCGCGCTCGCGCGCGAGGCACAGATCGCGCTCACCCTTCGCTCGGTCGCCGGCCTCACGACACCGGAGATCGCGCGAGCCTTTCTCGTGCCCGAGGCCACGATCGCGCAGCGTCTCGTGCGGGCGAAACGGAAGATCGTCGACGCGAAGATCCCGTTTCGCGTGCCGGACCGCGAGGAGCTCCCGGACCGGCTGGAGGAGGTCCTCGCCGTCCTCTACCTCATGTTCAACGAGGGATACCTCGCCACCGGGCAAAGGGGCGCGAGCGACCGCGACCTGGCGAAGGAAGCCGAATGGCTCACCGCGCTGGTCGCCGACCTCATCCCCGACGAAGCGGAGGTGCTCGGGCTCGTCGCTCTGATGCGGTTCCATCTCGCTCGAGCCGAAGCGCGGTTCGACGCGAGCGGCCGGATGATCCTGCTCCAGGACCAGGACCGCACCAGGTGGGACCGCCGCCGGATCGCCGAGACCTTCTCTATCGTCGGCCGCTTCCTCACCATGCGGCGCCCGGGGCCATATCAGCTGCAGGCGCTCATCGCCGGCGCGCACGCCGACGCGAAGACCTGGGAGGCGACGCGCTGGCCCGACATCCTTCACTCGTACGACGCGCTCCTCGCGATCGCCGACTCGCCGGTCGTGAGACTCAATCGCGCGATCGCGCTCTGGCACGTGCACGGCGCGGAGCAGGCCTACATCGAACTCTTCTCTCTTGCTGAGGAGCTCGATCGCTACCACCTCTATCACGCGACGCGGGCTGAACTGCTGCGCGCGCTCGGCCGGTCCGACGAGGCGCGCGCCGCGGACCGTCGCGCCCTCGAGCTCACCGAGAATCCTGCCGAGCGCGCGCTCCTGGCTGCTCGACTCGCCTGATACTCGGCGCGATGGCCGCGCCGCATCGTGAGCTCGAACGAGTCGCGGTCCCGAATGCCATGGGCCACGTCGTTCTCGCCTTCGCCGAGCGGACTCTTCGACCGCTTGAGCTCACCCGACTCCGCGACCAGCTCTGGCGCACCCAGACCTATCTCTACGTCACGCCCGGGCCGGTTCTCATCGAGCGTGCGCTCGAAGGCTTCCCGCCGGAGATTCGCGCCCTGGGCGCGCGTTGTCCGTTCTTTCGATTCGACGCGCGGGGCGGCGGCGGGTATTGGCCCGATCGCAACGAGATCTGGCTCGCGGCCGGCGTGGAGACCTACGAGGGCCTGCGGCAGGTCCGGCTCTCCTCGTGCCACGAGCTCTTCCACTTCATCTGCTGGAACCACCCGCGGTACCGCGCCGACGAGGACCGCGGCTTCGCTCGGCTGCGCAAGGTCGTCGCCGAGAGCCGAGCCGCGGTGAAGGATTACCCCCGCTACCGCGGTTGGGTGACGGCGTCGTTCCTACGGCAGCGCGATCACGCGAACGTGGTCGAGTACTTCGCCGACATCCCCACGAACTTCCGCGACACGGCCGAGCTGCCGCCCCAGATCGCCGCGCATTTCGCGCCGCTCATCGATGGCTCGCCGTTCCCCGAAGAATTCGATCGCGATCTCGCCGACGAGCCCTACGAGCTCAGCGCCTTCCAGCGCTCGCTCGCGCCCTAGATCACGGCGCGCGGTCCTTCAGCGCGTCGAACCAAGCGGGCCAGGCGCCATCCCCACCGCTCATGAAACCAAACGCGTCGCCGGTCGAGGCATGCAAGATGTTCACGATCAACCGATCGCGACTAGGCGAGTCCGGGGTGGCGTCGGGCAGCGGCATCGGACCACCGAAACGCATCGACGCGAAGTCGCCGGTCGCCGCGACGACCCATAGAAGATCATCCGGATCGACCGTGTAGTTATGCCCAAAGGCAGATCCCTGCTCGAGCTCGTGATTGGTCACGAGCTTCGCGGCGATACGATCGACGCGACCCGCGCGTTCGAGGGTGTTCCTCACCCCCTGGATCGCCTGAGCGCGGGATATGGCCGCGGTCGACGGGGGCTTCGGCGCGAACAGCTCGAACGTGGTGAGCGCATGATCGACGGCCGGACGAAGCTGCCCGGTCGCGGGCCAGACGTCGATGGCCACGACGCGATTGGCGAAGTACGGCGAGCGGAAGTGCCAGTAGAGGTGCGGCAGGTCGAACGGCTTCGAGATTCCCGTACCCGCCATGAGCGTGCGCACGGCGGGCTGGCTCGCGACCGTCGTCGCGATCTGCTCGGAGACGCCGCTCGTCCCGCTCAGAGCGCCGCGCTTGCCGAGCTCCCCGAGGGAGAGGCCGTCGTAGTCGGGTAGGAGCGTCACGCGAATCCGTTGCTGGTCGGCGGTCGGCGCGTTGCCGCTCAGGTCGGCGCCTTGGAGCTCGAAGCTCGCGATCTCCGCACCGCGCAGGTTGCCGGTCTCGGCGACCCAGTTCTCGGGAATCTCCATGCTCCAGCCACCCTCGTCGCTGGCGATGCGCCGGTAGCCCGCCGCGGCGCCCGCGCGCGTCGGGACCGGCGCCGGGGTCGGCGGCAGGCTCGCGAACCACGACGGCCCGCTCAAGATGTCGGCGCCAAAGTTCACGTCGTCGCGTGTGATCAGGAAGCGTCCGTCACCGTTCGGCTGCGCGCCGCTCGGCAGTGGGTTGGCGCCGACGGTGACGTCCTTCGACGCCGCGAGATCGGTGAGGTGGACGCGAACGGCCGAGTTGTCGATCCAGAGCAGGTAGGGCGCGCTGTAGCCGAGGACGCGAACGTCCGATGCCTTCATGGCGACTCCGAGCGCTCGCTCGCCGCCGCGAGGATCGACCGCGAAGAGCTGACCATCGCCGTGGCGCGCGAGCATCTCGTGCGGACCAACCCATACGAGGGGCTGCAAGACCCCCGACGGCACCACTCGGGTCGATCCGCCATCCAGGAAACGCAGCCCCTCACCGGTGCTTACATTGACGCCGATCACCGCGACGCTCAGATCGGGTGACATCCCAACGACGCCGAACGCCGACTCGTCTGCTGACATCGGATAGGCCGTCTCGTGACCGGACTGATCGACCGCGACGACCGTTCGTCCATTCGGGTAGAGCACTCTGCTGCTGGCGTCCCACTGAATCCGGCCGACGATCGAAGGCATGCCACTCGCGATCACTCGCGCCGGCACGCTACCGGTCCGATCGAAGATGCGGATCTGGCTCGGCTGGGACAGGCCCTCCGCGACCGCGATCCAGCGCCCATCCGGGGACGGCGCGGCCAGGCCGATGTACGCGGCGCTGCCGAGCTGGACGGTCTTGCCGTCCGCGCCGGTCACACTCAACAGCGAACGCTTGGTGGGTTCGGACACCGCGAGGAGCAACGCGGTCGGCGCCGAGAGCCACATCTGGCCAGCGCCCGTAGGGAGTCGTGCGATCTCGCGAGCGGTGACGGAGCCGCTGCTCGGGTCGTCGGAGAGTGCGAAAAGTCCCTCGGCCGACCAATCGGTCGTCATCGCAGTCGCCAATCTTCCGTCAGGCGAGATCTGCGCCGACCGCGCGGCGTATCCCGTCCCGAAGCGGAGCGGCGCCATGCTGGCTATCCGCGGGGCTGCGGAAGCCGCCCCCGACCCGGCCACATCGTCGCTGGTGACGGTCGGGGGCTGACTCTGCCGTACGGCGAGGGCGCTCACTGCGACCGCCGCTCCGAACAGAAGCACGCCGACCGCGCCAAGGAGACGCGTCATTCAAAACAAGATGACGCACGAGGCGAGCAAACGTTCCGTCGGCATGCGACCGCTCGCCTGTGCGCGCCCTAGCTCGGCTCGCGTTTCAAGCCGCGCTGCGATCGATCGCTGCCGCCAGGGGCGGACCGCTCCATTACTCGTGCGCCGAGGCGAAGATCTCCAAACCGCAAATCTCTCGGAAGCCGAGCTTCGCGCATATCGGCGCCGAGGTGCGACGGTCCCCCTGGATGACCGCGGCGGTACGGCCATCGGCGCGGGCGTCCGCGAGCCGGCGCGCGACGAGCGCCGTATAGAAGCCGTGACCGCGGTACTGCTCGAGCGTCGCCGCACCCCCAAGCAGGACGGTGGGCGAATCGGGGAGATACACGAGCCAGGCCCATGCGACGATGGCGTCGTCACCGAGCGAGGCGACATACGGGCGCGCTTTGATGCGATCGGCCGAAAGCGCGACGATCTCGTTGAACAGGCGCATCACCTCGGTCGGCAGCCCGTAAGCCCGCGCCATAACCTCGCTGTTGGCGACCGCCTCCTGCCAGCTGACCTCGCGCACCCGAATCTTCGGATCCACCTCGATCGGCAACGCGAGGTCCGTGAGTGCCATGCCCGCGATGCTGTCGACGTTCTGCAGGCCCGCCGCCTCGAGGCGCGAGGGGAGATCGCCGGGCCGTGTCGAAGGTCCGGTCAGCCAGCCGAAGGCAAGGTCGCCGTACCGCTGGCGGACCTTCTCGATCATGGCGTCGGCCTCGCGCTCGGAGAACCGTGCGTCCCCGCAGAGATTCGCGAGCGGATGCGAAAGCTTGGTGATGCGCCCGCGCAGCCCGGGGATGCCGAGGTCCTGGGAGAGGCCATGGACAGCCGGATAGATGAAGAGGGTCGATTCGATCGCCTCGACCAGCTCGCGCTCGGCTACGGCGTTCATGCGACGAGCGAGCGTAGCGCCCGCCGCACGAGCTCGCGCGCGAGGGTGACCTTGTACCCGTTATCGCGCAGCGGCGTTGCGCCGGCGAGCAGCCGGTCTGCCGCGTCGGCGCAGCTCGCATCGTCAAGTGTGGTTCCTTCGAGGCCCTTCTCCGCGGCGATCACGCGCCACGGCACGGGCGCGAGGCCGCCCATGATCACGCGCACGTCGCGTGCGACGCCGCGTTCGATCCTCGCCGCCGCGGCGACCGAGACGAGGGCGAAGCTCCAGGCCTTTCGATCCATTGCCTTGAGATACGTCCCGCGTCTAGCGAGCGCCGCCTCAGGCACGCGAACTTCGGTGATGAGCTCGCCCGGACGCAGCGAATGCTCCCGCCGCTCTTTGCCGTGCGGCGCGATGAAAAGGTCGGCGAGCTTCATCCGGCGCGTGCCGCGCGAGCTCGTCAGCGCGATCTCGGCGTCGTATGCGAGGAGCGCCGGCACAAGATCGGACGGCGAGACGATCACGCACTCGTTCGCGCCGATGATCGCGTGGTAGCGGTTCTCTCCGTCGATCGCGAAGCAGCGGTTGCCGCCCTTGAGCCAGCACACCGTTCCCTCGTCGCGGAAATACCAGCAGCGATTCCGCTGCAAGAGGTTCCCGCCGACGGTCCCCATCGTGCGCAGCTGCACCGTCGCCGCATCGCGCAGCGACTCGCGAACGATCGGCATGGTCTTCGCCAGCGCGTCGCTCGTCTCGAGCTCGACGAGCGGCGTGAGCGCGCCGATCCGGAGACCGCGACCCTTCGCGTGAGACCAGCCGCGTAGGCCCTCGATGCCGGTGAGATCGACGAGCGACTGCGGGCGGGCGAGGCCGTCCTTCATCAGGCCGACGAGATCGGTCCCGCCGGCGAGCGCGACCGCGCCGTTGCGCAGCATGCGGAGGGCTTCGGCGAGAGCGCGCGGTCGAGCGTAGGAGAAGGCGTTCAAGAGCGCGCCCCGGCGACGGCGAGTGCCTCGAGCACGCGCCCGCGAGTGAGCGGCGCGTGCCGAACGCGCGCGCCGGTGGCGTTAGCGACCGCGTTCGCGATCGCCGCCGCGGTCGGGATGATGGGCGGCTCGCCGAGGCCCTTGATGCCGAGGTTGTTCGCCTTGCGGTCCGGTCGATCCACGAACTTGACCGTGATCTTCGCGGGCACATCCTTCACCGTGGGCACCTTGTAATTCTCGAGGTTCGCGTTCATCACGCGACCCGTGGCCCGATCGAGGAATCGCTCCTCGCTGAGCGCGAAGCCAAGCGCCTGGAGCACGCCGCCCTCGACCTGCGAGCGCGCCGTCGTCGGATTGACGATGCGTCCGATGTCGTGCACGGCGACGATGTGCTCGACCGTGATTTCACCCGTGTGCACGTCGACTTCGACTTCGGCGAAGTGGGCGCCAAACGTGCGCTGAGAAAGGTCGGGGTCGTTCGGGTGGCGGGCGCCCCTGCCGATGACCGTGTTGCTCTCCACCTTGCTCAGAATCTCGCCGAGCGGCGTACGCGCTCCCTTGCTCACGATCGCGCCGCCTTCCAAGCGAAGCTCGGCCTTGGGCGTTTCGAGCACACCCGCGGCGGCACCGAGCAGCTGCTCTTTCGCGTCACGGGCAGCGATGCGAACAGCCGGCCCCACCGACGCGGTGGTGACAGACCCCGCCGAGATCGGCCCATACGGGTGGTCCGTGTCGCCGATGCGCACCTGCATCGCGTCGAGATCGACGCCGAGCTCGTCGGCGCAGATCTGAGCGAGCACGGTCCGCGTTCCCGTCCCAATATCCTGCGTTCCGGCGGTCAGCACGACGGTTCCGTCCGGATTCACATGGACCGTCGCGTACGCGGGCGGCCCGCCGCCGCCTCCCCAGATCTGCGTCGCCATCCCGATCCCCCTCCGTCGATGTGGCGCGGACCCGCGGATCCCACCGGAGCGGCGGCGCTGCCATCCGATCTCCGCGGCGCCGATGCGGTAGCACTCGAGGAGATGCTTGTCCGAGTATTTCTTTCCGCTCATCGGGTCCTTCGGCGACCCGGCGTGCTTGCGTCGAAGAGCCAGCGGGTCGACGCCCATCTTCTCTGCGAGCTCGTCGACCGCCGACTCGAGGGCAAACGTTCCTTCGACGTAGCCCGGCGCGCGAAACGCCGCAAGCGACCCGGCGTTGGTGACCACCTTGTACGACTTCGAGGACAGGTTCGCGATGTCGTAGAGCGTGTTCGTCGGGCCGGTGGGATTGGCGACCCACCTGCCCTGTCCGACGTTGGCCCAGGAGGTGTGCTCGACCGCGGTGATTCGGCCGGCCTTGCCGCCGATCCGGAACTGTTGCAAGGTCGCCGAGCGGTTGCCGGCGGCGATGTTCTCCTCCTCGCGCGTGAGGACGCAGCGGACGGGCCGTCCCAGCTGCATCGAGAAGAGAGACGCGATGATCGAGTACTTCCCCACACCGCCCTTTGAACCGAAGCCGCCGCCCATGTAGTCGCAGAGCACGCGGATCTTCGAGAACGGAAGCTTCAGCGCGGTCCGAAGGCCCTGGCGCACGCCGAACGTGTGCTGGGTGGATTCGTAGACCGTGAGCTGTTCGCCGTCCCAGACCGCGACCGCGCCGTGCGTCTCGAGCGAGTTGTGCACCTGCGTCGACGTCCGGTAGGTCGCGTCGACGACGAAGTCAGCCTCCTTGAGGGCACGCTTCGCGTCGCCGCGCTTGTGCGTCGCGGCCTCGGCGACGTTGCCGTCCGTGTCGAGGCGCGGCGCCATGTCGCCGATGGCTTCCTCCAGATCGACCACGTGCGGCAGCAGCTCGTAGTCGACCTCGATGAGACGAAGCGCTTCGACCGCCGTCTGCTCGTCGTCGGCGGCGACCGCGGCGACCTCGTCACCGACGAAGCGGACCTCCTCGCGGAAGATCGTTTCCTCGCCGCGGAACGCCGCCTTCGGCGCATTGAAGCGGTGGAGCACGCCGCGAACGCCCGGTAGCTTCTCAGCCTTCTTCGTGTCTATCCGGCGCACGCGCGCGCGCGGGTACGGGCTCCGCAGCACGCGGACGTAGAGCATGCCGGGGAGGTAAACGTCCTGCGTGTACCGCGCGCGGCCGGTGACACGCTGTACGCCGTCCACCCGTCGGCGCGATCGCCCGATCTCAGTGAACTCGGTCCCCGCCGCGGGGAGCGGTAGATCCTTGCCTTCGACGAGGACGAGCGACTCGAAGATCTCGCCCTCGAACTCCTCGCGGCTCTTGACGACGCGCGGCATCAGCGGCGTTTCCCTGCGCTGACGCCGGCTTTGACGATGTTCGGGTATGCGCCGCAGCGGCAGAGGTTCCCGGCGACCGCGCGGCGGACATCATCCTCGGTCGGCCCCGCGTTCTCTCGAAGCAGAGCGACGATCGACATGATCTGGCCCGGCGTGCAGAAGCCGCATTGGAAGGCGTCGGCATCGATGAACGCGCGCTGCACCGGATGCAGCTCGCCGTCCTTGGCGATCCCTTCGATCGTCTCGATGACCTTTCCCTCGCACGCGACGGCGAGCGTCATGCACGAATAGACGGGGCGTCCGTCGACAAGGACGGTGCACGCGCCGCACGTTCCCTCGTCGCAGACCTTCTTTGTCCCGGTGAGAGCGAGCGTCTCTCGAAGAGTGTCCAGAAGCGTGCGGCGGGGCGCGCCGTGGACCGTGACCGACTCGCCGTTCACCGTCAGCGCGACGTCGGTCGCGCCCGGGCCGCGCAGCACGGTACGGCCCGCTGACGTAATGGGAGGCACCGCGAAATGTTAGGCCGCTCGGCCGTCATATGCTGACCGCGCTCTCACAGGAGGTCGCAAGCGTGATGACTATTCAGCGGGTTGGTGTCGTCGGCTTCGGTCAGATGGGTTCGGGAATCGCTCAGATCTGCGCGCAGGCGGGCCTCGACACGGTGGTGCGCGAGGTCGAGCAATCGCTCGTGGACAAGGGGTTCCAGAGGACGCGAAAGCGGCACGCGGCCGCCTTCGCGGGACGACGTCGCTCGCCGACTTCAAGGACCGCGACCTGGTGATCGAGGCGATCGTCGAGGAGATCGGCCCGAAGAAGAAGATCTTCGCGGAGCTCGACACAGTGTGTCCGCCGGCGACGATCTTCTGCTCCAACACCTCGAGCCTGACGATCGTCGAGATGGCTGCGGCCACGCGACGGCCCGATAAATTCGCGGGACTGCACTTCTTCAATCCCCCGGTGATCATGAAGCTCGTCGAGATCGTGAAAGCGATAACGACGAGCGACGACACCGTTGCCACGCTCCGGGAATTCGCCGTGAAGATCGGAAAGACGGGCGTGGTCTGCAAGGACACGACCGGCTTCATCGTGAACCGGCTGATGATCCCCTACCTCCTCGGCGCCATCCGCATGCTCGAGCTCGGCGTCGCGACGAAGGAGGACATCGACAACGCGGTGAAGCTCGGCCTCGGCTACCCGATGGGACCGTTCGAGCTCATCGACTACACCGGCGTAGACATCAACTACCACGTCGCGAACGTCTTCTTCGAAGAGTTCAAGGAGCCGTATATGGCGCCGCCGCCGTTGCTACGGCGGATGTTCCTCGCCGGACAGCTTGGGACGAAGAGCGGCAAAGGCTTCTACGAGTACGACGAGCAGGGGAAGAGAAAACCGTAGACGCTCACGAGCGCACGGCCCTGCGCAAGGCCGCGGTGTGGGCGCTCGTGGCGGGTCTATCTCATTTGGTGGCATCCGAGTTCGCGCCGGGGTTCTATCCATCGTGGTACTTCGCGCTCGGCGCGGTCGGCTACGGACTCCTCCTTCCGGTGATCGCGTCGCTCCACGTTCGCCACGAGCCTCTGCGACGCTCGGGCGCGGTGCTCGGAACCATCGCGGGTACCTGCGTCGTCACGCTCGGCCTCGGCGCCGCCGCGAATATCGACCTCATCCCGGCAGCGCTGTTCGTGCGCGGGGTCTGGTGGTGGACGATCGGGAAGATGTGGGCCGAGACCGGCGTCCTGCCGCGCGTCTTCGGATGGATCACGGCGGCGCTCGCGATCGCGTGCTTCGCGCTCGTCGCTGTATACGCCGTGACGGGCATTCCAATGTCACCACCCGATCTGCCGCTGCGGTTGATCCTTGGTCTGTGGCTCATTGTTCTCGCGGGCTTTCTCTGGCGCGACGCCCGCTAGCATGAGCCTCTGATGGCGGTCACCACGCGCAAGGGGAGCGCGACTCGTCACGAAGCGCTCGGCCTTTCGCTCGACGACGTGAAAGGCATGTACCGCTACGTGCTCATGACGCGTCTCGTAAGCGAGCGCATCCTCCAGCTCAACCGCATGGGCCGGACGCCGTTCGGCGCGGGCACGGATGGGCATGAGGGCGCGCAGATCGGCGCGGCGTGGTGCATCCAGCGCGGCAAGGACTGGACCGTCCCGTACTACCGCGACATGGGCGTCGCGTTCGTTCTCGGCTTCAGCGTGCTGGACGAATTTCGCGGTGTGCTCGCGAAGGCGACCGACCCGAACTCGGCCGGCCGCGCCTTCCTCAACATGTTCAGCTCTCCGAAGGACCGGCTCGTCTCGCGCTCGGTCTGCGTGGGGACCGAGTTCCCGCACGCCGTCGGGCTGGCGCTCGCTCTGAAGCTCCGGAAAGAGCCGTACATCGTGTTCGCGTTCGGCGGCGACGCCTCGACCAGCACCGGTGATTTTCACGAGGCGATGAACTTCGCGGCGGTCCACAAGCTTCCCGTCGTATTCGTGATCGAAAACAACCTGCTTGCGATCTCCACGCGCATCGAGCGGCAGACCGCGGTCAAGGATATCGCCGAGAAGGCCGCGGCCTATGCAATGCCGGGCCACGTCGCCGACGGGATGGACATGCTCGACAGCTACGAGAAGACGAAGATCGCGGCTGACCACGCGCGCGGGGGAAAGGGTCCGAGCCTCGTCGAGCTCAAGTGCTATCGGTACCAGCCGCACACGAGCGACGACGACGACACCCGCTACCGCACGAAGAAGGAGATCGACGAGTGGCGCGCAAAGGATCCGGTGAAGCGCGCCTTCGCGTATCTCCTCTCGGCCGGCGTAACCGAGCAAGAGCTCGAGACGATGCGAGTCGCTCTCGCCGACGAGATCGAGAAGGCGATCGAGCAGGCCGAGAGCGAGCCGGACCCGCGTCCTGAGGACGCCGCAACGCACGTCTACGCCGCGGACAACCCGCTTCCGGATGGGACGCGCGCCTAGCACGGCGACGCTCGTCGTCGTGCTCACTGTGGTCCTGGGAGCATGCACGGCCGCGAATCCCTCGGCCACTCCGACTCCGACGCCGACCCGCGACCCTAACGCGCTCAACGTCACGGCGCTGCTCGACCTGTCGGGATCGCGCGCGCCGAACGGCGCGCCGCAACGCGACGCGCTGCAGCTCTGGGCGGATCAGCACGCTTCGGGAACGCCCCGAGTGAAGCTGAAGATCACGGATGTCGCCGGTAGTCCGTCGAAAACGGTCCTCGAGCTTCGGCGCGAGGCGGTCGAGGCCCGCGCGGACGCGATCATCGTGGGCGCCTCGGTCGAGTACGACGACGCGTTCGCGGCCGCGGTCCAGCTCGCCCAAGTGCCTGTCCTGTTTACGCTGCCTATCCCCGAGCCCGCGACGCGCGGCGGCGGGTGGGCATTCGGTCTCGCGCCCACGCCGGCGCAGCTCGCGCGTGTCGTCCTGGACGACGCGGCGCGGCGGTCGGTCCTGAGCTCGGGTCTTCTCGTGAGCGACGAGTCGACGACCGCGGTCGTCGATCGCATGGCACTGGTGAAGGAGCTCGCGCACCGCCAGGTGACGCCGAACGTGATGACCGTCACGCCGGCTGACGCGACGCAAAAGCTCCGGCCGCTACTCGCGGCGACGACCATCGTGTTCTTTGCGGGAACTCCGCGCACGTACCTCGAGGCCGCGCGGACCGCAACGGCGGGGACGACTCTGTACCTGTCATATCTCTGCGACTTCGCCGACATCGGCGATCTTCGCGACACGGCGCCGCTCGCGGTCTGGCCGGGCTCGCGCTGGGTCGCCAGATCGGCGACCGGCACGAGCACGCTTGCGCGAGCCAGCTTCGTGCAGACCTATACCGATCGCGCCGGCTCACCGACAAGCGTCGCGGCCTCGGCCTACGACGCGCTCGCGCTGCTCGCGAGTGCGGCCGAGAAAAGCATCGACCCGGTCAGCGTTCGCGACCAGCTGCAGTCGGGGACGTTCACGGGGGTAGCGACGACCTATACGTTCAGCGAGTCGCAACACGCGGGGTTCAACACGGGGGACCTCGCGCTCCTGCGCTACGTCGCGCCGAGGGTGCCGCCGGCGGTCCGCTAGGACACTGGCGCGCTGAGGCACCATACGTCGCGTGGAGACCGAGCTCGACAAGCTGATCCATGACTGGAATCGCGATGGCCGCGCCGCACGCGCGGACTACCGCGCGGTCGAGCTCGACGACGAGACGCTCCGCGACGGCCTGCAGGGGCCATCGATCCGAAACCCGCCCCTCGAGATCAAGAAGCGCCTTCTCCGCCTCATGGATGAGCTCGGTATTGATAGCGCCGACATCGGCCTGCCCGGTGCGTCGCCGCAGGCACGGGCGACGATCGTCGCGCTCGCGAAGGAAACGACGAAGCTGAAGCGCCTCCGTCCCAACGTGGCCATCCGCACGCATCCCGACGACGTGCGCGCGGCGATCGAAGCATCGACCGAAGCGGGCATCGCGATCGAGAGCTGCGCGTTCATAGGTTCGTCACCGATACGCCGCTTCGCCGAGGACTGGAAGATCGACACGATGGTGAAGAGCGTCGAGACCAGCGTCGCGACGCTCGTGAAGGCCGGGTTGCCCGTCATGTTCGTCACCGAGGACACGACGCGCGCCGATCCCGAGACCCTCCAGACGCTGTACGAGACCGCGATCGGAGCCGGTGCGAAGCGCATCTGCGTGTCGGACACGGTCGGCCACGCGACGCCGGAGGGCGTGCGCAACCTCCTCACGTTCGTGCGTGTTGAGATCGTCCGCGACCGCGCCGTGAAGATCGACTATCACGGCCACAACGACCGCGGTCTCGGCACGATCAACGCGCTGGCCGCGACCGCGCTCGCCGATCGCGTGCATGGCTGCGCGCTCGGCATCGGCGAGCGAGTGGGCAACTCGTCGATGGACCAGCTCCTCGTGAACCTGCAGCTCTGGGGGCTCATCGACCGCGACCTCAAGCCGCTCGTCGAGTACACCGCGCTCGTCGCCGAGCACTGCGGCATTCCGATCCCGCCGAACTACCCCGCGATGGGCGCGGACGCGTTCCGCACCGGCACCGGCGTGCACGCCGCCGCGGTTATCAAGGCGCTCCGTAAAGGCGATCGCGCGCTCGCCGATCGCGTGTATAGCGCGGTTCCGGCATCGGTGCTCGGCCGCGAGCAGCGCATCGAGGTCGGCCCAATGAGCGGCGAGTCGAACGTCGTCTACTGGCTCGAGTCGCGCGGAATCGAGGCGACACGTGAACGGATCGATCGCATCTTCGCGGCCGCGAAGGCCGCGGACCAGTTACTGAGCGAGGCCGAGATTCGCAAGCTTGCGGGTGGTTAGTCCGCGGCTTCGGCGGCGGGCGCGACGCGATCGCGATCGGCGAGTCGTGCGGCGTTCTGCCGGAAGATGATGAACGCCACCGCGACGACGATGATCGCGGCCCCGATCACGATCGTCGCCGTGATCGGCTCGGCGAGGACGAGCGTTCCCAGCACGACCGCGACGACCGGATTCACGAACGCATAGGTCGACACGAGCGACACCGACGCGTTCTGCAAAAGCCAGGTGTACGCGCTGAAGGCAACGAGAGAGCCGAACACGACGAGGTAGGCGAACGCGATAAGCGATCGCACCGAGAAGGCTCCGGGATCGAGGTGCGCGAGCTCGCCCTGGCCGAGACCCACGACGAGCAGCGCAACGCCTCCGGCGACCATCTGGTAGGCCGTCGAGACGAGGGCGTTGCGCGGAGTCTCCAGGCGCGGCGAGAGGAACGTCCCAAGCGCCCAGGAGAGCGTCGCGCCGAACAGCATCAGCGTCCCAACCGGATCGATCGTTCCGTTGAGGCCACCCGGCACGACGAGGATCGCGACGCCGACGAGCCCCAGCAACACGCCGGCGAGCAGGTCGCGCCCGACGCGCTCTCCAGCGATCATCCGGTAGATCACGATCCAGAGCGGGATCGACGCGACGATGAGCGCGGCCAACCCCGAGGGAACGGTGCGTTCGGCTAGGACCACCAAACCGTTGGCGATAGAGAGCAAGAGGATCCCCACCACCGCGGCACCGGCGAGCTCTCGCCGCGAGATACGGAGATCGACACCTCGGAAAGCCAGCCACGCGGAGAGCAGGACCCCGGCGAGCAAGAAGCGGAGGCCCGCATAGAGCAGGGGCGGCAGCGTCTCGACGGCGATCGCAATCGCGAGGTACGTTGAGCCCCAGACGACGTAAACGATGCCGAGGGCAAACCAGACGTTGAGCGTGCGACTACGCCGAGATGAGGGCATGTCGGTAGAACGTAACGTCTGAGCACCCTGTGAGATGCCCGCCGGGCGGTCTTTCAAGGCCTTCTGTAGCGAAAGAGGCACGATGGAGGCGATGACACCCGACGACGTCATCCCTCTCCATCTCGCGGATGTCACCTATCCCGCGTCCCACCCGCTCGCCGGGCAGGACGGACCCGTTCTCGCGTTCGCCATCCGGCACCCGGATGGGATCGTCCTCGTCGATACGGGGATCGGCGAGGGCAACGAGTGGATCGAGGCCAACTACCGTCCGCGCTCCCGCGATGTACGCGAGGCCCTCGGCGGCGCGAAGCTCGACCCGGACGGCGTGCGGGCCATCGTCAACAGTCATCTGCACTTCGATCACTGCGGCCAGAACCGAGCGTTCCCGGGCGTGCCAATTCACGTCCAGCAGGCCGAGCTCGACCTCGCCCTACGCGAAGGCCACACGATCGTCGAGTGGGTCGACTTCCCTGACGCGCGCTACGAAGCCGTCGAAGGCGATCGCGAGATCGTGGATGGCATCAGCGTTCTCGCGACGCCGGGCCATACGCCCGGGCATCAGTCGGTGACGGTCCGCACCGGCGACGGTCTCGTGCTCATCGTGGGTCAGGCGGCGGAGGACGCGCGCTCGTTCGCCACGGGTCCCGCCGACCCCAGCATTGAGCGCCTGCGCGAGCTGAACGCCGACCGAATCCACTTCTCGCATGATCGGGCGGTGCTGCGCCGGCGCAAATAGTTGACGGAGTCAACTATCCTTTCGCCGTGGGGAGCACGCTGGCACGGCGCGTCGCCGCGGTGCGCGAGTTCAACCGTTTCTACACGAGCCGCATCGGAGTGCTCGACGAGGGCTATCTGTCGAGCCGCTTCTCGGTGACCGAGGTACGGGTCCTCTACGAGCTGGCGCACCGAGGATCGGTGACGGCCAGCGAGCTGGGTCGCGATCTCGGGATCGACGCCGGATACCTCTCGCGGATCCTCCGCGGCTTCGCGCGACGGGGCGTCCTTGCGCGGACGGCGGCAAGGGACGACGCCCGCAAGTCGATCCTCCGCCTGACCACGCGCGGCAAGGCCACCGTCGCGCTACTCGAGGCGAGGGCGCGCGACCAGATCGGCTTGATGCTCGAAAAAGTCCCTGCGGCCGAGCAGGAAAGACTCGTCGCGTCGATGCGCGCGATCGAGCGAGGGCTGAAGCCGGGACCGCGCGCGACGCCGAAGGTCACTCTCCGCTCGCACCGCCCCGGTGAGATGGGTTGGGTCGTCGAGCGGCACGGCGCGCTCTACTGGCAGGAATACGGGTGGGACGAAACGTTCGAGGCGCTCGTCGCGGACATCGTCGCGAAGTTCATCACCCACCTCGACCGCAAGCGCGAGCGATGTTGGATCGCCGAAGTCGACGGGGAGCGTGTCGGCTGCGTGTTCTGCGTCAACAAGTCGAAGACCGTGGCGAAGCTGCGCCTCCTGCTCGTCGAGCCAGGGGCACGTGGCCTGGGCGTCGGGTCGCGACT
>WNGG01010554.1_pt1 | contig 17075 bp, 12 predicted proteins | sample 5400661 | NCBI WGS metagenome assembly WNGG01 (sample SAMN13153372, study PRJNA577476) | soil metagenome | isolation source: 100 cm soil or saprolite under Garry oak tree replicate 1 | place: USA:California | collected 2016-06-15 | reverse complement strand
GACCGACCACGAAGCCCTCACGCCGTGCGATCTCGTCGAGATCGAGCACCGCGTAGCCGCGCGAGGAGAGCGCCGCGCAGACGGCGGTCTTCCCCGTTCCCGGCGTGCCGGAAATCGCGACGAGCACGCAACACGCCAAGGGGTGAGACGCTAAGTCACTTGCGCTGGCGCACGCCCCGCGGCCGCAGGAACGATGCGGAGCGAAGCGCGAATCGCTCTCGGAGCAAGAGGCCGACGACGGCGCACATGCTGAACAGAGGGACGGCGGCTAGGTGTAGCGGCAGCCCGAGGCGAACGACGAATCCAACAAGATCGTCTGCACGGACGTCAAGGACTCCCGTGACGACCGGAGAAACGACGAGGGCGAACGCGATCCCGATGCCGATTGGGACGGCGAAGAAACTCTGCAGGACCGCGGAAGGAAGGTCTTCCGTGACGAGGCCGCCGAGGATGCCTGCCATCACGAGGATCCCGAGGACCAGTGCGATCGACGACTCTCCCGCGGCCGGCACGCTCACGTTCGGGAAGACGAAGTAGAACGTCGAATAGCCGTGGGCCAGGCCCAAGAACGCGGCGATCGCCGCGGCTTTCATCGGACGCCGGAGACGGTCAACGAGGTCATCCCGCAAGGTTCAACCCCTCTTCCCGCTCGATTCGACCGAGCGCTCGCATGTACGCTGCGGCGGTCGGAGAGGTGGCCGCGGGGACCCCGTCGATGAGGAAGTCGAGCCGGACCCAGTCGATCCACGTTGCGCCCGCCGGGTTCCCCGTCGTGGACGCATAGTAGTCGGTGATGTTGCGGACGGCTTTGAAGCGGTTCGAGTCGATGCTGGCGGACAAATTGAACGTGAATCCGTACGTGATGGTCCCGCCGGCCGGCACGGGGTCGACGGAAACCTCCGTGGATGCGCCGAACGCGCGATAGAAGTAGCGGCTGCCGTTCGCATCGAGCAAGAGATCGTCCGCGATCCGGCGCGAGGCGTTCAAACCGGCCTCCGCGGGGCCGTCTTCGATCCATGAGCTGAATCCGACCAGTTGGAGATGCAAGGTCCGAGCGCTCGGATTCTCTACGAGGATGTCCAAGGTGAGCGTGATCGAACCGTCCGGTCGGAGCGAGCCGTTCGCCTCGGTCCCGGAGAGGGTCCGCGTGGTCGTGGGTGCAATCGACAGAGTCGCTTGGGCGAACACGACCGAAGCGTAGCTCAGCGCCGAACCGACCGCCAAGGCGACGAGCAGGATCGCCATGGCCGCGACGACGAACCAGATCGGACGGTCGGGACGGCCTCCATATGGACGCAATGGGGACTCGTTCATGCGTCGCCCGCCGTGGGAGGGAGCGCCTCCGCAGGCGGCACGAGCTCCGCCGGACCCGGCTCCGTCAACCTCCCCTCGAAGATGTCGTGCGCGAAGTGACACTCAGCGAAGTGGCCGGGCTCCACTTCACTCAGGGGCGGGATGGTCGTCGCGCAAATCTCTTGGGCGAAGAGGCAGCGCGTCCGGAAGCGACATCCGCTCGGGAGGTTGATGGGGCTCGGCAACTCGCCCTTGATGGGGACCCGCGTGTACTCGTGGGCGGGATCGGGCACGGGCACCGCCGCGAGCAAGGCACGCGTGTACGGATGAGTCGGGCGCGTGATGATATTCTCCGTCGGACCCGTCTCGACGATGCGGCCCAAGTACATGACGGCGATGCGGTCGGACATGTAGCGCGCCACGGCGATGTCGTGGGTAATGAACACGTACGGATTCTGGTACTTGTCCCGCAGGTCCAGCATGAGGTTCATCACGCCCGCGCGAATCGACACGTCGAGCATGCTCACCGGCTCGTCGGCGATGATGATCTTCGGATGGAGCACGATCGCTCGCGCGATCGCCACCCGTTGCCGCTGGCCGCCGGAGAGCTCGTGCGGGAACCGTTGGAGGAAATCCTGGCCCGGCCGCAAACCCGCATCCTCGAGCGCCCGGATGACGAGCTCCGCGCGCTGCTCGGTCGTCGATCCGAGGTGGTGGATCAGGAGCGGTTCCGCGACGGTGCGGAACACCGTGTAGCGGGGGTTCAGCGACTCGTACGGATCTTGGAAGATCATCTGCAAGTCGCGGCGGAACCGGAAGAGTTCGCCACCGGAGAGGGACGCGATGTCGACCCCTTCGAATTGGATCTGGCCCTCCGTCGGGTCCTCCAAGCGGGAAATGAGTCGACCGGTGGTCGTCTTTCCGCACCCCGACTCCCCGACGAGCCCAAGGATCTCGCTCTCACGCAGGTCGAAACTGATTCCGTCGACCGCGTGCACCTGGAGGACGTCGCCCCGGAGCGACTGCAGGAATCCGCCTCGGAGATCGAAATACTTCTTCAGCTTCTGGACGCTGACGACGACGCCGTCCTGCGCGGCGGGCCGGTCCGCCGGTCCTTCGATCAGGCGTGCAGGCCTCCCTGCGAGAAGAAGTCCTGCGAGAAGTGACAGAGGGCTCGATGTCCGACTTCGGGGATTTGATACTTCGGCGCCTCCGTCGTGCAGATGTCCTTCGCGTACTTGCAGCGAGGGTGAAAGCGGCAGCCGGAAGGAGGCGTCACCAAGCTCGGAGGGCTCCCGGGGATCGCCTCGAGGCGGCGCTTCGAGCCCGTGATGCTCGGGAACGCACCGAGGAGCCCCTCGGTATACGGATGCAATATCCGCTTGAAGATGTTGCCCGAGGCGCTCTCTTCGATGATCTCGCCCGCATACATCACGGCGATCCGATCCGCGACTTTCGCGACCACGGAAACGTCGTGGGAGATGATGACGATGGTCATCCGGAGCAACTCTTGGATTCGGAGGATCTCGTCCATGATCTTCGCGGCCGTGATCACGTCGAGGGCGGTCGTCGGCTCGTCCATGATCACGAGTTTCGGATCGAGGGCGAGGGCCATCGCGATCATGGCGCGCTGCTTCATCCCGCCGCTGTACTCGTGAGGGTAGTTGTCGATCCGGTCCGTCGGAATTCCGACGAGACGGTAGAGCTCCTCGATCCGCTGTCGCGCGGCTTGCGGCGTGACGTCTTCGTGGGCTCGGATCGCCTCGATGATCTGATTGCCTACCGTATACACGGGATTGAGCGCGTTCATCGCGCCCTGGAACACGATCGAGATCTGCTTCCACCGGACGGCGTTCAGCTTCGGATCGTATTCCCGCAACCGGCCGTCCCGCCGCCGCACCATGTCGACGAGATCCCCGTCCTGCATCGCGGCGCGCAGCCGGTCCTTCGCCTCCCGCAGTTGCTTTCGCATCGAAGGGTCGTTCGCGGATCCATCCCGAGCGGAGAGTCCCCCGACGGTCTGCTGCAACTGATGGATCTCGTTCGCGAGGAATTGTCGATACGTCCCCGAGAGCGGATGCCGGAGGAGCTCGATCCGCTCCTGGAGGTCTTGGACTTGCTTCGCCGTCTCATCCGACTGGACCGAGGCTGCTAGCCCTTGGAGCGCGGACTGCGCCTGGGCCAGCTCTTGCGCGATGCGCGCCTCGGCAAGGTTCCAGTACTCGGAGCGGTATCGATCGGCCCGCCCCTCCGGGGCGAAGAAGATCTGGCCGCCGAACACGTACGCGTTCGAGGGGAGCAGCTGCGTGATCGAGTAGGCGAGGGTCGTCTTCCCGCAGCCGCTCTCCCCGACGAGCCCGACGGTCTCGCCCGCTGCGACATCCAAGCTCACCCCATCGACCGCCTTGACCCATCCGCCCTTCACGCGGAAGTACGTCCGCAGATTCCGGACGGAGAGCAGGGGCACCTCTAGCGCCTCCGCAGCCGGGGGTTGATAATCTCGTCGAATCCCCGGCCAAGGAGGTAGAATCCCAAGGACAGGAGCGTGATGGCGAGGCCTGGGGGGAAGAGCCACCACCAGGCGTTCAAGGCCCCGCCGAAGGTCAGGACCTGCGACAGCATTTGGCCCCAGGAAATCTGGGTGATGTCCCCGAGTCCGAGGAAGCTCAGCGCCGCTTCCGTGATGATCGCCCCTGCGACGGTGAGGCTCATGTAGAGGAAGCTGAACGGCAAGACGTTCGGGGCGATCTGGAAGAACATCAAACGAAGATCGTTCGCGCCCGACACCCTCGCCGCGTCGACGAACGAACGCTCCTTCAACGTCAGGACCTGGGCGCGGATGACCCGGGCGATCCCCGGCCAGCCGATGATCCCGATGACGAAGATGATGACCCAGATGCTCGGGGACCAGATCGAGGCGAGGATCAACACAATCGGGAGGAACGGCAGGACGAGGAAGATGTCCGTCATCCGCATGAGGAGCGTGTCGACGATCCCGCCGAAGTAGCCCGCAATCAGCCCGATGATCGTCCCGATCCCGACGGCGAACACGGCCGCGAGGCCGCCGACGACGAACGCGACGCGCGTCCCCCAGAACAGCTGGGTCAAGATGTCGGATCCCCGGAAATCGGTCCCCAGGATGTAGTAATTGCCCGAAGGATATCGGCCGGGAGGGAGCGGCACGCGCGGCGTCCCGAGGAGTTGGTAGACCACGGTCTGGCCGAGGGTCGGGTCGGTCCACGCACCGAACAGCTCCGCGGGAGTCAAGGCGCCGAACAGCGTGCCGCCCAGCGCGCCGGCGTACCGGAAAAGCGTCGCCGTGGCCGGAGGCTCAATCGCGAAGACTTCGGGCGGGACGAGCTCGTTCTCACGGAACGTCGTGCCCTGCATGAGGATGCCCCCGTTCGCGGGGAAGATGAACACCTTCGATCGCGGGTCGACCTCGTAGAACCAGCGGAGGGGGCCCGGGAAGTCCGCACGGAACTGGGGCGTCTCGACCCCCGTCTCGTTGATCCGAATCAGATGCGTCGTCCCGCTCGGGCCCGCCGTGGAATCGTACAGGGCCAGGTACACGGCCTGCCCGCGGTAGCTCGTCGGCACCCCGATCGGCTGGAAGGTGGAGCCGGGGGTGGAGAACTGATGGACGAAGGTGAGAGAGCTCATCTCGAGGAACCCGAGCCCGGAGGCGGTGCTCGACCGGAGGGGGAGGTACAACCACATCGGGAAGGTCGATCGCGTGAAGCCGATCGGTCCGTCCACGACCGCGGATTGCCCATCCAGAGAAAGGGGGACCCACCTGCGAATCGGACCGGTCACGTTGTGCACTTCGAGGGTGCCGTTCGCCAGCGGAAGCAGAATCGCCTGCCCGGGCCCGGCCCGGTACTCGTCGATGGGGCTGACCCCGTCTTGGTTGTAGTACACGAAAGGCGGCGCCGAGAGGCTCTCATTGCTCCAGAGCACGACCCGGCCCGAGGGTCCGGTCGGATCGCAATGTCCGGACCCGGTGCAGGGCACGATCGGGTCTGTGCTGTGCGTATACGTGATTTCAAAGACCTCGGTGTGGCTCAGGTCCGAGGCATAGAAATAACGATACGGGCCGACATCGCGGCACGGGAGACCGGGGAATGCCGCAGGGCAATACTCGATCGGGAGCACCAACATGTCTCCCGAGGATGCAGGATCCTCGCCGGTCCATGTGGGATCGAAGTTCATCCGGGTCCAGAAGATGAGCGCCCCACTGAACGGGTCCACCACGTAGAAGTCGCGCTGCGCGAAGAACGCAATCGCCCCGTTGTCCCGACCCTCGCCACCCGATCCGGTCGAGTTTTGGGCCGGGACGATATAGTATAGCGAAGTCAGAGGGGCCGCCGGGCTCGGACTGAACGAAAAGTCCTGCGTGATGTCGAAGTGGAGAGACCGGTTGCCCGCCTGGAAGGGGGATGCGTTCGTCTCGAGGGAGTGCCCAAGGAAGTCCATGTCGATGAATCCCTCACGGGCGTAGTTGATCAGCCAGACTCCGCCCTGTCGGTCATCGGCCAGCGGCGTCGTCGGACCCAGGACCGGCGGGAGATAGGTGAGATTCGGCGAAACGTCGTGCTCGTAGGCCGACACCGTGAAACGATCCGATTCCGGCGCCTCGAACGTCCGGGGGAACGGCGAAATGAGAGGGGCGAGGATCGCAATCGCCGCAAACACGATCACGATGGAAAACCCGGCCATCCCCAAGGCGCTGCCCCGGACGACCGAAAACGAACGCTTCAATGCGTTCGGAAATCGTCGGAGGAACCGCAGGCTCGCAACGGCCGTAGCGAAAGGAGACTCCTCAGAGGCGGACACGCGGATCGAGTACTCCGTAAAGGATGTCGGCCACGATGTTCCCAAAAATCACGAGGACGGCGATGATCCAAAGGAGCGCGCCCGCCAAGAACTGGTCTTGGTTCACAATCGACCGCAGGAAATAGTAGCCGAGTCCGAAGTATGAGAACACCCCTTCGAGGATGATGGCCCCGCCGATGACGAACGCCAGGCTGATCGTGAACGAGGTGACGACGGGCAGGTAGGCGTTGCGGGCGGCGTGCCGTCGTCGCACAGCGCGCTCGGAGAGCCCCTTCGCTCGCGCCGTCAAGATGAAGTCCTCCCCCATGACCTCGAGCATCGAGGTCTGCATCAGGAGGATCGTGCCGGCCGCGCTGATGAGGACGAGCGCGACCATCGGGAGCGCCGCGTGGTACGAGAGATCCACGAGCTGGAAGAACGGGTTGCCGGGGCCGAGGCCCGCGACCAGCGGGATCGCCTTCGCGGTCGCCTCCGGATCGCTGAAACCGTGCAGCGGGAACACGCTGAACGTGAACGCGAAGAGCCAGAGGAGGATGAGGCCGATGAAGAACGAAGGCATGTTGTAGAAGAACAAGCTGGTCACAACGACGGGTCCCTCGATGAGGTGGCCGCGCCGCCAGGCGATGAACGTGCCGACCACGATGCCGATGAGGTATTCGATGACCACGGCCCCGCCGAAGAGGAATAGCGTCCTGGGTGCGGCCGCCGCAATGACATCGGAGACCGGCTTGCCTTCCAAGAACGAGTCGCCGAAGTCCAGGGTGAACATGTTCCACACGAACTTGCCCATCCGCTCAAGATACGGATCGTTGATCCCGAACGACCGGTTCAGCTGCTCGAGACGCGCGCGATCGAACGTGGGGTCCGCGCGAAAGCGATCGATCGGCGTTCCGGGCATCGCGTCGAAGAGCACGAAGACGATAATCGTCACGATGAACAGCGTGATGACGCCCTGAACTGACCGCTTCACGATGTACCGCGCAAGAGCTGCCATCGGTCCCAGCCCCCGTCCCAGCTAACTTTCAACCCGGGAACCATATAAGAACGTTCTCAACTCCCGCTCGCTCCTCCCAAGAAAAGTTGGAAAGGGGACCGGGAGGCCGTCCCAGTCCCTTCGTCGCCTAGAGGTTCTCGTCCGACGGCAGCTCCTCCTCAGAAGCTTGCCCCTCCTTCGACATCTTGGGCGGGCGTCTGCGACGGCCCATCATGATTCCGACCGCCGCCCCGACCGCGATGCCGACCACGAGCAGCCCACCGCCGAGAGCGTACGCCAGGGTGTTGTCAGGTCCCGCCGCCGCGGGGATCGACGTGGTCGCCGACTCGCTGCCGACCGCCACATCGTGGCTGCCCGACTGCGTAAACACGTACGAGAACGTCACGGTCTGCGTCGCGCTCGCCCCAATCGTGATCGACTGCACCGCGACGGTCGAGCCGTCGACCTGCAGGAAGACGTTCGCGGGTCCCGCCACCGGCAAGGTGTTCGTGACCTGGACCGTCATCGTCGAGGCCGAGCCCGCGGCCGCCGGCGACACGGACAGGGAGGCGTACGACAAGACCGGCGCCGACGCGAGGATGCCGTACCACGCGCGCGTCACCTGCGTCCCGTCCGGGGTCGTGACTACGGCGAGGTTCTCGAGCGCTCCTGCGGATGCCGCGAACGTGAACGAGACCGCGCCGTTCGCGTCCGTGAGCGCCTGGTATGGACCGCTCCAGACGGTCGCGTTCTCGATCGGGTCGCCGGCCCCGTTCGTGACCGTCACGGTCGCAGTGGCTGTGCCCGACTCCGGAACGAGAGTCTTGTCGACACTCGCGGAGGCGAACGCCGTTCCCGTCGGCACGTACAGGTAGCCCCGGATGAACTCGAACGGAATCTTCGCGATCATCACGGCGAACGTGGGCGCCAGCCAGAAGTCTCCGTACGAGCTCTCGGTGTACGAGTAGGAGCCCGCGGGAGTCGTGCCCGTTCCGACCACGCCCGTCCCGGAGAAGAGCTGCTCCCGGCCGCCATAGGCGAATCGCGGATCCGCCGGGATGAAGCTGAAGTACACTCCCTGGGACAGGCTCAGGGGCGGGTTCGTCACGGTGACGCCTGCGACCCGCCTCTTCGTGTACTGTTCCGCCACATCGTACTGGAGGACCCCGTTCGTATCCGCGGAGAGCGTACCGAAGAAGGTCCCGCTCCGCGAGCTCGCGGCACTTCCAACGTTCCGAGCCGCGCTTCCGGCGCCTCGGACTAGGAAGACTTGAACGTCTCCGGCAGATGCCCCGCCGCGCTTGTAGAACGTGGCCGTGATTGTTCCGATGCGGTCGAGCGAGGTCAGGACCGGCTGGTCCATCGTCACCGAGCCGAGCGCGAACACGGGGGCCCGCTGCACGACGAGCCCCGAGTCAAAGACAAACGTGGCGTTGCGCACGGAGCCAACGAAGTTGCAGGCGTCCATATCGAGGTGCATCGGGGTCGCGAGCGGGGACGGGTCTCCGACGTAAGCGCGGACCTGGATCGGGGAGTCGATCTTGTGCGGCAGAGCGGTCAGCGGGACCGTGAGCTTGCCCGAGACATCGGTGAGACTCGTCACGTTGATGTAATAGGTCCCATGGAAGTCAGTCGTACCGAACGTGGCATTCGGCCACGGGGCGGCCACGTCGTCGGAGGTCCCAAACACGCCATCCGTGCCCGGGTCCCCGCTCGGGTTGCAGGAGTCGATGTAGAGTCCGTCGGGCGACCGGCCCCAGTTGCCCACGACTTCGAAGTCCTCGACGAAGTTCTCGACACCCCAAGCGAGCCCTTGGCCCGAAGAACTTTGGAACGTGCCGCCAAGGGATCCTTGACCAAAGAAGTTGAGATCAAGCCCCTGATGATAGGTCGGAGGCACGCTCACGTCGCCCGTAGTATCGTTCTTGAAGTGTCCATAGTCGTAGAGCCACGGGAACTGCGCCGCCAGCCCGAGGTCTCCATACGATATTTGCAGGAAGACCGGGACGTTCGCGGCCGCCAAACCCGCCTCGTTCACCACGTTGAGCGTGATGTCCGATGTGCCAGCAGGCTCCGAAGTCACGGATCGGTCAGACATCGTAATCTGCGCGGCGAAGCCCAGACTCGTGGGATTCGCTAGGAACAGCTCTACCTCATCCGTGACTTGGAACGCGTCGTTTCGCACAGCAAATCGAGCGGGGATGTTTGTGCTGTTGCCGTCCGTGATCGCGTTCGTCGTCGGCGAGAACGTGAACGAGGCAATTCCGTTTACGTCCGTGTTGTTCGAGCCTGACGTCGCAGGCGCGACCGAAACGTTCCAGTTCGAGGCCGGCATCGTCACATCGACGTCCAGGCCGGCTAGGGCTTGGCCCGCGAAGTTCGTGACCTTCACGTCGATCGTCGACGTGCCTGTCCCGAGGGGACCGAGGATGAGCCCCGGGGTCCCCTGTACGGACACGATGCGCCAGTCGGGAACGTTATCGTTCTCGACGAAGATGATCATCGACGCCTTTTGCGCGTCGACGGCGACGGTGTCAGGTACGGTCACAAACGCCTTCACGATATCCGCTAAGTGCTGGTTCGGGAACTTGGCGGCGGTCGATGGGGCCGAGTACGTGAAGGTGATTTGGCCCGTGGCGTCAGTGAGAGCGTAGGTAGGGGAAATCCCACCGAGGAGCAGCGTCTTGTCAATCGAGACGTTCGCACCTTGGATGGCCCCGCCTACGCCGTCAATGACTTTCGCGACAATCGCCGTGGTCTCTCCGACGCCGATAACCGGCTTCGTCGTTGAGAGGCTCAGGGTCGCAATCGGGGCGGGAGGCCCGACGGTGATCTCGAGCAACTTCGTGGTCGTCGTGACGGGCACCTTCCACGCGAACCGGACATGCCCGCTCGCGTCCGTCGTGGCGCTTACCGTCCGGTACTCCAAGCCCCAGCTCGCGTTCAGCGTCACCGTGGCGCCGCTGACCGGCGCGAGATTCTCCGCAACGAACGCGTCCACGTTCACGGTGTGCCCGCCAATCGCTCGCTCGGGGACCGTCAGGGCGACCGAGAAGACGCCCGTCGGCGGCGGGACGACAACCGCGCCTGCCGGGTGAATCTTCACCAACGACCAGATGTTGTACAGCTGCGGCGGGGTGTTGACCCACCCGACCCAGGCATCGTTCCGGTACGCGTTCAGGTTCTTGCGGTAGTACAGGACGTTCCACGGAATGTCGTTCGCCACGATCCCTTCGATGTCCTTCACAATCCCGATCCGCGTCGGCGTGTCGAGCGTCGTGTCCATCCGGTCGAGGAGGGCGTCCACGCGCGCGTTATGGTATCCAGCGGAGTTCGAACCGGCGGGGTTGAGCGCGACATCGTTCTTGCTCCCGAAGAAGTCGTTCAGGTACGACTCCGGCGTGCCCGTGAGGAGCCATCCGAGGACGTAGATGTCGAAGTCGACCTCGGTGAAGGCCTTCGACACAATCGTGTCGAAGCTCGTCGGGGCGGAGTCGATGTTCAACCCGATCGCCTTCAGGTTGTTCGAGATCATGATCCCCGCGTCGGCCCGGACCGGATCGTAGTCTTTGGGCGGGGTGAGGATCGTCGCCTTGATCGGGGATCCGTCCGAGTAGTCGCGGAAGCCATCTCCGTTCCGGTCGATTATGCCGTACTGGTCCAGCAGGTTCCTCGCGCCTTGCAGATTGAACGTCGGCGGAGAGGCGCTCGAGTTGATGTATCCCGCCGTGTGGACGGAAATGGGGACGTACCCCTTGATTCCGAAGCCCCCCATGAGCGTGTTCACGATGTAGTCCTTGTCGATCGCCATCGAGATCGCTTGGCGGACATGCAGATCATTCCACGGCTTCCGGCGCAAGTTGAATGCGAGATAGAAGTAGCCAGCATCCGTGACCTGTTCGACGCTGATCGACGGGTTCGACCGCACCTGCGACAAGAAGCCGGGGGTCAGGGACCAGATCAGCGTGTCGATTTCGCCCTTCTGGAGGGCCAGGCTGATCACGTCGAGGCTCGTGAAGATCACGAACTTGATCGAGCGGAGGGAGTCCGGGAAGAACGGATAGGAGACGCCGCGCCAGGAGACGCTCTCCGACTTGCCCCAGTACCCGTTGTAGGTCGAGATGTGGGACCCGGAGTTCGGGCTCCACGAGTCGACCTTGAACATCCCTGTTCCCGTCGTGGCGGCGACTTCGGTCGCGCGGTTCCCGAACGAGAAGTCCGCGGAGTAGTCGTCGCTGTCTGCGATCGGTTGGAGGGACGTGATATTGATCGGCTTCTGGGATGTGTCGATGTGGTTTTGCCAGATTCCCTTCGGGATAATCGGGACCTCCAGCGTTCCAAGGAAGAACAGCGAGTAGGGCTTCGAAAGGTGGAAGCGCACCGCATCGGACGCCGCTGGCGACGGTTCCACACCGACGTGCGACACCGCGCCGCTGCCGGTCCAGTGCGGCCAGATGGGAGCCTCCCACCAGAGCGCCGACGAAATGAACGTCTGGTAGGTGGACCACTCGAGTACCTGGTAGCTGAAAATGACGTCGTCCCGCGTGAGCGCCGAACCGTCGTGGAACGTCACGCCCGATCGGATGTAGACATCGACGACGGGCTGCGGGTCCGTTGGCAGCGTGATGAACGTAAAGCCCGGACCGCTCGCCCCCTTCGCGGGATTCGCGAGGATCGGGTACACGTTATAATCCGGATCGTTGCCAAAGAGGCCTTCGAAACTGTAGCCAACTTGGTATGCGTTCCAAACGGTGTTTGTTTCAGGGTTGAAGTAGTCGAGGGTCGTCATGTCGTTCTGCAGTCCGATGACCAACTCAGTCCGCCCGCCCTGGGCCGCAGCCGGCTGCGCCAAGAAGACGAATCCCGCACCGAGCAGGACAAAGACGAGAATGGCCGCACGGAATCCAGGCGAATGCAAAAGCTTTAGTTTCATGTCTTTCCGCTCCTCTCCCCTCGAAGCCGGTTCGAGGGAAGGGGACGCACGATATAAATAGGTTTTTCCAGCTCGACAATTCGGACGGTTCCCGGACCGTTCTACGCGACCCGCCCGGCCGTTTCTCCATAGAAAGCGAACCGCGGTGCGATCCAGAATCACGCTTTCGCTTTGGACACTTTGCGAACCGCGGCGCGAACGGAGCGCGCGAATCGGAGACGCAATTCCAGCTCGTCCTCGATCGACTGCCACTCGGCCGCCGTCTTCGGCTTGATGACCACGCGCATCTCGAAGGGATAGCGAACGTCCATGAGGAAGAGCGGCTCCGGCGGGACGAGGCCGAAGTCGTGACGCTCGCCTCGAAGCGCTGCCCGCAGGTCCGCCGTGGCAATCTCCCCGCTCGCGCAACGGACCGCGGCGGCGACGACGCGACGGACCATCGCGCGTCGGAAGCTTCGGGCGCGGAGGTCAATCACCTGCATTGAGCCGTCGCGCGTCACGTCAATCCGAGCAATGGCCATCGGAGGTTGCGGGGGATCCGACGTGAACGAACGGAAATCGTGCCGGCCGACGAACAGCGATGTGGCCCGTCGAAGCGCACGCAAAGGGACCCTTTTGAGGAGATGGTACCGATACCATCGCTCCTCGGCGTGGCGAGGGTGAAACCCATCGGGCACGGACGCGACGGCCCACGCCCAGACCCCTCGCGCGCGATCATTGAAGGCCCCGACGGCGGCCTCCGGCCGGAAGGTCGTATCGAAGGCGATGACATTCCCCACGGCGCTCACGCCGCGGTCGGTCCGGCTCGCGCTTCGGAAGAATGCCGTGCTGGGATCGCGGATGATCCCCGCCGCACGGAGGGCGGCGATGCACTCGCCTTCCACGGTACGGACGTTCGGCTGCCGTTGGGATCCGAAGAACGGCCGACCGTCGTAGGCGATCTTCAGGGCGACTCGCATGCGAACCGTCATTAGCTTGCCTAGAATATAGCGAATCCCGGACCGCATGCCTTCCATCCGCATCGTGCTCGTCGAGCCGAAGAATGAAGGCAACGTCGGAGCGATCGCCCGCGTGATGAAGAACTTCGGAGTCGAAGATCTCGTCCTCGTTCGGCCGTGCCCCCTCGGCGCGGAGGCGCGGCAGCGCGCGATGCATGGCGTCGACGTCCTGGGGAGTGCGCGCACGGTTCCAGACATCGAGGAGGCCACGGCCGACGTCGACCTCCTGGTCGCGACATCCGGCGTCGAGACGAGCAACGAGAAGCGGTTCGCACGCATCTCGATCCCTCCGCGGGACCTCGCCGCGCGGACCTCGGCCATGAAAGGACGGGTCGGCATCTTGTTCGGCCGGGAGGATTTCGGCCTCCGCGACGAGGATATCCGGGCCTGCGATCTGCTCGTGACGATCCCGGCGTCGAAGAGCTATCCGATCCTCAACGTGTCCCATGCCGCGGCGATCCTCCTCTACGAACTCCACGCCGGGCGAGGATCGAGGACGACGACGGGTCCCGCCTCCGGGGCGGAGAAGGAGAGACTGCACGAGGCGTTCGGCGCGCTCCTGGCTTCGACCGACTATCCGGACCACAAGCGCGCGCGGACGAAGGTCATGTTCCGCCGACTCCTCGGCCGTGCCGTCCCCACCAAGTGGGAATTCCACGCCCTGATGGGCGTATTCCAACGGGCGACGAAACGCATCCAGCGGCTCGAACGCGACCGGTAATTCACCGGGCGAGGCCGATGCCGAGCGAACGGTCCGTCTTCTCCATGCTCCGGCGGCCGTCCTCCTCGAGCTCAAGCAACGCGCGGATCGCGTCGACGTTCTCGGGGACGACGTCGGACTCCTGGTGGACCGCCTGGAAGTAGTAGAGCCGCTTTCCGTCGACGACGTGGACGCCGTCGCGCCAGACCGCGACCTCGTAGAGGTCGGACCGGTTCCGTGAGAGGTCGCGCGCCAGCTCCATGATCTGCGCCGTCGACTTGACGCCCTCGGCCCCTTCGACGAACGTGATGCGGGGCTGCCTCTTCCACACCTCGACGATCCGGTCCTCGTCGACGGCCTTCTTCAGGTCGACGCTCAGCGCGTGCACGTGCATGAGCGTCGTCGGGACCTTCAGCGCGATCGTGTGGATGTCCAGTTTCGGGAGGACGCTTTGCACGTCGGGTCCGTGGTGGCTCGGCATCTTCAGCTCCGGCTCGATCGCGTTGATCGGGCCCCTCTTGGAGTCCCCGGGGTCCGTCGCGCGCCGCACCATCACCGCGAGCACGCGCTCCACGCCGAGGGCGGCGTCGAGCGGGTAGAGGGTGCGGATGAGCCCCGTCGTGTTGCACGAGGGGATGCGGACGAACGACGCGCCGAGGCACTCGCCATAGTTCGCCGCGGCGTTGAACGAGAGGTCCGTCAGGGCGTGTTCCTCGCCGCCCTGCCAGATCGCCTTAACGCCCGCCTTCTCGTACAGCTTCTTGTACCCGCTCTCTTCCGGCGTGCAGTCGACGACGAGGTCCGCGTCCTTCAGGACGTCTTCGAGGACGCCGGACGCCTTCACGCCCGCCTTCTCGAACTTCCGGAGGGCGTCGTCGTTCGCGGCGTACAGCGCATACGCCTTGCGCACGGCGAGCTTCGCCTCGAAGTCGGGGCGCGTCTTCACGACGCCGACGACGCTCATGTCGCCTTGCAGGGCGACGGCGTCGGCCACCCGTTTCCCGATCGTCCCGTATCCGTTGATGACGATCTTCGCCGGCATCGCGAAGCTCCGGTCGAGCGAACGGCCGAGGGACGTAAAAGGCTTGTGTGGCTTCGTCGTCCGATCCGGGCCGCGGAAGGTACATCCGAGATCGCGAGGATTCCGGGGCATGCACTGCTACTACTGCGACAAGGACTCGAGGGCCGTCTGCCGATTCTGCGGCGCCGCCGTCTGCTCGGATCACACGAAGGCGGGCCGGTTCGTGAGCGGCTGGGCGTCCCACTCCGAACTGAGCGGAACCCGGGCCGATTACGTCGTCGTCAGCAACGCGATCTGGTGCGGCCATTGTTCCGTGCAGCCGGTGTTCGCGACGCGGTAGATCGGAAGGCCCCGGAACCTTCTTGCCGCTTCCGGGCCTTGGCCACGTTCATGCGTTGCAATTACTGCGACAGCGAGGCGCGGGGGACGTGCCGGTTCTGCGGTAGCGGAGTCTGCCGGGATCACATGACGACGCAACGATTCGTCAGCGGCATCGAGTGCCATGGGTCGCATCCGCTCATGCGGGACTTCGTCGTCGTCGAAAACGCAATCTGGTGCGGCCGTTGCGCCGCTCACCCTCCGCCGACGATGTCCATGTTCGGGCCGAAAGCCTAGGACCCGTAGAGGTCCCGCCGAATGCGTGGGACCATCGCCATGAGGACGGCGCACTCCGTGAGCGCGTCGCGATCCAGCCGCCGATCCGTGAGGTAGCCGATCGCGCCCTGCTTCGAGCCGATCCCTCGGATCCCGCTGAGATGCGCCATCGCCTCGCCGACCGTCGCGCCTTCCTTCACACGCCGGACGACGGAGGGCGGATAGGCGAACCCGGGACCATGGCCCACCGTCACCCGACCGGCGCGGTCGACGATCGCGCAGTACTGGACGTCGAAGTAGTCCCCGACCGTCGGCTCCCACACGAGCCCCGCCTCGATCCCCACGCCCAAGTCGGCGGTGCCGAGCGCGGCCCGGGCCCGCGCCACCGATCCGCGGATCGCCTCCGCGCCGAACGGCTGCTCGGGCACGTCCGTCGGCACGCGGGTCCGAGAGACGGCTGTACGCCACGACAGGGACTCGAACGCCCGCCGGACCGCCCGGACCTTGACCGGTTTGTCGGTGCCGACGCGGACGGCGAGCGGCTTCGTCCGGACGCCGTGCTTGTCGATCACGCGAGCGCGGATCCGCCGCGATGCGATCGGGAGCCCGTCCTGCGCCAGGACCATCGGCACGTCCCGGACCTCCAGGGGACGGAGGCCTTTCCCCACGCGGGCGTCGTTCAGCGCCACGGCGACCGCATGGCGCTCGGCCGACACGACGAGGACGTCGAGGTCGGGGAGATCGTCCGCGGGTCCGAAGGGATCGTCGATCGGCTCGATCCGTGCGGGCCGCCAGCGGCGGGAGGTCAGGAACCGTTTCAGGTTCCGCTCCCTCAAGCGGTACGGGTTGACGTGGGCCCGCGATTCGCGGGCGAACCGGTCCGTCGTCAGGCCGATCAGCACGAGCGCAGGCCGCCCCTCGAACGCAGCACGCAAGAGGGCCTCGTGGCCGTCGTGGAGGATGTCGAACGTCCCTCCGAGGACGACGCGCATCCACCGCGCATCCGGCCCGCGCGATATAAGCGTGATTAGGGGGCGAGGCGGCCTTCGTGGATGGCGATCAGGTCCGCATAGAGCGCGTACGCGGTCTGCCGCAACCCCGGATTCCGCTCGACGATCTGAAGCTCCTTCAGCATGTCCGTGCGGACGAGCAGCGAACTCGATGTGCCCGTGACGGGGAACAGCGGCTGAGCGGCCGCGACCGCCTCGATCGCGACCGTCGCCTTCACGCTCCGTCCGTCGCGCCATCCGCGGGCGACTTGCGCGAGGCGTCGTCCGCCGGCGCGCGCCTCGCGGACGCTCGTCACCTCGACGGAAGAGACGCCCGCCCGCGGGACGTCCTCCGGTCGGAGGGATCCGCCCATGAGGACGTTCGCCAGGAGACACGCCTTCACGGTCGCGTCCCAGCCGTCGAGGTCCATCGCGGGGTCCGTCTCCAGGAATCCGATCGCCCGCGCCGCGGCGACGCCCTCCTCGTACGTCCGGCCGGCCTCGATCTCGGAGAGGACCAGGTTGCTCGTGCTGTTCAGGATCCCTTCGAACGACTCGATCCGCGCGCCGCGCATCGCCTCGAGGAAGAGGCTGAACACCGGGGCGCCGTCCATCACGGTCCCCTCGAAACGGAAGCCGAGACGCTTCGTCCGCGCGATGTCCGCGAGCCGGCGGTAGTGGTAGACGACGGGACCCTTGTTCGCCGTGATCACGTGCTTCCCGCTGGCGAAGGCCGCG
>WNGG01006283.1_pt1 | contig 17093 bp, 18 predicted proteins | sample 5400661 | NCBI WGS metagenome assembly WNGG01 (sample SAMN13153372, study PRJNA577476) | soil metagenome | isolation source: 100 cm soil or saprolite under Garry oak tree replicate 1 | place: USA:California | collected 2016-06-15 | reverse complement strand
ATATCTCTCAATATACGTATGCCGGGTGTGGCATGCAAGCCGAAAATCCCGGTCTCACGTCTTGCGGAACTCTTCCGGCCGCGTCTTTTCTCCATTACCAGCAAATGAGCTTGAAATTCATGAATTCACGAATCGCCGTAAAATCCGCTCCGTTGCATGTAATGACGGCGGCACCAATACGCCGCGCGGATAAAGCGATGAGCACATCGAAGTGTATCTCTCGGGTCTTGTGGATATCGAAACGTCTAGCCGTTGCGATCCTGTTCACAAGCCGGCCCGAGACGGCCCACTCGTTTTCAGTGGGTGTAACGACGAGGAGGTTGCTCCGTATATCTTCGACGAATTGTTTCATTTCTCGAGACCGGGCGCCTCTGGATAATTCAGCCAGAACGACAGCGCTCAAGCGAATCACATATGGCAAAGCCAAAATGTCGTTTTTGAAGCGTTCGGACCTGAGGTTATCGATGTAGACGGATGTATCGAGTATCGCAAGATTAGCTGCGCTCAAAATCGCCGGGCCTCGCCTTGCCACTATATTTTTCGATGAGCTTGCGATGTTTGTTGAGTTCGACGACTGCCTCCAACGACATCTCAATCGTCTGAGTCCTGCTCTTCGCCTTCAGGACTTTCCGGGCATTTCTTACAAGCCGCTCGTCCAGCCGCAGCGATATCAATGGCTTTGCCATATCACAACCCTTCTCCGCGTATATACAACCTGCCACTATTGTAATACAAGTCAGGGTGTCCCCGTCGCCGCTTTGATTTCAACCTTGGTGATGGCGTCGACCTCGCTGTCCGCCAGCCACAAGCTCCCGTCAGGCCCAACCACCATGTGGCGGACAACGCCGCCTCCCGACGGAAGAATCGGCCACGTCTGGAATTTCTCCGTCGCCGAATCGAATCGCACGAGCATGTTCGGGTTGGCGTTGCCTTCCACGTACCAGACGATCCTGCCGGAAGGTCGCGGGATCGAGGCGGCCGAGTGTTCCCCGGGCGTAGTCCGTGTAATAGATGATGTCGTCGGGCATCACCGCGAGCCGCCGCGGACCGGTGCCCTCTCCCAGGAAATACTCACGAACCTGCATCGTGACCGGATCGATGCTGCCGATGCGGTTCCCCATCAACTGCGTGAAGAACGGGACGCCCTTCGAGTTGATCACTAGGCCGTACGGCTCCGAGTTCGCGGTCGGCATCGTCACCAGCTTGATCTCGCCCGTGGCTGGAGTCAGCCGGCCAACCATGTTCCCCTGCTGCATGGTGAACCAGAGCGTGCCCTTCTGGTCGAAGATCGGCGTGTGCGGACCACCCGCCGATGGATTGGGGATCTTGTATTTGGTGACCACGCCCGTTTTGGGATCGAGCTTCCCGAGGTGTCCATCCTGCTGGCCGGTATACCAGATGTACCCATCCTTGTCGGCCACGAGCCCGTGCGGCCCCACGCCGTACGGCAGCTTTGTGTTATCGGGCCGGAGTGGATAGTTCCTGACTTCACCGGTGCTCGGATCGAGACGACCCAGGCGGCTGCTCGCCTGGCCCGTATACCAGACGGCGCCGTCGGGCGCGACCGCGGGATCGTGAGGCCGCGTGCCCGGTGTGACCTTCCACTCTCTGATCGTTGCCTCGATGGGTCCCGCCATCCGTACACCTGTCGGCCGCGCGGGACCGGCCAATGCCTTCGTCAAATACGCGGTGACGATGGGCACCTCCTCCTTCGTCAGCGTCAGGCCATAGGTGCCCATGAAAGTCATGACGCGCTGCCATTCCTCCGAGCTCTTGCCCGGCCCGAAGGCGGGCCAGTGGCCGCCATCCGGGCCGGCGAGTTTCTCCGCATCATGGCAGCGCATGCAGTGACGCTCCACGAGGTCCTTGCCCCGGCCGTCCGGTAGGCGGAAGTCCTGACTCGAGGCTGTGCGCGCAGACACAAGGACGATCGCCAAAAGCATCCAGGTTCGAGCTAGCCATCGCATGTCAACCTCCAGCGCAGCCGCAGTGCACGGTGGGTCCCACTGATTACGTCACACCGAGGCAGTGAGGCCCTGAGGTACCGCAACCACGAAGGTCAAAAAGATCCACGCCCGCCTCGGCGAGCGACGCGGGAACATCGCCTCCCGAATGAGGATAGGCGATTCAAAGGCGGTCGTCAAAGTATGTCGCCGGCCTGATACTTCGAGGCTGTCGCCATCAATCCCGTAATATCCAAATATTGGATTCGGGCACATCTGTTCTCCTCACGCCGCGTCTCGATTTTCCGATATCCGGGTAATACGTCAACTGAGTTGGATGGCTCCGAGGGCTTGAATCCCTTGTTCATGGTTCCAAGTAACGATTACCATGGGCTATGGCCGCCAGAAATTTCGATCTGAAATTCGGCTCGGAATTCCTGGAGTCACTTCCCGGCTCTCCCGGCGTCTACCTCGTTTACGACCAGCAAGACGAGTTGATTTACGTCGGAAAAGCGAAGAACCTGAAACGGCGCCTTTCGCAGTACCGCAACAATTTGCAGCGAAAAAAGCATCGCCGCATGCGCCGGATCGTGAAGGAAGCCACCCGGATAGAGATCCAGCGTGCGGAGACCGATCTGGACGCGTGCCTCACGGAAACGATGCTGATTCAGAAATATCGGCCCCGCTGGAACATCGTGGGCGCGTACTCGTTTCTCTATCCGCTGATCGGGATCCGACCCGCGAACGGCAACATGGAGTTCTGCATGACGACGACTCCGGAGGCCCTCCTCAAGGAGTGTCCCGGCTTCGAGTTTCACGGCGCGTTCCGCTCCAGGCGGATCACTGGCGACGCGTTCTTCGCGCTGATGCGGCTCCTGAAGTTCGTCGGTCACGTCAATCCCTCGAATCGCCGCAGCCGCATTCCCGTGCACAGCTACATCTTCAGCTTTAGGAGACTGCCTTCGAACTGGCCCGGAATCTGGGCCTCCTTCTATAAGGGTGAGTCGGCACTCGCCATGGAAGAGCTCATCCTCAACCTGGTGGAAAACACTGGGGCGCGGCTCAGGCCGGGCAAAGTCCAGAAGCATCTCGACGAACTCAAGCATTTCTGGAAGCATGAGGTTTTAACTCTCGCCAAGGCTCGGAAGGCGACCGGCTACACCGAGTGGCCGGTTCCCCAATATCAGAGAGATTTAGTCTTTCTCTGTTACAAGGCCGGGGTCACCTCAATCGAAGACTGCGTCAAGTCACCCACCGTCGTACCTGGTTTGTCGGCATCCAGAAAGTGGAGCCCGGTGATCAGCAAGGCACGCCGTCCGTCTTCATGAACGTTTGCGTTATGCGATCCACCAGCGCTTGCGGCGGTTTGTCTGCGACGAACCGTTGGGCGAGCGCCTTGGAAATGAATTTCGCGCCAATGGAATGGTTGCGCCGAAATCTTCACCGCACTTTCGATAACGAGACTTGAAGGGAGCCGCTGGCGTTTGCGGCGGACGCGGGGGTTATGGAGAAAGTACGGGAATGCGAGTTGATATTTTCACATGTGAGTGCGAATTGTTAAATCCCGGGGATTTTCTGCATTTCGCAATCTTGTTACGATTCGCCGCATGCGGGATCTGGTTCTACTTTTCCTCCATCTCATTGCCATTCTAGCGCGGTTGCTCGGGCCGGGTGGCGTACGCTCGCCGATTGCGGAGTCCATTCTCGTTAAGCACCAACTGCTCATCCTGAATCGGTCCCGTCAGCGATCACCGAATCTCCGTGCATCCGATCGCCTCATTTCCGCGCTATGTTCGCTGTTCATCCATTCACTCGCCTGATCTGCGCCGCAATCGTGCTGCGTTCATGATTTGAATTATGTTTTTACGTTGACTGACACCAGTTGTAGCTGCATGCTACGTGCATCTTTCAGATAAAGATTCGGCTAGTACTGAGAGCGTGGGCAAGCTGAAAAAGGGACATATTGCTCGAGATCTAAGAAATGAGGGACGGACGATGAATACAAAACGTAACCGGATTTCCAACAATATCCGACTGGCTGTTCTCGGAAGATATAGCTGGTGCGTTCCGGCAGTCACGTTAGCTGCGGCTCTTTCCCTGATGTCCCATGCTGGCTGGCAGGGGATCGCAATTTCGGCCTTTGCCCAGGAGCAAGAGGCCGCGCCTGCACAAGGAGCACGTACGACGGCAGCACAGACGAATTTGATGCCTCCAGAGCGGGAACTGGCGATGAAGATCAAGGCCCCGTTCACTTTGGTTGCTGTCGGGGACCTCATCCTTCGAACGCCAATCGCACAGATTGCCGACTCGGCTTTCCAGAGTCTCGTGAAGCACATGCGGGACGCCGATGTTACTTTTGCGAACCAGGAAGGGCCGATGATCGATCAGGACAATTACACCGGCCCGATGACCGGCGCGCCAAAGTCAGCCCTGGCTGACATCAAGGCCATGGGTATCGATATCGTGGGTACCGCCAACAACCACTCCATGGACGCGGGCGAGAAGGGAATGCTGGAGACCATCCGGCTGCTGAATGAAGGCGGAATTGTCCACGCCGGTACCGGTAGAAATCTGCAAGAGGCCCGGGCACCAAGATTTCTGAACACGCCCAAAGGCACGATCGGGCTGGTGTCGGTGTATGGAATTGATCCCTATAGTAACCCTGCGTTATCCACGCAGAGCGGAGCGACCTATCAACAAGGGGCCCGCGGTGGTTCCCCAGGCCTGAACCCGCTGCATTTAATCCCTTTCTTCGTGGTTACGGCAGACCAAATGGAGCAACTGCGGAAGATTCGCGACTCCGTCTATGCACGCCGCGGAGAGGTTTTTGCCCCAATCCCTCCAGTGCCGGCAAATGAACCGAAGGACCGTGTGGGGCTGTTTGGGCAGTCGTACAAGGTCGGTCCCAAGCCGGGAGATGTCACCTATGAGATGAATCCCGGGGACCTACGAGAAATAGCTCGCAGTATTCGTAACGGCAAGGAATACGTGGACTTCATGATCGCGACCGCTCACATCCATGAGGGCAACTACGCTTTCCAGACATATACGTATGACAATGACACGCCGGACTTCCTGGTTGATTTCGCGCACAAAATGATCGACGCCGGAGCTGATGCATTCATCGGACACGGCGTGCACACCATACGCGGCGTAGAAATCTATAAAGGCAAACCGATCTTCTACGGAACGAATACGTTCATCTACCAGTATCAAAACTCACTCCCTCAAAATCCAGGCGGACAGTTGACGGATGCGGAGGCCACCATGTCGCCCGGCGCATTTGCAGGCGAGCGAGTGGTACAGCCTGAGCGAATGGAAGCTTTGCTTACGGAAAGCCGTTTTGAGAATGGACGCTTGGTTGAAGTGCGCGTCTACCCGGCCGATCTCGGCCAGGACTACACTCGGCCGTTTTCCCGTCTCGGAGTGCCGATGACGCCTTCTCCCGAAATGGCGCAACGGGTTCTCGAAAAGTTGCAGAGGCTGTCGAAGCCCTTCGGAACAAAGATCGACATCGAAAATGGCGTTGGCGTGATCCGCATCTCCGAGCAGCAGACATCGAAGGGGGATGTGGGCACAACAGGGACGACACGCCGCTAGCCAAACCTTCTATTCGTTAGAAGAGAACCTTGATTGCGAATTGAATCTGTCGCGACTTGGTCGAGGTTCCCGTAATCTGCCCTGCCGTCTTCAAGATTGCCGGCCCTTCGGGTGATCCGAACCGGCCCGAAGCGACTGTTCCTATGTTGGCATTACCCGGGCTGGACCAGATTGCGCCGGAAGGGGCGAGAAAATTCGGATGGTTGAAAACATTGAAAATTTCGGCTCGGAATTGCACCTTTCCCTGCTCGCCAAAGAAGGGAGCGTTCGTATCTTTGTCGATCGAAAAGTCGACATTCGTCAATTTGGGTCCGCGCAGTATGTTTCTTCCGGCGTTCCCCAAGGTTCCGGCGGGTTGCAAGGCAAACATCGTCGGATCAAACCACCGGTTGATGTCGCTCGTAATGACTTTATGCGGGTCGAAAGAGGCATCAAGGTTGGGCCGCGTCGAGATATTGCCGTTATTCTGCAACGCGCGGTCGACACCGAGGATCGGATTGATCGGGAGACCGGTCTGGAAGCTCACGATGCTTGAGAACCACCAGCCGCGCAATATCTTCGCGGCGAAGTTATCCCACTTAGGCTCGGGAGCGTGATAAATCAGGTTGCCTCGGACGTTGTGCCGGATATCCACGAATGACGGTCCTTTGTCAGTAAAGAGCTGATCCACGGTCTGACCGCTGACCGCAGTGCTGCCCGCGTCTGAATTGACCTTCTGCCCGTCATCGAGGCCTTTCGCATAAGTGTAATTCAATTGAGACTGAAGTCCGCGGTGGAGCCGCATGTTCAGCGACGTCTGAAGACCATGGTAATAGCTGTCTCCACCGGCGGTGTAATATTGTGCCCTATCAAAGACCGGGTTTGTCCTGGGCCTGAAGTTCGAATTTGCACAGGCCCCTATCGCGGTGTTGACTATTTGGCAGTAGTAGGGAAGACCCCTTGCCTCATATCCCAATGGAAGTGTCGGGTTTCCCTCAGTTGTCTGCTTGATGTGCCAGCCTTTCGTTCCGATATACGCAACGCTCAGTGCCATTCCCAAGGGTAGTTGCCGATCCAGCGAAAGGTTCCACTGCCCCATGCTCGGCTGGGCCATACGATAGTCGGCAACACGAACGGTTCTCTGGACTGCTGCTTGAAAGGCCGGACACATCGGCGTAAAACAATCGGGCGCTGCGGTAAGCGGGGCTGGCGCCGCTACTCCATTTATTGTCACAGTTGGAGTGGTGCCGGTGTTGGTGAGGTTTATCAGCTGCGAGAGCGTTGGATCTCCGGAGCCGTTACCGGCAATCTCGCTGCCAGGGTCGGCGATATCGTAATAGACTCCAGCGCCTCCCCGAAGCGCTGTCGTGCCGCGGCCGGTAACATCCCACGCGAATCCGAGTCGCGGACTGAAATCGTGCAAGGAGTTGTTGAGATACAACGTGCCCGGAGTCCCGGCGGGCGAAGTACGGATGTTCTCGACTGTATACCCGAGACCCGGTGGCGCCTTCAGCGTGGTCATGAATTCATAGCGCAATCCCAAATTCAGCGTCAGCCGCGAGACCACGTGATAATCATCCTGCAGATAAAATCCAAGCGTGTTCCAGTTCCAGAGACGATGCTGGTTTCCGTTCGCTGCTCTCCCCGAAACGGTTGACCAATTTCCTTTAAAGAAGTCCGTGATGCTGCTGAACGACACGCTTCCCCGATCGAAGATGTCCACTCTGTACAAACCCGTATAGTGATTGATTGCTGTTCCAAACTGTAAGGCATGCTTGCCCTTGGTCCAGAAGATGTCATCACTGATGCTGAATACATTTTGGAAGATGTCGCCGGTGGTGTTACCGCTTGTTCCCATGGCCGTGATGCCGCTACCGGGGCTGATGCCCGTGCTGGCGTCCTTGCCCGGGACGAGAACGCCGGACGTTAATCGGGGCACCGTGGGGATAGCAAGGTTGAGTCCCGTTCGGCTGAACGAAAAGTGGACAGTATTCAGCAACGTGGGCGAGAGGATGTGGGTTTCGGATATCGTCCCTATATAGGCGGCGCTTCGGTTTCGATTCAAAAAGGCTGGATAGTTTCCGGGAGTGAACTGCTCGACGGTATCTATCGTGTACCGGACAAACGCGGAGTCCTTGTCTGAGAAAATCTGATCAAAACGAATTTGTGAATAATTCTCGTTAGCGGGCTGCTTAAAAGGAAAAGTGTAGTTGAAGGTGGACAAACCTGTGACATTGGGCTGCGGAAATACGCTCGCCAGTTGCAAGATGAGCGGCGTTGGAGTGATCGAGCAGCCGGTGGTGGCAATGATGTTATTGTTGGGACAGCCTACGGTAATCAAAGTATTGGGGATGGCAGGTGAACCCACGTTCGCTCGCGGCACGCAGAGACCATAAGGATTGGAGTCACTATTGTTGATATACAGCGGTATATTGTTATTGAGTAAATCAGGCCCGCCCGGCGTGTTACGTCCATAGAAGCAGCCCTTATTAAACGTGGTTGCTGTCGTCGTTGGCGAAAACCGCTCTCGCAGTCCTTCGTACACGCCGAAGACGAACGTCTTGTCCTTGCGGATGGGGCCACCGATCGCGCCACCGAAGTTGTTACGATTAAACGGCGGTAGGCGCTTTCCGGGGAATGTCAGGCTCTTGTTGGTGCCAAAACCGTTATGGTTGGTGATGTCCAACGCGTCGAAGTAATTCCTCGCGTCCAATGCGGCATTCCGCAGGTACTCGAACACATCGCCATGCCACTGGTTCGTGCCACCCTTGCTGACGATCGTGGTCTGGCCGCCCATGTTGAGGCCGTATGAGGCGTTAGGCAGCACGGTGACGACCTTATATTCCTTTATGCCGTCAACACCCAGAGAGGTACCGATGATGGATCCGGCACTGACACCCATCAGAGTCGTCATGGGCGCGCCATCGAGCATGGTGTTGTTTGATCTGAGCGTGGCGCCGTTGGTGCTGTACATAGTTCCGTTCATCCCGTAAGGACCAGTGGTGATCGACGTTTGTGTGACGCCTGGCTGCATGATCGTCAGGTCCACGAAATTCCGCCCATTCAGTGGCAGGTCCGCGACCTGCTGTTCCGAGATCGTTCCGCCACTCGAACTGCTGGTGATGTCAATCTGTGGCGCCTCCGATATCACTGTCACCGTCTGCTGCGTAGATCCCACTTCTAATGTGAAATCGACGGTGGCGGTCTGCGCGACCTCCAAAGTTAGACCCTTGCGGTTCGCTGTTTGAAACCCCTCCTTCATGACCTGAACTTCGTAATGACCCACCGGCAATGCCGGGAAACGGTACGCTCCATCCTCACCGGTCATTACAGTTCGAGTTAAGCCAGTATCCGTGTTCCTCACGGTCACGGCGGTGCCTGGCACGATTCCGCCGTTGGTGTCTTTGACAACGCCCAGAATCGTCCCCGTTGGGAGTTGTGCGGCACCCGAAATCGAGACGATAAGTATCAGCGCCAATACAACCACCTCTTGGATAGGCCACCATCCAACCAATCTATTCTTCTTAGGCATGTCACTCTCCGTAGAAACCTGTTTGGCACTCGGGCGAGTGCGGACAATGCGGGCTTTCGGACACTAGTCGGCGGATGCTATTTCCCTCAAGATTTGAGTGTCAAGCTTATTCTGTGATTTCGAACGGCAGTCTGTAGTTGTTGGGGCGAGATCGATTCATGATTACTCATTCTTGGACAAATCGACCCGAGGGCCCGAGGGACAGCGGGTTGACGACGGTCCGGCGAAGGGAGTAGATTGCGTATCGCTGGCGGCTCTGTTCCGTTCGGTTGAGTTGACCCCGACGCCCCGCCAGCAAGATGCGACGGAGGAGACGACGATGAACAAGGCTCCAATTCTCCTTATGGCTCTGGGCTTCGTTGTAGTGACGTTCGCGCAGCTAGCCTTAGCTCAGAAGCCCGTCAACGTCACTGGGAATTGGGATGTGACGGTAAGAATGCCGAATGGCAACGTCACCGAGAAATGGACCGTTCGTCAAGTCGGCAACAAGCTTACCGGCACGGTCAAAAGTGCAGGGAGTGAGCTACCCGTCACAGGTGAAATGGTGAGCGGGGTTTTTCTCAGGGCATCTTTCAAAGAGGGCGAAGTTGAGCATTTGATTCGTGCCACAGCGGAAAAGGATTCCATGGATGGCTCGATCACGATAGGCCGGTCGGAATATCTGTGGTCTGCAAAGCGGTCGCAGTAGAGCCGGTAGGATTTTCTGCGGAGTTTCCGAACTATCTTGATGCCTACTTCAGACGCTTGTAATAGGTTGTTTGTCCGACCGTGATGGGGTTGTTGTTCGCGATGATGTTCAAGGACAACTCTCCATTTTCAATTTTCCATACTATTACTTGTTTGCTTCCGACGTTCCCGGGATTGTTATCGGACCGGCGGCTGATATTGAGCTTGTCGCCATCCACTGTGAAGCTTCCGTCCTGCGCGATGATACAGCGGAGGCGGTCGAGAGCCTGATCCTTGGTCATCTGCTGAAAAGGGATGTTCACTACATGGGTTCCGGCACACTGGCGGCCAAATGTGATCGAGTAAAAGCCATCCGCGGTGAAGATTCTGCGCATCCCTTCATTACCCCTTCCAACCTCACCCTTGGCATTCGTGCTGCGGATTTCTTCCCATACACCAACAAACGGGCCATTGGTCTTGGTCTGCGACGTCAGGCGCTTGTAGCGAGTCACTTGTCCTACGGGAGCCTGCCCCGTGTCTGACAAGATCTTCAAGGACAACTCTCCATTCTCGACTCTCCACTGCATCACCTGCTTCGTTCCAATGTTCTCAGGAGCCTGCGCGGACCGGCGAGTGATATTGAGCTTGTCGCCATCGACTGTAAAACTTCCGTCTTGCGCGATGACGCAGCGGAGGCGGTCTAGAATCTGCTCTTTGGTCAACTCTTGTAATGGCTTGTCCACTACCTGTGTTCCGGCACACTGGCGGCCAAATGCAATCGAGTAAAAGCCATCGGTGGTGAAGATTCTGCGCATCCCCGCGTTGCCGGTCTCCGGTTCGCCTTTGGCATTCGTCCCGCCAACTTCTTCCCACTCACCGACGAAGGCATTTTTGCTCTGTGCTTGGGCCGCGACGCCCGGCGCGAAAATCACGGCGGCCACAAGGAATAGCCGGCTTAGACGGCTCATGACACGTTTCTCCTTCGCTTGACTGGATGTTCGACCCGAAAGTTGCGACCTGTGACGGCCGCGGTGTGATTGCGCCGTCCTCTAAGAATTCACGATTTGGGCGCCGCCTTGACCGGTGCCTCGGCTGGCGTGGCGGGCGGATCGCAACGATGTCCTGAACAAAGGTACTTGATATCACGATCGTTTGGATCGGGCTTAATGTAATGGCTTTTCAGAAGCGCGGCAACTGCGCTGCCATCACAGAAGTAATTGACCAGATAGTCACCGGGCGCCGCAATATGGACGGTTCGCGGAGCCAGCACCCAAGGTTTGGTAAACATGACGGGATCCTCAACAGTGGTTTCGACGGTCAGTACGTCGCCCTGGCGCGTCCAGCGCTCGATGACGTGTTCTTTGTCGCTGTGAATGGACGTGTACATACGCCTTCCACCCACGTCTCCGCCCAGCCATGTCTCATCATTCAATCCGATCGTGTCCAGAACCAGCGTATTTCCTTCCCAGTGACCGATCGAATGTCCCATATACGAGGGTTCCAGGTCCGCCGGATGTGGACGCCCGTCGGTGTAAATGAGGCGATCCGTGTAGTCGCCCTTGACTATCGCGATGACTTGAGGTGTTTGAACGATTTGGGTGTTGCCGATTCCGGCGCGAGGAAGACCCGCCGGTTTACAACTCTTATCCGGGTCCAGCGGCGTAGTGCCGCCCACCATCGTAGCCGCAATTTGCTTCACCTTCGCCATATATTCGGGTTTGTAAGGGGGCTGGTTTGGAGCTTGGCAGCTTTCATCCACGCAGAGTGGTTCCTTACCTTGATCCACGGAGAAATCAAACAAAATCGACCCATCTGCGGCTCTTTGGAACTGCTGGGCAGTCTGTGCGGGCGGCGTATTCCAAAATCCATTCAGATCTGGATGGCCATCCGCCGTCATAGGCGTTGTCTTGCCGTCCACCGAGCAGCCCAGGCACGGTGGAGCTGCCGCAGTTTCCTTTTGCGGAGCAGTGGGGCTGCACGCGACGAGCAGCACTGCAACGAGCGACGCTCCCCTGAACACAGCTATACCTGCCCTCCACTTGCTAAGCCAATACTTCATTTGGCACCCTTTCGATTTTCAACCGGCCACGGCCTGCCATCAAAGCCCCATTATCTATTCGGAGCCATTCCGATATACGAATACGTGTCCGTCCGAGTACTTGATCATCTGCATCCAACCGAGGTGTTTCGCTCCATCCTTGGCGGGTGCTGCCGTGATGGTCACCATCTCGCCGATCTTAAAATCGCTGACCTTCACTCCCGCCCGGTGCAAAGTAGTCGGCGGGCCACTAGCAAACGTATAGGTCACCGGCTTGCCAGTTTCATCCTTCGCATCCAAATAAATCGCAATGTGTGGGTTGATCCAATCGACTTTCGTAAGAATACCCGACACCACGAATTTCTTGTTTCCATCGAACTCCGCCACAAACGAGTGATGTGCCAAGGCCGGTAGCGCTGCCAGCAGCAGACCAAATACCGGAAGCATAACCCGGCCAATCTCTTGTCTCGCCATTATCTTGATCTCCTTGCGAGGGTAACTTGGGGAACTTAGGGCGGATTTTGCTGCCGGCAAATTTAATTGTCAAGGCGAAACGCTTTACTTCTCTTACTTCGCGTCATGGCGAATTCGCATTTATTCAGAGGTCGAAATATCGGCTTGGTTACCCGGCGTAGCGGTCAAGCCTGATAGATGGTGGAACCGCCGACCACCGTCTCGACGATCTCGAGCTCCTTGATCTTTTCCTTGGCTACCGTGTGCGGATCCTCCGATAGCACTACGAAATCGGCCAATTTGCCTGGTGTGATCGATCCTTTGATTGCTTCCTCATGGGAGTTATAGGCTCCATTGATCGTGCTGATCGGCAGTGCTTCATCCACGCTGATCCGCTGGTTGGCGCCCCATGTCTCTCCATTCCACCCGGTGCGCGTCACCATTCCCTGAATGGCCATACACGGATCGAAAGGCCCGCGACTGTGATTTTGGGCCGCGCGTCGGGTCGAGGGCATACGCGCTGGGCCCGCTCGAAAGCGGTACTTATAGGTCTTAGGAGCATGATTGGGCCGTTTTTGGCTAGGCGCGCGAGGGATTTAACCAGAATTGTCCGAGGTCTGGCGCATCGCAGGGCTTGCGCCCTAGCACCCGCTACAGGACGCAGCCGTCCGTGTCCCAGATCGCTCCAATTCAGGGTCGCGCGGCCGGCGGCTTACCAACCAGCAGTTCCGGTCTCGCGCCCGGCCTGGGCCGGAACTTCTGAACGCGTCCGTTGCCCACTTCAGCGATGTACAGGTTGCCATCGGGATCGACCGACGCGCCGTGCATGTTCAGGAAGCCGCCGGGGTAGTCGCTCAGCGAGCCCCATGCATAGAGCAGGTGTCCCTCGCGATCGTACTTCACCACTTTCGCCGTTGGATCCTCGAACGCCCACACGGTGCCATCGCCGTTCGCATACACGAAGTTAACAGAGGAGGGATTGTTGAAGGGCCATTGATCGATGAACTTGCCATTCTCGTCGAATACTTGCATCCGCCGGTTCCCACGATCGCTGACGTAGATACGCCGCGTAACTGGATCGGCGGCAATGCCGCGGACGACGTTGAAGTAGTTCGGACGCGTCTCCCTGCCGCCAGGTCCGCCTCGCTCACCCCATGCGGTGACGAATTTTCCGTCCTTGTCGAACTTCACGACGCGATTGCCATTGTACCCGTCAGCGACGAACATCGAGCCATCTGGCAGGAATGCCATGAAAGTCGGCCGGTCGAAGTGCGTCGCGTCGGCGCCCTTCCGGCCGACGGTACCGATCGTCTGGACGAGCTGTTTGCCGTCGTGCGTGAACTTGAACAGCGCCTGATTGTGGTCATCGACGATCCAGACGTGCTTCTCGGGATCCCACGGGTTGATGTAGATCGCGTGCGGGTGTCGCAGCATCTTGTCCCACTGAGTCCACTGCTCGACGATGTCGCCCTTGGAGTTGAAGACGAGGACGAGGTGCTCCCAGCGCGAATCAATCCCTGGCCGGCCTTTGTACGCGTTGGCAGGATCGTCCGGATCGGCTCCCGGCGCGCCGCCTCCCGGCGGACTGGCGTACTGACCTTGCGACGCATGCCGGAACGGCACCTCGCCAACTGGGAACGAGAGACTAGGTCCGACGTCGGGAAGCGCGCGCACGGACGGACGCTGCAGCTTCGGTAACTCGCCAAGCTGAATGACCAATACCCGGTCTCCTTTCTCTCCGGTCACGGCCGCGAATCCTGAGCCGGGTTGTGTCTGGCTTTGCACCGAAGTTGACGTCGTGCCGACGAACAGGCCGCCGCTGAACGCAACCGCTGTTACGAGTACCAGCGCTGAGTACCTGCGCATGAAATCCTCCTCACTGACTTGAAAGTTCGCGGCTCATGTCTTGCGCGGCATCGTGACTTGCATCACTTTTCGTACTACCTTGTTGCGCCGCGGCCGTAAGGCTCGACAGCGCGGCCAGATAATCGGCCAGTTCCGGAGTCCGTCCCGAGAAAGCCGAAGCGGTTCCGGCGGCCGATCTTATCCGCTGCGATCCTTAATGCGCCGCGCAATGAAGTAGTCCGGATTCCCCTTTCGCCATGCCTTCTGCTTCTTCTTGCGGCGTGCGGCTTGGCATTCCGGTCTTCGGCAAGCTTGTTGACGTGATCCGATTCGTGGGTCCGGACGGAACCAGCGGCGGCAAATACAGCAGGGTCTCTTTCGTGCGTCGGCCATGGTGACTGATCATCACCACGCCATCAATTAAGGAGGTCGTCAGTTCAATTTTGATTGGTGGGTCATTCTTGGAAAGCAAAGATGGGTCACTTCTGCCGAGCGCCGAAGTGAAAGATCGCGACCGACAAGGTCGGCTTGGTAGAACCGATCATAAAACACACTGATCGCGTGTTTTTGTAGCGCGCCTACGATTGCCTCCGCCGTAGAACGATCTTCGCCCGCGAATGATAAGGCACTATCGAAAAAGAATGATGGGTCCGCGTTATCATTGGACTCGTTCCTCGATCGTAGAGCTTTTCTGCTAGCGCGGCGCGCGGGAACTCGCTGCAGCTGTAGGCGCGCGCTAAGGAGGCGGTGAGCCTCCGCGGCCGCGAGCCTTGCCATAAGCGCGCAATCTCCTCAGACTCCCAAAGTTCCTCGAGAAGTTCCAAGTCGTCGAGCGTTCCGACAATCCCCAAGCTCTTGATCGCTGTTTCTCGAAGGTTTTAATTCTGGGCTTCTAAGGCGATGACTCGAAGCGCGATCGACCGAAGGAGCGGAGACGCGATATCGCGTAAAGCCACCATTGCGCTCCGACGGACTAAGAGACTGGGATGAGCGCTAGCCACATTGGCGAGAAACTCCTCGGCCACCCTTCTGTCGTCTTCGGATAACTTTATAATCCAAGGAGCTGTGACTTCATCGATCGAATGTCCAGCCGCCGTGACAGTACCAGCCTTATTCATTGCGACACGCTCACTTCGTTTTGGCGCCCACCTGGTTCCCAACAGGGCCGCAGAAGCGCCCCCGCAGAACCTCAGTCACTTCCGCGCCCGTTGTGGGGCTCAATATGCAGAGCGTATGTCAACTACCACCCAGGCGAGACAACGCTTGTGTCTCCAAGGGCAGAATGGTTGTCAGCAAAGCGTTTGCTTCAAGAGACCGCAGATCGCGAAGGCGATCGTGCCACCAACGTCAAGGAGAAAGAAAAGGAGAAAGAAAAAGTTACTCTCGAAATTCCACCCCATACCCAAGCACATCTTGGCAGAGTTCGGCTGAATTCGACCAACGCCAATCGCTAACGCGTCTACGATCGAAAAATTCTTTGAGTGCTTCGCGAGAACAGGTGTGAAAACCCGGATTCTTGCTGAATTTGGAATTCGCCAGGCGCAGGATTAGAGATTACAGTTCTCCGATCGACTTTAAAAACTGATCGTAAAGTTTCTGCGCGATACGAAATCGCAGTTCAAGTCGAAGCCTGTCAAGGAGCGGCCGGACTTCGGAAATCAATCGTTGGTGCTTTGCTAAGGAGAGAACGCCCAGCACTCCCATGTACGGTACTCCTGCTGCGGCCGCGGCAGTACGACCAGCCACTTCATCGATGAGAAGAGTTGCTTTCAGCTCAATAGCCAACACAATGGCTTGGGCCTCGCCGGTGTCAATCGTTTCGACGTACTTCTGTACGAGTTGCTGATCATGCGGTGTGCGAATTTCGAAATTAGGCAACGTAGACACATCAACAGGGCTGAACGGCGGACGTGGCCGAGCCAGTTCGTCCGCTACGATCGGCGGAACGACGACGGTTCCGAAAAGCTGATCCAACAATTTGATTTGTGCAAGGAAATGTAGGGCGCGGATTGGGGATGTGTCGCTTACGACAATCATTCGTCTCGCTAGTGTTCCAGAGTCTTGCCGCTCATCTCTAATTCGTGCTGCAGATACTCTGCATCGATGCGATACACGTCAATTTCGCGCGAGATCAATTCCGACTCCAACTCATATCGAGTTATTCCAGCGAGACGCGCGGCCTGGTTAAGGTGCAGTTTGCCGGCATCGAAAAGCCGGCAGGCGATCTCGATTAAAGCCTCTTTCTCGCTTAGACCAGCCTGTTTCAATGTTTCGTCAGGAATAACGACTGGCATTGGTACAACCCCCTCTGGTAGGTCATTTTGGTAAGCCGACTCCTTTATTGTAACGTAGCAGTGGTAAGGGGCTGCGATTTCACTGCCGTATTTAGGTGAGAGGCTAACCCACCCATTCACAATCTTCCGCAGACAGCGGCGCCTGCGGATCGCATTGTTGGACGAGTTGGGCCAAGGTATGTCGACTCTTGCAAGCAAGATCTTCTGATCGGTTAACTGTCGAAAACCAATCTTCAACATTTATGCCAGGTGCCGAAGCCTTCGCTTTCAGCGCTGCGGCTTGGTCGTCGGGAAGACCGATGTTCACCGTCGTCATGAAGAAAACTCCCTCTCCTGGTTTCTAATCAGTCATCCGACTTCGGATGAGTTGCAGCGCACGATTTGTGTGGGCGGAAAAACCCCCCCGGCATTACGGAGATTTCCTCGGGTAAGTCGATGAAAATAAAAAGTTTCATGCCGGAGGGGGGACTTGAACCCCCACGATACTAAGTACCGGCAGATTTTGAGTCTGCTGCGTATGCCAATTTCGCCACTCCGGCCGAGAGGGCAACTTCTGGAACGTAGCACCTTGCGAATGAATCAGTCAACAGCATCGGCTGTTCTGGAGTTCTGGATTTTCTGAGAGTCGCGGGTTCGTAGAGGGTGGCGTCTTTCCTTGCGGCCTTTCGGACGAAAACTCAAATGCGTCTTATTGTTCCTGACACTGAGATCGGATGCTTGTGAATTGCTCGATCGTCACCAAA
>WNGG01008587.1_pt1 | contig 17099 bp, 15 predicted proteins | sample 5400661 | NCBI WGS metagenome assembly WNGG01 (sample SAMN13153372, study PRJNA577476) | soil metagenome | isolation source: 100 cm soil or saprolite under Garry oak tree replicate 1 | place: USA:California | collected 2016-06-15 | reverse complement strand
CGTCGCGATCACCGCCGCCATGCTGCACCCGACCGGCCTGGCGAAGTTCGCCAGCGCCTACCCGGACCGGGTATACGACGTCGGGATAGCCGAGCAGCACGCGGTGACCAGCGCGGCCGGCCTGGCGCTCGGCGGCCTGCACCCGGTGGCGGCCATCTACGCCACGTTCTTGAACCGCGCCTTCGACCAGGTGCTGATGGACGTGGCCCTGCACCGGCTGCCGGTCACGTTCGTGCTGGACCGGGCCGGCGTCACCGGCCCGGACGGGGCGAGCCACAACGGCATGTGGGACGGCTCGATCCTGCAGCTCGTGCCCGGCATGCGGATCGCCGTGCCGCGGGACGGCGCCCGGCTGGCCGAGCTGCTGAACGAGGCGGTGGCCATCGGCGACGGGCCCACCGCGCTGCGGTTCCCCGGCAAGCTGGCGCCGCCGGAGATACCGGCGATCGGCAAGCTCGGCGCGATGGACGTGGTCGCCGCGCCCGGCGGCCAGGATGCGGCCGGCCGCCAGGATGCCGGCGAGCTGGACGGGGACGTGCTGCTGCTGGGGGCCGGCCCGATGGCCGGCGTCTGCGTCCAGGTGGCCGAGCGGCTGGCCGACCAGGGCATCGGCGTCACCGTCGTCGATCCCCGCTGGGTCAAGCCGCTGGACGAGGCACTCATCGCGGCGGCGGGCCGGTACCGGCTGGTGGCAACAGTGGAGGACAACGGCAGGTCCGGTGGCTTCGGCGACGCGGTTGCCCGCCTGCTGCGCGACCATGACGTGGAGACCCCGGTGAAGACGTTCGGCCTGCCGCAGCAGTTCCTGCAGCACGGTGAGCGCGCCGAGATCCTCGCCGATCAGGGCCTCACCCCGCAGCACCTGGCCAGGGAGATCACCGTGGCAGTGACGCGCCGGATGCCGGAGCTTGTGCCCGACCCGCAGGCCTGACGGGGGACAATCGCGAGCATGGACGCGCTCGAGGTCGCCATCGTCGGATCGGGGCCCGCTGGCCTCTACACCGCCGAGGCGCTGATCAAGCAGGCCGCGGCCGCCGACCTGGGCCGCCGCATCCGAGTCGATGTGCTGGACCGGCTGCCGACGCCGTACGGCCTGGTCAGGTACGGCGTCGCGCCCGACCACAAGTCGATCAAGTCGATTGCCGACTACCTGCGCGGGGTGCTTGAGCACGACGGCGTGAGCTTCCTCGGCGGCCTGCACCTCGGCACCGACGTTACCAGGGACGAGCTGCTGGCCTGCTACGACGCTGTGGTGTACGCGACCGGGGCGATGCGCGACCGGCGGCTCGGCATCCCGGGCGAGGACCTGCCCGGCAGCGTCGCGGCGACCGACTTCGTCAACTGGTACTGCGGGCATCCCGATATCGACCCCGGCACGTTCGTGCTGGACGCCGAGTCGGTCGCGGTGATCGGGGTCGGCAACGTCGCGGTGGACGTGGCCAGGATCCTGGCCAGAGATCCGGCCGAGCTGCGCGAGACCGACGTCTCCCAGCCGGTGCTTGACGCGCTGATGGCGAGCAAGGTGCGCGAAGTGCACATGATCGGCCGCCGCGGCCCGGCGCAGGCCAAGTTCACCACGAAGGAGCTGCGCGAGCTCGGCGAGCTGGCCGGGGTAGACATCGTCGTCGGAGCGGGCGAGGCGGACCTTGACGCATTCGACCCGACCGGCGAGAGCGCCCGGCTGGCGCAGTCCGACCGGCACGTGCGCGGCAACTACAACGTGATCGCCGGCTGGGCGCAGCGGCGCCCGGCGGGCGGTGCGCGCCGGCTGACCGTCCGGTTCTGGCTGCGGCCGACTCAGATCCACGGCGGAGAACGAGTCTCCGGCCTGACCCTGGAGCGGACCAGGCTGGACGAGCGCGGCGTGCTCACCGGGACCGGCGAGCACGAGACCCTCGACGCGGCGATGGTGCTGCGCAGCGTGGGGTACCAGAGTGTGCCGCTGCCCGGCGTGCCGTTCGACGAGCGCACGTCCACCGTGCCGAACGCGGAGGGCCGCGTGCTCGGCCCGGACGGCGAGCCGCTGCCGGGGGAGTACGTGGCCGGCTGGCTCAAGCGCGGCCCGACCGGGGTGATCGGCACCAACAAGTCCGACGCCGCGCAGACCGTCCGGTCCCTGCTGGCCGACCTGTGCGGCGGCCCCGGTCCGGACGACGTGCCGCTGCCGCGGGCCGGCCTGCTGCCCTACCCGGAGCCCGCCGCCGGCGGCGATGACCCGCCCGGCCCGGCGTCACGCTTCGCCGCCGAACTCGCGGCCCGCGGCATCCGGCCGGTCAGCTATGCCGACTGGCTCGGCATCGAGACCGCGGAGAAGGAGCTCGCCGCCTCGCTCGGCCGCGGCGCCAGGGTGAAGCTCGCCAGCCGGGACGAGCTGCTCAAAGCCTGCGGCCTGCAGGTCAGGTAGCAGCCGCCCGGCGCCAGGCCGCACCGCCTTCAGCCGCCCGGGCGGCCGCGGGAACCGCGTGAATGGGAATCTGGTGTCGCTGTTACCACAGCAATGTGCCATCGACGTGGTTGCCCGGTGAGGGCGGCCAGGCCGCGCCCGGTCCGGCTGCGCCGCCTGGCGCGGTGCGGACCGCGTGAATGGGAATCTGCTGTCGCATTACCACGGCTAAGTCCCATTCACGCTATTGAGCGCGTCAGCGGACGAGCGATTTCAGCAGGGTCCGGGTGCGCCTGGCATCCTCGCCGCGGGCAAACTCGCCGGCCACGAAGTCGGTCACCCCGGCGCCGGCCAGGGCCGTGACCTGGCCCGCCACATCGTCCTCGGCCCCGATGATGGCCAGGTCCTCGGGGCCGCCGGCGCCCTCGCGGTCGAGCATGGCCCGGTAGGACGGCAGCCGGCCGTAGACGGCGAAGACGCGAGCGGCGCGGGCCCGCGCCTCATCCAGGTGAGAGGTGACGCAGACCGGCAGGATGCAGACCACCCGCGGCGCGGGCCGCCCGGCGGCGCCGGCCGCCTCGGTGATGGCCGGCACGATGTAATCCCGCACCGTGGCCGGCCCGGTCATCCAGAGCACGGTGCCGTCGCACCGGGCCCCGGCCAGCCGCAGCATGACCGGCGCCATCGCGGCGAGCAGCACCGGAACCCGGCCGGGCCGCGACACCGACAGGCCGATCTTGGCTCGCATGGTCTCGCCATCGAAGTCCGCGGCCGCGCCGTCCAGCAGCGGCAGCAGGATCGAGAGGTACTCGCTCATGTGCCGGGCCGGCCGCTCGAAGCTCTGCCCGTACATGTCCTCGATCACCAGCCGGTGGGACAGCCCGATGCCGAGTGCCAGCCGGCCGCCGAGCGCCAGCGCGGCGGTGAGTGCCTGCTGGGCGAGCGCGGCCGGGTGTCGCGGGTAGGTCGGCACGACCGCTGTGCCCACCTCGATGCCGGGCACCTGGCTGCCGGCCACCGCCAGCGCGGTCAGCGCGTCCAGCCCGAAGATGTTGGAAATCCAGGCAGAGGCGAAGCCGTCGTCGGCGGCCTGCCGCAGCTGGTCGCGAAGCTCGGTGAAGGCCTCAGGGCCGGCCGGGTCGGCCAGGGACATGCCGATGCGCATGCGTCAGTCTCCGTTCGCCGGACGGCAGCTCCGCCGGGCCTGGCGGAGCCGTCATGCCACCGGGGGGAAGCGGCACGTCCGATCGTGGCGGCCCCGGCAGGCTCGCGCAAGAGGACGCCCGCCAGCCTGCTGCCCGGGCGGCTGGCGGCGGGCCCGCGAACTGCCGGTGAACATCCGCGACCCGGCGCACCCGTCATCTTTGGCGACTGCGGCACGGGGGACAATGGGGACATGAACGCGGGCCAGGCCAGCTCCGAGCGGAGCGACGGAAAGAAGAGCGCGGGCAAGGCCGCCGCCCGGCTGCAGGCCCGGGACGGGGGCCATGCCGCCGCGCACGGCAGCGGGCCGCCGAAGCTCGACGGGCCCGCGCCGGACGCCGGGCAGGCGCCGGACGGGCGGGCCAGGGATGCCGGGCGGCCTGCGGCGGCCGGCCAGGGCCGGCTGCTGCCGGACCGCTACCTCGACCGCGAGGAGAGCTGGCTCCGTTTCAGCGAGCGCGTTCTTGAGCTCGCCGAGGACGAGCGCGTCCCGCTGCTGGAAAGGGTGCGGTTCGCGTCCATCTTCGCCAGCGCGCTCGATGAGTTCTTCATGGTCCGGGTGGCCGGCCGGATCCGCCGGATGGCCACCGGCCTGCCGGTGGAGAACGCCACCGGGCGGCCGGCCAGGGAGATACTCGAGCACACGCTGGAGATGGCCAGGGAGCTGTGCGCGCGGCATGCCCGGTGCTTCAGCGACTCGATCGTGCCCGCCCTCGGGCAGGAGGGGATCGAGATCCTGCGCTGGAAGGAGCTGGTCCAGGAGGAGCAGGAGAGCCTGCAGAAGATCTTCAGGGAGCGGATCTACCCGGTCCTCACCCCGCTGGCCGTCGACCCAGCGCACCCGTTCCCGTTCATTTCCGGGCTCTCGCTCAGCCTGGCGGTGACCATCGCCGATCCAAAGACGGGGGCGACGATCTTCGCGCGGGTGAAGGTGCCGCCGCTGCTGCCCAGGTTCATGACCGTGACGCCGAGCCGGTACGTGCCGATCGAGGACGTGATCGCGGCGCACCTCGACGAGCTGTTCGTCGGGCTTGACGTGATCGAGCACTACGCGTTCCGGGTGACGCGCATCCGCGACCTGGAGATCGACGAGGACGTCACGGAGAACCTGCTGAAGTCGCTGGAACGGGAGCTGATGCGGCGCCGCTTCGAGCCGGCCGTCCGGCTGGAGGTGGAGGAGTCGATCTCGGCCGACGTGCTCGACCGGCTGGTGACCGAGCTTGACGTGCACCCGCGCGCGGTCTACCGGCTGACCGGGCCGCTCGACCTGTCCGGCCTGTCCGCGATAGCGGACCTGGACATGCGGCAGCTGAAGTACCCGGCCTTCGTGCCGTCCGAGACCGCGCTGCCGCAGGACACCAGCGTCTTCGCGGCGCTCGCCGATCATGACGTGCTCCTGCACCATCCCTACGACTCGTTCACCGCGAGCGTGCAGCGCCTGGTGGTCTCCGCCGCCGCGGATCCCCGGGTACTGGCGATCAAGCACACGCTCTACCGCACAAGCGGCGACTCGGAGATCGTCGACGCGCTCATCGACGCGGCCGAGGCAGGCAAGCAGGTCGTGGTCGTCGTCGAGATCAAGGCCCGCGGCGACGAGCAGGCGAACATCGCCTGGGCGCGCAAGCTGGAGGAAGCCGGCTGCCACGTCGTCTACGGGTTCGTCGGCCTGAAGACCCACTGCAAGATGGTGCTCGTGGTGCGCGAGGACGCGGACGGCTCGCTGCGCCGCTTCTGCCACATCGGCACCGGGAACTATCACCCCAAGACGGCCCGGCTGTATGAGGATTTCGGCCTGCTCACCGCCGACAAGACCGTCGGCGAGGACATCACCGACCTGTTCAACCACCTCACCGGCTACAGCAGGAAGAGCGATTACCGGCGGCTGCTCGTCGCCCCGGAGCGGGTGCGGTCCGGCCTGATGGAGCAGATCGACGAGCAGGCCCAGCGCAGCAGGGACGGCCTGCCCGCGGGCATCCAGATGAAGTGCAACGCGATCATCGACGAGAAGACCATCGACTCGCTGTACCGCGCGTCCCAGGCAGGCGTGCCCATCGACCTCTGGGTCCGCGGGATCTGCGCGCTCAGGCCGGGCGTCCCCGGCATGTCCGAGACCATCCGCGTCCGCAGCATCGTCGGCCGGTTCCTCGAGCATTCGCGGATCTACGCGTTCGGCAGCGGCGCGAAAGGATCGCCCGGCGACGTCTGGATCGGCAGCGCCGATCTCATGCACAGGAACCTGGACCGGCGGGTCGAGCTGCTCGTCCGCGTCACCGACCCGGCGCAGCAGGCGGAACTGCGCGGGCTCATCCGCGAGGCCATGGACGAGAGCACCTCGTCCTGGTGGCTCGGTCCCGACGGCTCGTGGACCAGGCACCACCTGGACGGCAATGGCGCGCCACTGCGTGACCTGCAGCGCCACCTGATCCGGCACGGCCGCATGGCAGATGCCTGACCGGGCGACGGTGATCCGCGCGGCCGGCGCGGTGCTGTGGCGCCGCGGGGAGGGCGGCGACGAGGTTGCCGTGATCCACCGCCGCCGTTACGACGACTGGAGCTTCCCGAAGGGCAAATGCGAGCCGGGCGAGCACCTGCTGGCGACGGCGGTGCGCGAGGTGACCGAGGAAACCGGGATCCGGGTGGTGCTCGGCCGCCGGATCGGCCACAGCCGCTACCCGAGCCTGGGCCGCACCAAGCGGGTCGACTACTGGGCCGCTCGGGCCGCCGACCCGGGCGCCAGCCACCGGTTCGTCCCGAACAACGAGGTCGACGCGCTGGACTGGCTGCCCGTGCGGGCCGCGGCCGGCCGGCTGAGCTACCAGCGGGACGCGGGACTGCTCGCGGACTTCGCCGGCACCCCGGCCAGCACCGTCGCGTTCATCCTGCTCCGGCACGCCTCGGCAGGCAGCAGGGCGGCCTGGCCGGGCGGCGACCTGGCCAGGCCGCTGGATCCGCGCGGCGCCGCCGATGCCGGGCGGCTGGCCGGGCTGCTGTCCTGCTTCGGCACGTGCCGCGTGCTCAGCTCGGCCGCCGAACGCTGCGTGGCTACCGTCCGGCCGTACGCGGCGCTGACCGGGGCGGCTATCGAGATCGATGCGGAGCTCACCGCCCGGCAGTCCGAGGGCGACACCGCGGACCTGCTGAAACGGGCCGCCCGGATCGTCGACGAGGGTCAGCCGACGATCATCTGCGCTCATCGCGAGAACCTCGGCACGCTGCTGCGCGGGGCCTGCGCCCGCCTTCGCGCCGTGCCGCCGACCGGGCCGCCGCTGCGCAAGGGGGCGTGGTGGGCGCTGCACGCGGCGGACGGCGCCCTGGCCGGCGCCGAGCGCTATCACCCGCGGGTACCCGGCCTGGATGGCTGACCAGGCAGGACGGTCCCGGCGCCGGGCGGCCACGGCGCGCCGCGTCCGGCTAGCCAGGCGGCCCGGCCGGGGACCAGTCCAGCGTCGGCGGCAGCGCCCCCTCGAAGATCAGCAGCCAGCGCTTGAGCTCGGGCCCGATCCCGCCGCTGAAGCCGCCGAGCCCGTTGCCCGCGACCACGCGATGGCACGGCACCACCACCGGCATCGGGTTCGAGCCCATGATCTGGCCGATTGCCCGGGCCGGCAGCTCCGCCTCATCGGTGCCGACCCCGGCTCGCCGGGCCAGTCCGCCGTAGGTAATCGTCTCGCCGTACCTGACCGACTCGCCGAGCACGGACAGCACCTGGTACCGCAGCCCGGAGACGCTGGCCCAGTCGATCGGCAGCTCAAAAGTCTGTCGCTGCCCGGCGAAATACTCGGCCAGCTGGGCGCGCGCCCTGGCCAGCAGCGCATCCCTGGCCTGCCCGGCCTCGGCTTCCTGGTCGGCCTCGCGGTCCCGGCGCTGCGCCCGGGCCGGCGGCCGGCCGAACCGGACCCCGGCCAGGCCGTCCTGGCTGCAGGCAGCCGACAGCGGCCCTGCCGGCGTCTCGATCGTGGCCCAGGAAACCTCTCGCATCCCTCCATTCTGCCGTGCGGGTACGACAGCCCCGCCGGTTAGCCGGTTATCCCCACGGCCGGGAATGTCGGCGGCAGGCGATAGGACTGGGGGTAGCCAACGACGACGGACGGAAGGACCTGGCCATGTCGCAGAGCATGCCGGATGCGTTAGAGGCCGAGCTCGTCGAGCTGTCGTTCCGGCTGACCGAGCCGGGCGAGCGCGAGTGCCTGCGCTGCTACCTGCTCCGGATGATCGAGCAGTTCGGCTGTGACAATACGCACCGCTGGACCAGGAGGTGGCGTGACCTGCGCTCGCCGCGGGCGCGCGGCCTGATCCGCCGCCTGGAGCGGCTGGGCGCCTGCTGCTGCGACTGCGAAGTGATACAGAACGTCTACCCGTACTACCCGTCGTCCGGTTCGCTGCTGCCGTGCGCCGGCGTCCTGCGGGCCGGATCGTCGGTGCCCTGTGACCTGTCCTCGCTGCGGCGGAGCGCCTGACGGCAGGCCGGCCTCAGCCGATGTCCTTCTCCAGCACCCGGAGCAGCGCGCCGGAGATCGGCGTCGCGGTCACGTCAACCTGCCACTGCCGCGCGCCGTAGTGCGCCAGGTCGGCGCCGACCGCCGCGGGGCTGACGGACTCCGGCGGCTGCCAGGCGAGCCGGCGCACGGCATCCGGCGGCAGCAGGTTCTCGGTCGGCAGGCCATGCTCGTCGGCCAGCGCCGCGACTGCGGCGCGGACGGCGGTCAGCCGGGTGGCGGCGGCTGGGTCGCGCTCCTGCCAGCGGTGCGCTGGCGGCGGCCCGTCGGCGGTCGGCGCGGACGACTCGGGCAGGCGCGGCTCGGGCTCGGCCCTGGCCCGGGCGACGGCCCGCAGCCACTCGGCGGAATGCCGGCGCGCCCCGCGGCCGCCGAATCCGGCGATCCCGGCCAGTTCGGCGGAATTCCTCGGCACTGACCGCGCGGCCTCGATGATCGCCGCATCGAGCAGGACCCTGGTGGGCGACAGGTCACGCCGCCGGGCGATCTTGTCGCGTTCCTGCCAGAGTTCCCTGACGACGGCGAGCCCGCGCCTGCTGCGCACCCGGTGAATCCCGGAGGTGCGGCGCCAGGGATCGGTCCGCGGCGGCGCAGGCCCGGCGGCGAGGATGGCGGCGAACTCCTGCCGCGCCCACTCGGACTTGTCCTGGGCCTCGAGCTGCTGCGCGAGAGCGTCGCGCAGTTCCACCAGGACCTCCACGTCAAGCGCGGCGTACCGCAGCCAGTCGTCCGGCAGCGGCCGGCTGGACCAGTCGGCCGCCGAGTGGCTCTTCTCCAGGGCCAGCCCGAGCACCTCCTCCACCAGCGTGCCGAGTCCGACCCGCGGATAGCCGAGCAGCCGCCCGGCAAGCTCGGTGTCGAAGAGCCGCCTCGGCCGGTAGCCGATCTCCGCCAGGCAGGACAGGTCCTGCGAGGCGGCGTGCAGCACGGCCTCCGTGCCGGCCAGCGCGCCGTCGATGCTGGAAAGGTCCGGGCAGGCCACCGGGTCGATCAGCACCGTGCCCGCGCCGCGCCGGCGGAACTGGACGAGGAAGGCCCGATGCCCGTAGCGGAAGCCGGAGGCGCGCTCGGCATCGACCGCGACCGGGCCGCTGCCCGCGCCGAGCGACCGGGCCGCCGCGCCGAGCGCCGCCGCGGTCACCACCAGCGGGGGCAGGCCGTCCCTGGGCGCGAGCAGCGGCACGGCGGCGCGCCCGGGTTCCTCCTGGCCGGCGTCGGCGCCCGCGTGGCCCGGCTGCGCTGCGGCCACGGTGCCCGCGTCCTTCCCCGGCCGGGCGCCGGCGCCGCCCGTGCCCGTGCCGCATCCGGCGGTCACCGCGGCCGCCGGCCGCGCGGCTGCCGCAGCGCGCTCACCCCGGCCGACAGCGGCGGCAGCCCGGCCGCCGCGCAGAGCGCCTCGCACCAGGCGGCTACGTGACCGTCGAGGCTCGCCCCGTCGGCCGGCGACCAGGATGCGCGGAGCTCGAACTCGGTCGTCACCGGCTCATCCTGCTTCGCGCCGAATCCCTCCGTCACCACCCGGGTGACGGTCCCGCTGGGCTGCCGGTAGCCCGCTGCCCTGGCGTCGAGCGCCTCGGTCAGCCAGCTCCAGCCGACCTCGCCGACCAGCGGATCGGCGGCGATCTCCGGGTCAAGGTCGACGCGGATGTGGCCGATGATCCGGAATGGCCCGCCCCAGCCCCGCTGCCCCGCCGGGTCATAGAGCAGCACGAACCGGCCCCAGCCCACATCGCCGCCGGCGCCGCCGACCGTGGCGGTGACCGACGCCGCGTGCGGCGCGAGCCGCCGGGGGGCGGGCTCTTGCTCGAACGTCAGCTCGGGCCGCAGCTCGCGAACCCGGTCGAGGCCAGCCCTGACCTCGGCGACGGCGGAGCGGAACGTCGCCGAGGCGCTGTCACCCGGGGTGCGGCCGGCCGGACTGCCGCCGTCATCGGTACCGTCTGCCGCGCCCGAGGGCCTCATGGTAGGAGCGTACGGCCCGGGCGCGGTGCGTTCATGCAACCCGGTCGCGGATATCAGGCACTCTGCATGTTTCGCCGGCATAGGGGACGAAGTCAATGAGCAGCGCGGCGCCGCACGCCGTGCAGGACCATTCGGGGCACCGGCCGTCCAGGGAATCCGGGCAGCCCAGATCCGCCGGGTGATGCTGCTCGAACGGCCGATCCGAGCGGCAGTCGGGGCAGCACGAGATCATCGGGGCCATCTGGATCATCTGCGACCTCCTCGCCAAGCTCAGCTTGATGTTGGCATGGCGGCGGCCAAGCTCTGTGGACCCGCGGCGGCGTGTCACCGGACGTTTCCGCGGAAGCGCCGGGCTGCCGCGGGCCGCCAGGCCCCGGCGGGCCCGCGGCCGGGTGCACTGCCCGGCATGGCGGTGCCTCATGTGAGACGATCGGCGGTGTGACACCGCAGCGGGAGGAATCGCCGTTCCTGCGCGCTTGCTTCCGGCAGCCCGTGCCCTACACGCCGGTCTGGTTCATGCGCCAGGCGGGACGGTCGCTGCCCGAGTACCGCGCAGCCCGGGGCAAGACGTCCATGCTGGACGCGTGCGGCCGGCCCGACCTGATCGCCGAGTTCACGCTGCAGCCGCTGCGCCGCTACCCGGTGGACGCCGCGATCTTGTTCAGCGACATCGTGGTGCCGCTGAAGGCCGTCGGGATCGGCATCGACATCGCTCCTGGCGTCGGGCCGGTGGTCGACCGGCCGATCCGCGGCGAGCAGGACGTGGACCGGCTGCGCGCCCTGCAACCCGGCGACATCCCGTTCATCACCGAGGCAGTCACGAACCTCGTCGCCGAGCTCGGCAGCACCCCGCTGATCGGGTTCGCCGGCGGCCCGTTCACGCTCGCGTCCTACCTCATCGACGGCGGCCCGTCCAAGAGCTTCGACCGCACGAAGTCACTGATGTACGGGAACCCGAAGCTGTGGGCCGCGCTGCTGTCCAAGCTGGCCGACATCACGATCACGTTCCTGCAGGTCCAGGTCGCCGCCGGGGCCAGCGCCGTGCAGCTGTGCGGACGTGGTCGGGGTGGACTGGCGGATCCCGCTGGACGAGGCGGCCCGCCGGGTCGAGCCGGGCAAGGCCCTGCAGGGCAACATGGACCCCGCGGTGCTGCTCACGCCGTGGGAGGTCATCGAGCGGCGGGCGCGCGAGGTGCTTGAGCGCGGCCGCACGGCGGAAGGGCACATCTTCAACCTCGGTCACGGCGTGCTGCCGGAGACCGACCCTGACATGCTCGCCCGGCTGACCGACCTGGTCCACACCGAGTCCGTCCGGCTGGCGGACGGCGCCCGCTGAGCGTCCCGCGCCGAGCCGCCGCGCCGGGCCGCCCGGGGCGGTCAGCCCGCCGCGCTCGGCCGGGACTTGCGCCGCCGCCGCAGCTGCCGCCGCCCGCCATATCCCAGGCCGGCCAGCAGCGCGGCGAGCAGCGCGAACGGCAGCACCGTTCCCGCGGCGGTGAGTAGCCAGGTCACCACGTTCACGAACGCGTGCCAGCCAGCGGAAAGGCCGGCCGTGAAGCCACCGGAATGCTTTTTATGGATAACGGCAGGCGCGTGCTTACTCAGCAGCCGCAGCGACACCGTGGCATAGGTGGTCTCCCTGGACAGCGCCCGCTGCTGTGCCTGCAGCGCCTCGAGCGCGGCTTCCTCGGCGTTGATCTGCTCCTGCACGCCGAGCAGGCTGCTGACCGACCCGGCCCGCCGCAGCAGCGCGCGCAGCTGCTCGATCGCGGTCCGCGCCGAGGCCACCCGGCTGGTCACGTCGGCGACCTGCCCGGTGACGTCCTGGGCCTGCTGGGATTGCGAGAGCTGGCTGCCGAGCCTGCTGGACAGCTGGCGCAGCGTGGCCGGGTACTCCGCAACCGGGATCTTGAACTGCAGACTGACCACGGAGCGCGCGTGCCCGCCCGGGCTGATCGACGACTGCTCGCTGGCCACGTACCCGCCGGCCGCGGTCACGATGCTGGTCGCCAGCGAGGCTGCGCTGGTCACGTTCCGCGTCCGCACGGTCAGCCCGGCGGTGTAGATAATGCTCTGCCCCGGCACGGCCAGCCTGGCGGCCCGCCCGGAGGCCAGCTGGCCGGCCGCGCGCTTCTGGGTGGCGGGCCGCGGAGCGGCCAGGCCGCCGGCCCTGCTGACGGCCCCGTGACCGGGACTGGACGCGCTCGCCGGGCCGAACTCGGCGGACGAGCCGCTGGCGGAGCCTGCCCCGGCGGAGCAGCCTGCCACCAGCAGGCTGCCGCCGCACATCGCGGCGGTGAGAGTGACGACGGCCGCGCGCGCGCCCGGCCTGCGGACCAGCGTCCGGATTGTGGCGTTCATGCAGGTGGGACGCACGTGCCCGGCGGCCGGTTCCGTCCGGGCGGAAAACCCGCCCCGGGGGCGGCCGGGCGGCACCGCAGCCACCGGGGCGCGGCAGCGCCGCGGTAACTGGTATATGGCCAGGCGCGGGCTAATGCCAGGATAATAGATGAATAAATTCCGACATCAAGCGTGTTCATTGCATAAAGCACGAACTAGCGGCGGCTAATGGCATAGCCAGCGTAGACTGCGACTTCCCTGCTTACCCCGCTAGATATCTGGCATGCCGTGCTAGGTATGGGAGATACGGAATCCCAGGATAACGATGAGCGTGCCCGCAGCTCGCGTCACCGTCCGGGTAGCCGTTCAGTCGCCACGCCGGCTGCTCCGCGACTCACTGGCCGCGGCCCTGGCCGGCCGGCCGGAGATCTGCGCCGCCCGGACGTGGTGATACTCGACGCGGGCGTCCGGCTGGGCGACATGGCCGTGCGGGTACGCGCGCTGCTGCAGCACTCTCCCGAGCTGAACGTGATCGTGATGTACCGGGATGCCTCGGAGCAGGACCTGGCCGCCGCCTGCCGGGCCGGCGTCGGGTCGCTGCTGCCCGAGTCGCACGGCCTCGCCGCGGTGCTCGCCCTGGTGAAGCGGAGCAGGGGACGGCATGCCCGGCAGGCCGACGGCGGCCTCACCGACCGGGAACTTGAGATCATCGTGCTGACCGGCTCCGGCCACAGCGTCCCCGAGATTGCCGGCCTGCTCCAGATCAGCCCGCTGACGGTGGAGAACATCAAGCGCCGGGTGTACGCGAAGCTCGACGTGAGCAGCAGCGTGCACGCGGTCGCCCGGGCGGCCTCGCTCGGCATGCTGGAGCAGCCCAGCGCTCCCGCGGCCCGGCGCAGGCCGCCGGCCGAAGGCGGCACCACCGTGCTGACCGTGGTATCCGGCCAGCCCGGCCGCACCCTGGACCTGATGGTGACCGCGCTGCTCGGCAGCAGGCTGCCGTTCGTCCTCGTGCGCATCCCCGGGCAGGTCGCCGACACGCACTGGGCCCGGTGGCACCGCGGGCCGCTGGTGGCCGCGCTGGTGGACCCGGGCCCGCCGGACTGGCCGGTAGTGGCCGAACTCGGCATCCCGGCGGTGCTGGTGCACAGCAGCCCGCTCGAGCCGCCGGAGCTCGCCGAGGCGCTGGCCTGCGGCGCGAGCGCGCTGGTGGCGGCGGACCGGGTGGACGCGCACTTCCTGTCCGTGCTCAGGATGGTCAGCCAGGGCTACCTGGTCGTCGACTCGTCGCCGATGCGGCCGCTGATCGGGGCCGTCCGCGCCCGCATGGACGAGCGCGCCTCCGGCGGGCTCGAGCTGCCCGAGCTAACCTCGCGGGAAAGCGACATCCTGCGGTCGCTGGCGCTCGGGCACTCGATCAGGCAGACCGCCAGGGCGCTGGGCATCGCCCCGAAGACCGTCGAGAACGTGCAGACCCGGCTGTTCCGCAAGCTCGGCGTGCGCAACCGGCCGGGCGCGCTGGCCGTCGCCGACGCCTTCGGGCTGCTGCCCGCCATGGCCGGCCCCCCTAGGGGATTTCCGTCCCCTGCGGGTTTCTCGTCCCTATACGGGAGCGACGGGCGCTCCTAGTGTGCGCTAGCGAGGGAATGGGTCATCCCCCTCGGCTAGGCGGGAGAACTTCTCATCCCGCCCCCGCTGTCCACCGTGCTTCCCCCGCTGAGCACGGTGGCAGCGGCTGAGGAGCCGCCGGGGTGGTCGCTGCGGCTGCGGCAGGCCAGCGCGCCACGGCCGCAGCCGCGGCGATCACTGTTGCGCGGCTGACACACTTACTGCATGCCCGCACGCAGCACGCCGCCCCAGGTCGTGATCGCGGGCGGCGGGATCGCCGGGCTCGCCGCCGCCTTCTTCCTGCGTGATACCGGCGCGGCGGTGACCGTGCTGGAGGGCTCGCCGCGGCTCGGCGGCAAGCTCGCGCTGTCCGAGGTGGCCGGCATCGCCGTGGACGAGGGCGCCGAGGCGATGCTCGCCCGCCGGCCGGAAGGCACGGACCTGGCCGCCGCGGCCGGTCTGGCCGGGCAGCCCGCGGCGGCAGCTCATGGGCGTGCCCGCCGACCTGGACGCGCTGGCAGGCTCCGGCATACTCTCGGCTGCCGGGCTGGCCAGCGCCCGGGCCGAGGCCGGGCTGTCGGCCACCGCCCGGCCTGGCGACGTGTCCGTGGCCAGCCTCGTCGGGGCCAGGTTCGGCAGCGAGCTGGTGGACCGGCTGGTCGACCCGCTGCTCGGCGGCGTCTACGCGGGGCGGTCCGAGCAGCTGTCGTTCGAGGCGACGCTGCCCGCGCTGGCGGCCGAGTCCCGGCGGCATCCCTCGCTGACCGCCGCCGCCCGCGCGGTGCTCGACGCCCAGGCCGGCGGCCCGCCCGGGGCCGGCGGCCCGCCCCAGGCCGACGGCCCGCCCGGGGCCGGCGATGGCGCGCCGCGGCCGGTGTTCACCACTCTGGCCGGCGGCCTCGCCACGCTGGTCCCCGCCGTCGCCACCGCGTCCGGAGCGGCGGTGCGGACCCGGTCGATGGTGCGCGGGCTGGCCCGCGCGGCCGGCGGCTGGCGGCTCACCGTCGGCTCCGCGCACGACGCGGAGCAGCTCGATGCGGACGCCGTGGTGCTGGCAGTGCCGGCCAGGCCGGCCGGGCGGCTGCTGAGCGGCGTGCCCGGCGCGGCGCCCGCCGCGGCCGGGCTTGCCGAGATCCCCAGCGCCAGCATGGCCATCGTCACCCTGGCCTATCCCGACGGGGCCTTCCCCGAGCCGCCGCGGGGCAGCGGCTACCTGGTTCCCGCGGTCGACGGCCGACCCGTCAAGGCGGTCACGTTCAGCACCGTCAAGTGGCCGCACCTGCGCGTAGGCGGCCACGGCATCCAGGTCGTCCGCTGCTCGGTCGGCCGGCGGGGGGAGGAGGCCCTGCTGCAGCGCGACGACGCCGACCTCGCCGCGATCGCCGCCGCCGACCTGGCGGCGGCCACCGGCGTGCGCGGCGCCCCGGCCGGCGTCCGGGTCACCCGCTGGGGCGGCAGCCTGCCGCAGTACACGGTCGGCCATCTCGCCCGGGTGGCCAGGATCCGCGCGTCCGTCGCCGCGCAGCCCGGCCTCGCCGTCTGCGGAGCGAGCTACGACGGCATCGGCATCCCCGCGTGCATCGCCTCGGCCAGGGCCGCCGCGGACCAGGTGACCGCCTACCTGGCGGCCCGGGCCGGCCCGGCTGGCCGCGCGGCGGCCGCGGCGGCCGGGGGAGGACAATGACGGCATGGCAGGAAACGAAACCGGGCGGCGGCCGAGCGCCAGGGAGCTGAACGAGCTGATCCGGTACACGATGTGGTCGGTGTTCCGGGTGGCCGACCCGGCGGCGCTGGCCGCCGGCAGCGGGGCGGAAGCCGAGATCAGGGACGCCATCGCGACCGAGGTCGAGGACCTGCTCGGCCAGGCCGAGGGCAAGGGCACCGTCACCCGCGGCTGCTACGACCTGCAGGGCATGCGCGCCGACGCTGACTACATGTTCTGGTGGATCGCGCCGTCCTCCGACGACCTGCAGGAGATCTACTCCCGGTTCCGCGGCACCCGGCTTGGCCGGGCCAGCCAGCCGGTCTGGTCGGCGATGGCGCTGCACCGGCCTGCCGAGTTCAACAAGAGCCATATCCCGGCCTTCCTGGCCGGCGAGGAGCCGGGCGCGTACGTGTCGGTCTACCCGTTCGTGCGGTCGTACGACTGGTACCTGCTCGACGACCGCGAGCGCAGGGCGATGCTGGCCGAGCACGGCAGGATGGCCCGCGAGTACCCGGACGTCCGCGCGAACACGGTCTCCTGCTTCTCGCTCAACGACTACGAGTGGATGCTCGCGTTCGAGGCCGGCGAGCTGCACAGGATCGTGGACCTGATGCGGCACCTGCGGGGCGCGCAGGCGCGGCGGCATACCCGGGTGGAGATCCCGTTCTACACCGGCAGGCGCAAGCCGGTCCGTGAGCTCGTCGCCGCGCTGCCGTGAAGCTGCTGTTCGGCCGGGAGCGGTTCACCGCGGAGCTGGCCTGGACCGACCTGGCGCGGGTGCTGCCGGGCTGGGACATCGTCACCTGCCCGCGGCACGACGTCATCAGGCACCTGGACGAGGTCGACGTGATCTGCCCGTTCGGGGCGCGCATCGACCGTGCAGTGCTCGAGTCCGGCACGTTCGGCCTGGTTCATCAGTTCGGGGTGGGCCTGGATGAGGTCGACATCGCCCGGGCCACCGAGCTGGGTGTGCTGGTCGCCCGGGTGCCCGGCGACGCGGGCGGCAACGCGGACAGCGTGGCCGAGATCGCGGTGCTGCACCTGCTCGCGCTGGCCCGGCGGCTGCCGGCCGCCCAGGCTGCGCTGGCCGGGGGGCGGTGGGAGTCCCGGCCCACTGGCACGTCGCTGCACGGCGCGACGGTGGTGATCGTCGGTCTCGGCGCCATCGGCACCGCGGTGGCGAGCAGGCTCGCCCCGTTCGGCGCCCGGCTGCTCGGCGTCCGTGCCCGGCCCGCGCTCGGCGGGCCGGGCGGGGTCGAGCAGGTGACCGGCCCGGACCGGCTGCCCGCGCTGCTCCGCACCGCCGACGCGGTCGTCTGCTGCGCCATGTTCACCGGGAGTAACGGGGGGATGTTCGGCAGTGCCGCGTTTGCCGCGATGAAGCCCGGCGCGCTGTTCGTAA
>WNGG01010967.1_pt1 | contig 17103 bp, 16 predicted proteins | sample 5400661 | NCBI WGS metagenome assembly WNGG01 (sample SAMN13153372, study PRJNA577476) | soil metagenome | isolation source: 100 cm soil or saprolite under Garry oak tree replicate 1 | place: USA:California | collected 2016-06-15 | reverse complement strand
CGTCATTGAAAATGTCTCACCTATATTGTCAGGGAGGGTATCCAGGAATGGCCTGATTCGCAGGGGCGTAAAGTCCTGAAAGCCGGCGGGGTGTCTCTCCTGCGCCTTGAGGAGGGCCGACCTCCACCCTCAGATGCGCCAAAGATGCCGACGTCGTGATTCAATGCGCTCCATTCCTCTGCCGGGTTGATTGGAATCTGCCGGTCGTGTGTACAAAACCGGACAAGGGCAATCGATGTGCCATACATAACTCTAGTAGAATCAATGGTCATGGTACGTCTAGCCGCGGTAGGAACTGACCTGACCGATAATTTGTACCAGTTGGGAACGCACGGCGAACGTTCTTTCCCGGCTCGGGGCTCTCTGCCTCGCTAGCGCTCAGTACGCCGCAGTGCCCTGGCTCGTTTGCCCGATATCGTCACTTCGAGAATCTCGTAAATCGCCTCCGCCAACCAACGGCGGGTTTATCAACCTGCGGCGCTGGGCTACTTTACTGCCGGGGCTGCGCCCATTTCAGTACCCGCGAGCGTCTTATTGGGCTTCATCCAGAAGGCGAGGATGGAGCCGAGCAGAAGCAGGGCCATACTGCCGATGAAAGGCAGGCTGTAGTTCTTGGTCCACTTGATTACATATCCCGCGACCAGCGGAGAAACAGCCGCGGCCAAGGCTGATCCGACATTCATGAGACCGCTGGCAGAACCAGAGTAGCGTGGAGCGATATCCATGGGGATGGCCCAAAAAGGTCCAATGGTACATTCGGCAAAGAAAAAGGCCGCGCTCAGGCAGGCCGCCACCACATTCAGATTGCGGGAGAACATGACCGGGAGCATGAAAGCAAAGGAACAGAGGAAGCCGATCACGATCATATTACGCCGCGCTTTGTTTCGGTCTCCGGTGCGCTTGAAGACCCAATCACTCACCACACCGCCCAGCGTATTACCCACCGCACCGAAGACATACACTTCAAAGGACGATATCGCCGCATTCTTGAGCTCGATCTTATAGGTGTTCTTGAAAAAAGAGGGGAGCCAGGTGAGATAGAGCCAGAGCGTCCACCCGTAACAAAAATAAACTGCTGTGACCGGCGCCATACGCTTGATTAGCGGGCCCCAAGGCGTAGGTTCCCTCTTCTTCGCGATTCTTGCGGAGTAACTGGGCAGTTGCGTCAGTTCCTCCGTAGTGATGCCATGATGTTGCGCCGGGTCATCCCTGAAATAAAACCACCAGACCAGAGCCCAAACCAGACTGACCAATCCAAGGATGATGAATGAGCCGCGCCACGAGGTTTTCCAAATGAGCCAGGCGATCAGGGGCGGCGTGACGGCGTTCCCGAGCCGTGCGAAAGAATGGGTAATGCCCTGGGCGAAACCACGGAGACTGGCGGGCGCCCAGTCAGAGAGCGCCCGGGTAGCTGTGGGAAAGGTAGCGCCTTCGCCCAATCCCAGAATGACGCGGGCCACAAGGAGGACAGCAAAACTGCCAGCCAGCCCCATCATGATGGTCGCGGCCGCCCAGATAATTCCGCAGACGGTCAAAGTTCTTCGCGCGCCGAAGCGATCGCTCAGCCAGCCGCCGTGAACCTGCAAGACCAGATAGGCCCAGCCGAAGGCCGAGAACACCCAGCCCAGTTCTCCTGCATCCAGATGGAACTCTTTTTGCAAGGCAGGTCCCGCCGTGTTCACATTGATGCGGTCGATGTAGGTGAGGCCATACATCAAGCAGACGAAAAAAAGCACGAAGTTGGTGGCGGAAAAAATTCCCGGACGCGCCCCGGGTTGTGAGGGCAACAAAACTGTGGCCATAATCTCAGTCCTCGTAAACTTTCGGATTCACCCTCTACCTGAACATCTGCTTGATCAACCAAAACCTATCCCGCGGTGCACCGTGTCTGAATGCGAATTCCTTTGCTTCTTGGGCGGCGCAAACATCTCATCCAGAATGTCTTGCCGGAATTGTTCCAGCTTTTTCTCGACTTCGTTGAGCGGCGGGCGGTCATTCACGGAAAGCGTGCGCTTCAATGCTTCCAGGCGGCGTTGCGTCTCCCGCAGCACAATCTCCGTCTGCTTCATTTTGCCATGCGAGGTTATGGCTGCGTCGCGCGCCATGGCGGCGTACTTTAAGATGTCCTGTACCGTAGCCTGAGCCTGTTGAATGTTGCCCTTGTTGAACTGTTGATGCACCACATCCACCAATTGTTCTGCCAGCTCCGCACAAAGTTTGGCTTTCTCACCTCCCTGGGCTTTCTCCGCCTGGCTCTTCGTCTCATCGATGGTTACTTGCCCGGATAGAGCCGGCAGAGCCAGCAGGACGGCAAGGCCAATTGGAATGCAGCGGCGCATCAGGAAAGCACTCCTTCAGCAACGGAATTGACGCTAGAGCCTTGGCGTCTGGCCACAAGGCTGTTGAGGGCCGCGGTAACGCCTCCCGGTTGATGGGGAATACCCGCCAGACGCAACCCCATTTCCACTCCGCTCAAGGTTCCCGCCAGCATCAGATCGTTGAAGTGGCCCAGGTGCCCGATGCGGAAGACTTTGCCCGCGAGTTTGGCGAGGCCCGTCCCCAGCGACATATCGAAATTCTCCAGGATGAATTCCCGCAAGCGGTCCGCATCATGGCCCTCCGGCATGAAGACCGCGGTCAGCGAACTTGAATATTCTCGCGGATCTTCGCAAACTACTTCCAAGCCCCACGCGTGCACGGCTGCGCGCGCGGCTTCCGCGTGGCGATCGTGGCGGCGGAAGACGTTACTCAATCCTTCCTCATGCAGCATCAGCAGCGACTCGCGCAAGCCCCAGATCAGGTTGGTGGCCGGGGTATAGGGAAAGAAACCGGCGCGGTTGGGCTTGAGCATTTCCTGCCAGTCCCAGTAGTATCGCGGCAATTTGGCGGTCTTCGTGGCGGCCAGCGCTTTTTTGGAAATGGCGTTGAAGCTGAGGCCCGGCGGGAGCATCAGGCCTTTCTGCGAACCGGCAACGGTCACATCCACGCCCCATTCGTCGTGGCGATAATCGATGGAAGCGAGCGACGAAATCGTGTCCACCATCAGCAACGCGGGATGGCGGACGCGGTCCATGCTGCGGCGAACTTCGGCGACGCGGCTGGTCACTCCGGTGGAAGTTTCGTTGTGGACCACCATGACGGCCTTGAAGGTGTGGTTCGTATCCTCGGCGAGTCTTTGCTCGACCTCGGCGGGAGAAACGCCCCTGCGCCAATTGCCGGGCACGTATTCGACAAGCAAGCCATGCCGCTGGGCAATGTCGCGCCAGAGATTGGAAAAATGTCCGGTCTCGAACATCAGTACGCGGTCGCCCGGGGAAAGCGTATTCACAATCGCTGCTTCCCATGCGCCAGAACCCGAAGCCGGATAGATCACCACCGGGCCGGTGGTCTGAAACACCGGACGCAGGCCTTCGAGCACCTCGGTTGCCAGCCTGGCGAATTCCGGGCCGCGATGGTCAATCACCGGACGGTCCATGGCCCGCAAGACCCGATCCGGCACGTTGGTGGGGCCGGGAATCTGGAGAAAGTGACGCCCCGTGTGAATCATGAAACACTCCCGAAGGCAGTCTCGACGCGTTCTTGCGCTGTAACCATAACACTTTCTGCGGAAAACGAATAATGCTTGCTTGATTTCGGTCTCGAGATGGTCAGCGGAAAACGCGTGTGTGGCGGTATCGAGACGAAGGCGCGTCCAACAATAACTGGTCGGGGCGCGCGGATTCGAACCGCGGACCTCCTGCGCCCAAGGCAGGCGCGCTCCACTCGGGAAAAAGAGCTTAGCCGCCACCTGGACCACCAAAAGATACCGACCGGACGGGTCCTCCGGGCACCTCATGACGCCAAAACTTGGGGCCAATCGCTGCCGAATACCATGCAAAACTCTGATGCAAGAAGTGTGCAGAGCCAAGTACGAGCAACGAGATAGCACATCTGGGTTTATCTTCGAAGCAGACGGTCGGGCGTGTTGCTGTGGTCTAGCGCAAGATAGCGGACTTCTCCCTCACAGGTCAAACGGAACCCCGGCGGCCCTCAACCATCGAAGGCTCCGTCCACAGCTGCTGAAGAGTTCTTACCAACTGTTGTAAGGCGTGTTTTCAAACGGGGAAACCAGCGCGGAGCTGGAGTGAACGTCGGTGATTCCTGTGCTGGTCTGTTCCGGGCTGAGCACCACGTCTTCGATGGTGACATTCCAGTCTTTCGCATGCGTGATCGGATCGAAAGGAACAAATCGCATATACCCGGCGGAAACTAGATCCTCAAGCGACTGCGGCGCTGCCTGTTTATCCAGCGTGTACTGGTCAATGACCTGGCGCATGGTTTGCAGGTCCGAGCGCAGCACGGCCTCCCTTGCGCGGTGGACAGACCGCTCGTACCGTCCGATGCCGACCGTCATCAGGATGAGCAAAATCGTGATGACGATCATCAACTCCAGAAGCGTGAAGCCCAGCCAGGCGCCCCGCTTCCCGCCGCTCAAGCGGCGCAAGTGGAGTGATCTTAGTTGCGCGACGCTTCTCGTGGCTGCTCCCTCATTCCGGGCCGCGGCATCTTTCTACCAGTCCGAATATTTGGTTCCGTCCAGCGCGGTCCCCTGAGATTTCGAGTACACGTCGAAAATGTTTTTCCCGCCCCAGCTCATCGAGTCGGGATCGTCTTGAATGGCGCGAAGCCCCCAATCAGCCCTGCCGGTCATCGGGTCAATGGGAACGCGCCGCAAGAACCGGATCCTGCGGTCGTTTGTCGCGCCGAGCTGGACACCCTTTACCAGCGTGTCGAGGTCCGGCGGATACCCCTCGCTGCCGAGCTCGACGCGGATCAGGTTCCGGTCGGAAAGATCTTTGTAGCGGTCAATCGCGTTCCGCATTTCGCGCAAATCCTGGCGCAACTCGGACTCGCGTTGCCGCATGACGGTATAACGCGCGAGCGGCATGGCGGCACTCGATAGAATCAGCAGGATCGTGCAGGCGATGATCAGCTCGAGCAGCGTCATCCCCGCTTCGCCGGTAGAACGATTTCGGTTGAACCTCGCTAAACTCCGCATCTTGTTCCTTGCAGTTACGGTTGCACCTGGATGTTCGCCTCTCCCGTGGCCAGTGAAATGATGTTCTGCTGAGAATCGTGCGCGTTCACTTGCACGATGGAAAGAGTCGAAGTGCCCGGAGCGACTCCTCGCACAACGATGCCCACCAGAGTGCCGCTGCCGTTTACTCCGGGCGTATTGGGTTGACGCGTGGCGGAGATGATGGCCTGGCCGCGCTCTTTGTCCACCCGCTGAACAATGGCGATTTCCTGCGTCCCGCCCGAGAGGAACCCGCCGTGCCGGACTTCTTCCACGCTGATGACTTTTGGATCGTATTGCAGCAGCATGGGAATGGAGAACAGGTCCTTCGCGTCTTCCACAACGATGCCGATAGTCGCCGTTTCGCCAACCTTCAGCTTCAGGTTTTGCGGTTCGAAGCGGAGTCGCGTGCCCTTGGCTTCAGGGGCGGAGGGTGTGGCCCCCGCTCCCGAAGGCTTGGGAGGATTCGCGCCCACTGGCGGCTGCACCGGTGCTGCGGGCGGTGCACCCGTTGCCGGCGGCGCCTCGATGCTGCGCTCGCGTCGGACCTGAACATTGGTGTCCGTCCCGGCGCTGATTGAGCGGAGATTCTCTGCTGTCCACTCGGGCATACGAACAATATGCGGGATCAGCACGATGAGGATTTCCTCTTCCTGTGATTCGGTGTGCTCGCTGGAGAAGAAGTAGCGGAAGAAGGGAATCTTCTGTAGCCCCGGCCAGCCGGAAAGATTCTTTGTCTCCGTGCGGTCAATCAGTCCGCCGAGGATGTTCACTTCGCCATCGTGTAAACGAACGTCGTGTTCGATTTTGTTCTGGCTGATGATGGGCTGCGAAATGCCGCCAATCGAGGAGTTTCCTGAGACGGAGGAAATCTCGATGGAAATCTTCAGGCTCACCTCACGATTCGGGTGGATGCGCGGCGTGATGTCTATGTTGACGCCGGTATCTTGATATTGGAATTGGGTGTTCACCAGCGGGTTGACGAGTCCGCCCGCGGTTGCTCCGCCGATGCCCACGCCCGCCTGGAAGCTGCCCGTGGCAATGGGGATGCGATCGCCAATTTTCAATTTGGCGGGCTGGCCATCCACCATGCGAAGTCATGCGAAGTTCTGGGTTCTGGATGATCTTCGTGGTGCTGTCGGTCAACAACGCTGACGCCGTGGCCCCGGGGAGAGTCACGCTGTAATCCTTCGTTCCGATACTCTTTAGTTTGTTCAAGGCAACCGAAGTAGCAGTCGGTGTCGTGGTGGAGCTGCTGCCGCTGGAACCCGTGGTCGTGCTCGCGGGTGTGAAGGCGAGAGTTGACGATCCTCCAGGCTGAATACCCAGATCGCGAACGCGGTCCACGCGCGCCCGCAGGACTTCCACTTGGACGATGACCTCGGGCTTGGCCTTGTCAACATCTTGGATAATTTTTTCGGCAATCGCGAGCTTATCGGGCGTATCACGGATGATGATGGCGTTTTGCGAATTGAGCTGCTGCAGGTGCCTCAAATCGAGCAATTGGCGCAGGCCGGTCACGATTTCCGTGAGATCCTGCGCTTGTATCGCATTGTGCAGATAAAACGTCCGCACAACCTGTTCTTCATAGTCGCGCCGCTTCTGAACTTGATCCGGAGCAACAAAGATGATGTTGCTGGTCACCGGCTTCCAGAAGGCCTTGCTTTGCAGCGACACAATGTCCAGCGCCTGTTCCAAGGTGACGTTCGTCAATTCCGTAGAGATTCGCCGCGCGGGAAAATCGGGGTCAAAGATCACCGTTATTCCCGCCAGCTTGCCGATCGTCTCGAAGATCGTCTTCGCGTCGTTGGTCATCAGCAGGTTGTAAGGAGCGCGAGAAAGCGGCTTCAGCTCCGGAGGTCTAGCGGCCAACGCCTCTTCTGCGGGAGGCTTGGGCCCGGCAGCGCCGGCTTCATCGGCCGCTCTTTTCGACGCAATCAGTTCCAGGGTTTGGCGCACTTCCTGCTCGGCAATGGCGCTCGAAGGATCAATGGCGAGCGCCTTCTGAAACTCGGCCATGGCTAATTGCAGATCGCCTTTTTCCCGATCCTTTTGGCCCTGGCGCACATGGTACTGCCCGGCTTCAAAGCGCAGCCGGGTGGCCTTGATCTTGTATTCTATGTTGCGGGGATTCGACTTCAATGCTTTTTCGTAATGGATGAGGGCGGTGTCGTAGTCCTGCAGTGTTTCGGCTTTCTTGCCCTGACTGAAGTCCGAATTGCCTTTGGGGCAGCCGGAAACAAGCAGCGCGCACCCCGTACCCGCAACGGCCAGCACCCAATTGCGCATAGAATCTCCGCGAGAGACGATTCGACTCCGCCAGTCTAGCATCCAGTCAACGAGGCGACAAGACGGTGCCTTGCTTCTGGTTCCTCGCGGCGGCTATGATAGTAGATTGTGGCCAAGCCAGAGAAAAAACCTGATAAGCCGGCTGTCCAAGTTGTCGCCCAGAACCGCGCCGCCTCGTATAACTATCATATTCTTGAGAAGCTGGAAGCCGGTATGGTGTTGCATGGCACGGAGGTAAAAGCCCTGCGCGAAGGAAAGGCGAATATCCGCGACGCCTATGCGGAGGTTCGGCCCACCGGCGTGTGGCTGTTGAACTGCCACATTTCGCAGTATTTGCCCGGTGGCCCGTTCAATCATGAGCCGCTCGGAGCGCGCAAGTTGCTCCTGCATAAGGCCGAGATTCAGAAGCTGCTCGGCAAGACGGAGCGGAAGGGTATGACTCTGATTCCGCTGCGCATTTATTTCCGCGACGGCATTGCCAAGTGCGAAATTGCCCTGGCCCAGGGGAAAAAGCTGTGGGACCGGCGCCAGGCAGAACGCGATAAGGAAGCGAAACGCGAGGCCGATGAGGCCATCTATCGTTCCCGGAGGCGCTGAAGACTCATGGAAATCACGCTGGATACAAGGCCGCTCGGCAGCATCGAAACGGAAGCGCTGGCCACGTACGTATTTGAGCAGAGCGATCCCGTCGAAGGCCGGGTTGCCGAACTGGACCGGGCTGCTGCGGGGGCGATTCGCCGGCTGGCGCAGGGCGGCGAGTTGACCGGCAAGACGCTGGAAATGACTTTGCTGCACAATCCCGCGGGGTTAAAAGCGCAGCGGCTTCTGCTGATTGGGGCGGGGAAGCGCGAGCAATTCACCGGCGCGCAACTGCGCAAGACGGCCGGCGCGGCGCTGCGCCACTTGAAGACGCGCTCTGTGAAACGCTTCGTGTTTTTGGCGCGGGAAGGCGATGGCACGTCCGCAGCGGCGCAGAGCATCACCGAAGGATTGATCGCCGCGAACTTTGAGTCTGACAAGTACAAGACCGAAAAGAAAAATGGAAAGGAAGTCCAGGCGGCGGCTCTGGCGGGGTGGGACGATGCCGCGCGCGCCGAAGCCGAGAAGGGCATGGCGCGCGGCCGCGTCATTGGCGAGTCGCAGAATTTTACGCGCGACCTTGTCAACGAGCCTTCCAATCGCCTGACTCCGCGGATGCTTGCCCAGCGCGCCGAGGCCATGGCGCGCGAAGCAGGGCTCTCTTGCGAAATCCTCGATGAGAAGAAGATCGCCGAATTGAAAATGGGCGCCTTGCTCTCCGTGGCGCAAGGCAGCGCCGAGCCTCCGCGGTTGATGGTGCTTACGTACAATCCGCCGCAAGCCAAGCCCGGCGCTCCCGTGCTCGGCCTGGTCGGGAAAGCCATCACATTTGACACCGGCGGCATCTCCATCAAACCTGCGCAGGACATGGAGAAGATGAAATACGACATGGCCGGCGGCGCGACCATGCTCGGCGTGATGCGGGCGCTCGCGGCGCTGAAGCCTTTGGTGAAAGTCATTGCCATCGTTCCCTCGACGGAAAATATGCCCGGCGGCCGCGCGCAGAAGCCGGGCGACGTGCAAATCTCGATGGCAGGCAAGTCCATCGAAGTGATCAACACCGATGCCGAGGGCCGCTTGATCCTGGCCGACGGAATCACGTATGCGCAGAAGCTCGGCTGCACGCATTTAATTGACGCCGCAACGCTCACCGGCGCAATCGTTGTGGCCCTCTCGAACATCAACGTCGGCGTGTTCGGCTCGGACCAGGCGTTCACCGACAAGCTGCTGGCCAGCGCGAAAGCCGCGGGCGAGAAGATGTGGCAGATGCCCGTGGACGACGACTACCGCGAAATGATCAAGAGCACCATCGCGGACATCCAAAACGTCGGCATTGGCAAAGGCGGCGGCGCGATTACCGCGGCGATGTTCTTGAAAGAATTTTCCGGCGATACGCCGTGGATTCATCTGGACATCGCCGGCACCGCGTGGCTCGATGATCCGAAGGCGTGGATGGCGAAGGGAGCTTCGGGAGTCGCGGTGCGCACGCTGATTGACCTGGTGATGAGCTACTAAACTCTTCCCCTTTCACATTTTCTCCGGCGCTTCAATGCCAAGCAGCAAGAGCGCGGCGACAAGCTGCCGTTCGACGAGTTCGGAGAGCGAGAGCAAGAACGCTTTCTTTTGCGGGTCCGCTTCCGAGAGGATGTGGTGTTTGTGATAGAAAAGGTTGAAGGCCTGCGCGAGTTGGAACGCATACTTCGCGACGAATGCCGGCTCCTGCGCTCCCACAGCAGCATCCAGCGCATGATCGAGCGAGCCCGCGAGCAGAACGAGTTCCCAGAAATCATCGCCGCCCGCTCCGCTCAGCAAACTGGCAGCAGCGGCCGGCTCGAGCGCTTTCGGTCCCAAGGCCTGCTCCGCCAGTTCCTTCCTGCGGATTCCACGAACCCTCACAATCGCATATTGGCAATAGGGTCCCGTTTCGCCTTCGAAGTTGAGGGCATCTTTGAAATCGAAGGCAATAATCGTCGAGCGCGTAAATTTCAATAAAAAATAGCGCAACGCGCCGATGGCGATGGCATGAGCCGTCGCTTCTTTTTCTGCGGCGCTCATTTCGGGATGGCGTTGCGCGACCTCGGCGCGCGTGGCCGTTTCGAGCCGGTCGAGCAGATCGTCGGCCTTGACGCCGAGGCCTTTGCGGCCACTTACTTCGACGTAGGGCTTCCCGGCCTCTTCCGGCGACAACTCATAACCCATCTCCGCCGCGCAGCGCGGCGTCAGCGCGACAATCTCGTACGCGAGGTGAATCGAGTTATCCGCTTCTTCCGCATGTCCAAGCCCTCGCAGTCCGGCCGCAACCACGTCCTGCAAATACGCCTGCCGTGAATCAATCACGTTGTAGACCTTTTTTGCGGGATCCCCGAAATGCGGCGCCGCCGGATCCCCGGGACCGCTGGTGGTGGCCCAAACGGTCCGGCCTTCCGGCGCGTTCCGCCACTTTGCGTAATGAAAATCCTTGCCAAGCAGCCCAAATTTCCAGAGCTGATAGGCAATGTCCTTGCCGACATAGGTGACCGTGCCATTGGAACGCACGATGATCTTGTCCTGCGTATTTGCGTCTTCCTCCGCGCTGTCTTCCGCTGCTTCTTCCAATTCCTTTCCTTCTTTGGGCTCCTCTTTCCACGGCATGATCCAGCAGCCCGCCATTTTCCCGGTGGCCGCGAGTTGAATGGCACCTGATTGTTTCAGCTTCGCAAACGCGGCATCCCAGAATTTCAGGTGCAGGATTTCACTTTCCCGCGCAAGCAGCTCGTAATGGATGTCCAGCCGCGCCATGGTGCGCAAATGGCAGCCGACAATCGCGTCCGCGACAACTTGCGCCACTTCCGCGTCTTCGCCGCGGGCTTCCTCGATGGCCTTCAGCGTTACTGTGCGCCACTCGGCCGCGCGCGCCTTGTCTTCAGAGAAATAGGTTGTAGCCTTGGCGTATAGGTCCCAGCAGAGATGATCGAACTTCGGCTCCATGGCCAGCATCTTTATGCTGACAGGCGTCCGCTGCTCCATGCGCAGGAAGGCGATGACCACGTCCGCGACCTGCACGCCGGTATTGTCAATGTAGTTTTGAATCTGCACGCTGTTGCCGGCGTACCGCAGGATACGCGCCATGGTGTCGCCGAGGACGGCGTTGCGCACATGGCCGATATGCGCGGCTTTGTTGGGATTGATGCTGGTGTGTTCGACGATGACTTTGCCAGGCCGCTTCGGGGCCGCCGATGCCTTTCCCGGCGCGGATTCCCGCAACGCTTCCCGCCAGAACGCGGCGCGATCGAGGAACGCGTTCAGGTAGCCGGCTCCGGCAACTTCCACTCGCGCGATACCTTCGATGGGGCCGATTTCGGCGGCGACTTCCTGAGCAATTTGCCGAGGCGCACGCTTGAGTTGCTTGGCAAGCTGGAGACACACGGGCGAAGCAATTTCGCCCATCTCCAAACGCGGCGGGCGAGAAACCGCCACGTCGGCGGGGACGTTATAGCGCCGACGAATGAACTGCTCCAGAGCAGCCTGAAACCGCCTTGCGAGCGCGTAGTACACGAGCCTCCTTACGGCCGCGAGAAACCCAAGAGTATAGGAAAGCGCCGCCCAGTGGCTAGGGGGAGATAAGAGCGCGGCTCGCATAGAGGGAGGACGAGCAAAGGCAGGAGACCCCGAAAACCATGCTTCTCCACCCCCTTTTTTGTAAGTGTTGATGTTAAAGGACTTCATCCCCCCTCCTCCTACCCTTTTTTTGCAAATATGTGATTCGAAAGGACTTTAAGTCCTTTGTTTTGTAAATATGTGAGCCATAAGGGTTTGCGGACGCGTTTTCGCAGATATATGTGATCCTAAAGGAGTTAGAGCGGATCAGCGGGCAGTTGACAGGTGAATGGTGAAAGTCAAGGCTACTTCCGGCCCTTCGTTGGTCTTTCATTTTGCCTTCCCGATTGCGGTCTTTCCACTGCGGGCCCTGGGTGACGTCCTTCAGGGCAACCAGAGGAAACGTCCTAGCGGGTGCCTGGCGATTACGACAGGGTTAGCATAGCACAATCGGCAACAGACGTCAAGGCTAATTTCGGGGCCTAATTTTGCGTGGGTTGGACGGCTGCTTTTGGAGAAGGAGGACGTTGTGCCCTTCGGGGTCGTGGAGAACGGCCCAGGGCGGTCTATTGCCGCCCGGGTCAGGCTCGGAGTGGACGATACGGTCTGCTCCGATGGGCTGGATCGCGGATTGGAGATCGTCCACTTCGAAGAACACAACAGCTTTGTCGCGAGAGGGATAGGACTCCACGCCCTTCTTTTCAAGGCAGAGAAATCTATCGTTGAAATCAAACTTGGCGTGATGGCCCGGGGAGTCTTCGGTCAGGTCAAGGCCAAGAGTGTCGCAGTAGAAGCGTTTGGCGGATTGCAGATCGTCGAAATAAAGCTCGACTCCGAGAAAGCGCGGTTTTGTTTCAGGCATGGGGCGAACCTCGATGCAATTCTAGCCGGGAAAAATGGATGGGCAAAGGCGTATGATGGGCTTTGCTTAAGCGATCAGGAGGGGAGAGCATCGTGAAGACTGCGCGAGGGCTGATTATGGCGGCGAGTGTGATCCTTTTTGCCACGGCGCTGCTGCACGGGTCGGGCTACCCGAAGCTGAGCGCGGAGATTGCGCGCAGCAACGCGAGGCCCCTGGTGGTATCCACATTCAAGGCGCTTTGGCTGCTGTTCTCCGCGCACCTAATTGTGCTCAGCTTGATTTTTGTCGCCGCGAGCCGAATTCCCGGAGGGAAAAGGATTGTTCTGATTGGCCTGCTGATTCCGGCGTTGGACGTGGTGCTGCTGTCGCATTTCCTCGGATTGTTGTTCATAGGCACCATCGCAGTTGCGCTGGCGGGAGTGCTGCTTCTTGCCGGCGGGCTCATGTTGCCTAACGGCAGCCAGGTCTGACGCCAGTGCCACTGAAGGAGGCAGGAATGCTGAGCGGGAACATGGTCGGCTTCGTTCTCACCAAGGACTACGCCAAAGCAAGGGCTTTTTTCGAGGGTAAGCTGGGGTTCCAGTTTGTTAGCCAGGACCAGTTTGCACTGGCGATGAGAGCCGGCGGAAACATGATGCGCATCTCGAAGGTTCCGGATTTCACTCCGTTGCAGAGCACGGTGCTGGGCTGGGAAGTGCAGGACATCGAGGCTGTGGTGAAATCGCTGGCCGGGCGGGGCGTGGCATTTGAGAAATACCCGTTCGTGCAGGACCGCGAACTGGGGATTTGGACGACGGCCAACGGCGACAAGGTCGCCTGGTTCAAAGACCCGGACGGCAACGTCTCGAGCGTCTCGGAGCATAGCGGCAAGAACATTTGAGACTTCCCCGGCGATTTGACACCGTCAATTTGACAGCCCTTCGGCGCGCGAATAGTATGCATTGTTGACCAGGTTGCGGACGAAAGGGCTTCCTACATTTTTCGAGCGGGCGGAGGAATCTTCTTTTCTCGAAAAAACCCAAGAGAAGAGGGATTCCTCGACTCCGTTCGCTTCGCTCACTCCGCTCGGAATGACAATGAATAGGGTTCGCGATGAAGCTTCTTTACTTTGACTGCTTTTCCGGGATCAGCGGCGACATGGTGCTGGGCGCGCTGGTGGACGCCGGCTGTGAATTGCACGCCATCGAAAGGGAATTGCAGCTTCTCGCGGTCAGCGGGTGGAAGATTTCAGCGGAGCTCGTGCAGAAGAACGCCGTTTCCGCAACGCGCGTCCGCGTGGAAACGTCCGAGCACCATCATCACCGGGGACTCAGCGCGATTCTGGATTTGATCGGCAAGGCGGGCTTGCCGCCGCGCGCCGCCGAGCGGGCCACGCGGATTTTCCAGAAATTGGGCAAGGCCGAAGCGCAGGTCCACAATGTTCCGGTGGAAAAGGTGCATTTCCATGAAGTGGGCGCGGTGGACGCCATTGTGGACATCGTGGGAGCGTGCGTCGGCTTCGAATTGCTGGGGGTCGAACGGTTTGCTTGTTCGCCGTTGAACGTCGGCGGCGGCACCATCCAGGCAGCGCATGGCATGTTGCCGGTGCCGGCGCCAGCGACGGCGCTCCTGCTGCAAGGCAAACCGACGTATTCGAACGGCATCGAGCGCGAACTGGTGACGCCGACGGGCGCGGCGATTGTATCCGCGCTGGCGACAGAATTCGGGCCGCAGCCGCAGATGAGCGTCTCTTCAACCGGCTATGGCGCCGGCACCGCCGACCTGCCTTCGCAGCCGAACGTTCTGCGCATTCTCATCGGCGACGCCGGCGCGCTTCCCGAAGCGGCTCGGGGAGGGGAAGAGGTATCCGTCATCGAGGCGAATCTCGACGACATGAACCCGCAGATTTACGGTTACTTTGTCGAGAAAGCGCTGGCGGCCGGCGCGCTCGACGTGTTCATGGCTCCGGTGCAGATGAAGAAGGGCCGCCCGGGCACGCTGCTGACAATGCTGTGCAGACCAGCGGACACGGAGCGCATGATGGATTTGCTGTTTGCCGAAACGACGACGATTGGCGCGCGAACGCATACGGCGCGGCGGCGGACGCTGGAGCGCGAGAGCGTCAGCGTGCAGACCGCGCTCGGCGTAGTGCGCATCAAGCTTTCGCGGATGAACGGCCACGTGCTGAATGCCGCGCCGGAATATGAGGATTGCCAGCGCATCGCGGCGGAAAAAAACGTACCGCTGAAACGCGTCCTCGGCGAAGCCCTGATCGAATTCGAGAAGCAGCGCGGGAAGACGGGCGGATAAGTGGCGGAGAAGAAGCCCAAATACTACCTGACGACGCCGATCTACTACACGAACGGCCTGCCGCACATCGGCCACGCCTATTCGACGATCGTGTGCGACACCATCCGGCGTTACAAGCGCATGCTCGGCTGCGACGTGGTGATGACCACGGGCACGGACGAGCACGGCGTCAACGTGGAGCGCTCCGCGCGCAAAGCCGGCGTTCCGGAATCGGAGTTTGTGGCCAAGATGGCCGCGGTGTGGCGCGAGACCTGGGACGAGCTGGGCATACAAGGCGATGAGTTCATCCGCACCACGGACGTCACGCACGCCCATACGGTGCAATGGCTTTTCCGGCTGTGCCGCGAGAATGGCTACGTCTACAAGGGGAACTACGTCGGACAATACTGCATTTACGACAACGCTTACGTTGCCGACGCGGGCCCCGGCGATAATTGTCCGGACTGCGGCCGGCCCACCGAAACAGTCACCGAGGAGAATTATTTCTTCAAGCTCTCCGCGTTTCAAAAACCGCTGCTCGATTTGTATGCCAAACAGCCGGGATTTATTCAGCCGGAGACGCGGCGCAACGAAGTGCTCAGCTTTGTCGAGGGCGGACTGCGTGACCTGAGCATCACGCGCACGGCCATCCGCTGGGGCATCCCCGTCCCCGGCGAAGAGCCCCACGTTTTTTACGTCTGGTTTGACGCGCTGACCGCGTATCTCAGCGCGGTGGGAGGGCCGGACTACGAGCGCCACGGCTTCTGGCCGGCCGATGTGCACGTGGTCGGCAAAGAGATCATCCGCTTCCACGCGGTGTATTGGCCGGCGTTTCTGATGGCCGCGGGACTGCCTCTGCCCAAGCAGATTTGGGCGCATGGCTGGCTGCTCATGGAAAGCAGCAAGATGAGTAAGTCGCGCGGAAACGTGGTGAAGCCGCGTCCGATCGCGAACATTTTGGGAATGGATGCGCTGCGGTATTTCCTTCTGCGCGAGGTTGTCTTCGGGCAGGACGGCAACTTCAGCTACGACGCGCTGGTGCAGCGCTACAACAGCGACCTGGCGAACGGGCTGGGGAATCTGGCTAGCCGGACGCTGACGATGATCGAGAAATACTTTGACGGACGGCTGCCCACGTTCGCTGGCGCTGTTGGCGATGCTAGCTTCGTGCAATCTTATTCGCGAGTCCAGCTCGCCGCGCGGCAGGCGGTCGAAGCCGCGTTGGGCAGTTATGAGAACCTGCAATTCTCTCGGGCTCTCGAATGGATTTGGGGGCAATCCGGCCAATAAGGTTCGCCTTGGATGGGTTCTTAACACGGCCGCACAGGCACTGTCCGCAGTATGTGTCCTGGCTCACCCAGTAATTCCTGACTCAACGAACCGCATTTGGCGACAACTGGGACAATCTGACGACCTTGGCAGGCGTCGAATCGACCACATGACTGGGCGGTGGGGACAGCTTAGTGACAACACTCAATTAGGCAAGCCCGAGGCTGTTTTTCCGCGCGTTGAAAAATCCGAAACCATCGAAAGGATGGAAGCCATGGAAAAAGAAGCGAGCGAGCCAGCCAAGGCACCGGCAAGCGCGGCGTCGGGAGCGACTGCCGGAGCGACACCGGCGGCGCAGCCGGCAAACAACAAAATCGCCATCGAGGATTTCATGAAGGTGGAGATGCGCGTGGGGCAAGTTCATACGGCGGAGCGCGTGCAGGGCGCGGACAAGCTGCTTAAAGTGAACGTGGATGTCGGCGGAGAGGTGCGGCAGATTGTCGCGGGTATCGCGCAGCATTACAAGCCTGAAGACCTGGTCGGCCGCAAAGTGATCGTGGTGGTGAACCTCCAGCCGCGCAAGCTGCGCGGGGTGGAATCGAATGGGATGATTGTGGCCGCTTCGGTGGGGCCCGAGGGCCGGCCGGTGCTGGCGGGGTTTCTCGAAGAGGTGGAAGTCGGCGCGCGGCTAAAATAGCACTGTGGAACTGATCGACTCGCACGCGCACATAGATTTTCCGCAATTTGATGGCGACCGCGCGGAAATGCTGGAGCGGGCGCGCGCGGCAGGAGTTACCACACTCCTCGCCATCGGCACAGGCCCCGGCCCGCCGAAACTCGACGCGGCGCTTCCGTTCGCCGAATCGCACGAGTGGATTTACACGACCGTTGGCATTCATCCCCACGAAGCGAAAGAAGTCACGCAGGCGCATTACGATGAACTCGCGCGCCTGGCGCAGCATCAACGCGTGATTGCCTGGGGCGAGATTGGCCTCGATTACCACTACGATTTTTCGCCGCGGGACGTCCAGCAAAGCGTTTTTCGAAAGCAACTCGCGCTCGCCGCCCAGGCAAAGCTTCCCGTCATCATCCACTGCCGCGAAGCGTGGAGCGATTGCCTGGCGATTCTCGAGCAGGACTGGCGCGCGACGGGGCTGGGCGGGATTCTTCATTGTTTTTCAGGAACGCTGAAGGAAGCGCGAAA
>WNGG01003756.1_pt1 | contig 17105 bp, 19 predicted proteins | sample 5400661 | NCBI WGS metagenome assembly WNGG01 (sample SAMN13153372, study PRJNA577476) | soil metagenome | isolation source: 100 cm soil or saprolite under Garry oak tree replicate 1 | place: USA:California | collected 2016-06-15 | reverse complement strand
CCAGCGCACCGACCAACGGGACTTCCAGCCACGCGAGATCCCTTACAGTCTCCCCATCCATGGTCACGCACCGTAGCCGAAGTTACGGAAAGTGTCGAATGACCTGCGGAAACTCAGATTGATGTTCAGTCAATAGGTAGGGCGGACCAGATCTGGGGTCCGTTTCCGGTTCGGATGAGTGATTTGTCTTCTTTCCAGATCACGTCGCGTAGCCAGTGCGCGTGCTCCACCCGCCAGTGGCCGCGGACGTGCGCGAGGAGGTCTTCCGGCGTTGTCTCGTCCGCGGGCAGGCTGGTGATGTAGAGGACGGCCTCGCAGCGCGTGTGCCACCGGCCTTTCTTCTTGTACGTGGTGTAGCGCTCGATGAGCAGGGCCTGCTCCGCGTCCTGGAACCCGGTGCCGTCAGGTACCGGCAGGACGCGGACGGTGCGGGTCTCGATCCGGCCGCGGCTGATTTCGCTGGTCGCGGCGGCGACGGGCGCTGATTCCCAGGGCAGCCCGTTCAGGGCCTGGTTCAGCGACGGCTGGTTGCCCAGGACCGGCCACAGGTAGTGGGCGTTCCTGGCTTTCCGCAGGTAGAGCGCGTTCTGCCTGTTCGCCTGCATCGCGTCGCTCGTGACGACGACGCCGTCGAGCGGGAGCGGGGCGAGCAGCGGCCTGAAGTGGCTGATCTCGTTGGCCTTCCCGGCTTTCGCGACCTTGTCCTGGGCGATCACGATGCCCGGCACGTGGGTGACGGCGGCGAGGAGGTGCACCTTCTTGTTCCCTCCGGCCTTGGCGCCCTTGCGCTCCTTGCCGTCGACGGCGACCGCCCGGCGGGCGGGAACGTGCCCGGGATCCCCTGTGACGGCGGGGTCCAGCCAGGGGTGGAGCGGGTGCGGCCGGAACCAGCCGTCCTGCCTGTCCTCGCGGAAGGCTTCCGCGGCCGGAGGCTTCCGCTTCTTCTGCTTTTCCTCCTGCTCGCGCCGCTGCTCCGCGCGGTGCGCGGCATACGCGGCCGGGATCGCGGAGTCGAGCGCGAGCGCGGCCACCGCCCCGGTCAGGGCCGCCTCGAGCTCGTCCGCGTCCAGCAGTTTCCCGAGCCTGTCCAGCATCGACGCGGACGGCGGCACCCGCAGCCCGGTCCGCGGGCTGACCCGGCAGCCGTGCGCGGCCAGCACCTCCTGGCTCCAGCCCCTCGCGGCCTGCGCGACCGCCAGCGGCCCCGTGCACGCCGCGGCCACGCCCGCGACCAGCACCGATATCAGCGACGGCAGCGGATGCCGCTTCCCCTGCGGTTTCCGCGTATCGGTCAGGCACCCCTCCAGCACCGCCCGGAACGACACCGGATCAGGGGCCGTCCCGGCAGGAAAGCGGCGGCGGACAAGGTCAGTAAGCCATGATGAAGCCAGGGGCGCGGTCAAGCGGGTCCTCGCGTGACGGTTTTCGTGTGAGAACCTGAATCATCACCTGCGGCAGCCTGGCCGCGCTCCCGCTCCGGCAAATGACAGGCGGATCCGCGCCACGTCCCCGCGCCCGCCGTCGGCACCCCGGAAACCAGTCACTTAAAGTAACGACTACGGCTGGCCCTGGACTCCAGGAACCCCGCCGGAGGGCCGCGTCAAGCCACCCCATAAGTCACGCATTGCTACACCGACTTTGACGAGTCCCTGGCAGGCCGGACCTCGTGACGTTCCGGTCAGCGGCCGCTGCGACAGGCGAGCGTGCTGCCTGCTGCAGGCTTCCCGCGACGGCAGCTCTGATGCCGTCGGCGGCCGTGCCGGGGAAACTCTCGGCCGCCAGCCGGGCAGCATCCCGGTCCGCCGAGGTATGAGCGCTCACCGAGGCAGCATCCGCGCTAGCCGCGCCCGGCCCGATCCCAAGTCGGTGGGTGCCCGCCTCGCCGGGACGCGCATACGGCTCGCGGCCGAAGAACGGGGCGGCCTCGCGCATCGCCTCGAGCGGGCTGGCGCCCTCCGCGCAGAGCCGGTCATAGCGAGCCATCGCGTAGGGATGCAGGGCACGCAGCCGTTCCTCACTCTTGCGCCGAGCCGCGGCCGCGGCTGGGTCACTGTCGGCGTGTGCGGCAGCGGCACCCCAGGTACCCGCTGTCTGCAGCAGGTCCGCCTGAGCAAGCCACCGCGGATCGTGAGCAGGTGCCCACCTGACCCTGGCCCGCTCGCGGTCGACACGCTCGGCATCGCGCAGTTCGCGGCGAGCCTGCTCGTCGCGCGCTGCCTCCCTGGCGTTCTTCAGCGCCACCCGGCGTGCAGCGACCTCGGCGGCGGCAGCGGCCAGCGAGATCATCTGCGCCGCCCGGCTGGAGGAATGGCTGAGCGCCTCGCCGAACGGGTCTGGATAGTGGTCTGCAGAATCCATCGTGAGCCTCCTTGGGTCAGTCGAGGACGTCGTATTTACCGGCCGCGTCGTCTCCGCAGCCGAGGACCGGACTGGGCCGGTCGTCGCGTCTCGGGAGCGGGGGAGCCGACGGGATAGAGACGTGATGGGAGCGGGAACCCCGCATCCGCCAGCGCTACTACGCTCCGGACCGCAGCCCGCTGCCCGCGGTCAGGCGCGAGCAGAGTGCCCGCGGCAGCGTGCAGCCGTTCGGCTGCGCCGAGGGCGCTGGCCGCCTGGGCCGCGCGCTGCTGGGCCTGCCGAAGTACGGACACCGCCTCGGCGAGCCTGGCGAGCCGGCTGATAGACCGATCGCCGCTGACGAACGCGAAGGCCGAGAGTAGCCGGGCCGCCTGGCGCAGGCAATCACCGGCTGGGCTGGACGGGGGGATGCGGCCATAAGGGGCGCGGGCGGCACGGTCGTAAGCGTCAGCGGCCTGCCGGAGTACCCGGCTGCCCAGCGCGGCGGCCGCCACGTGCAGGGTGTCGCCCGCCGCCCAGGCCGCATCGGCGGCCGCGGTGGGGTCGTTCCCGGTGAGCAGCCGTATCCGGGCAGCGGTGTCATCGGCGGTGCGGGCGGCGTGCTCCCAGATCGAGTCCCGTTCCGCGGGAGTGAGCCGGTCACCGGGCGCGGTACCGGAGCGGCTCCAGCGCTGGCGGAGCTTAGGCCAGGTCAGGTCGGCGGCGAGCTTGCCGCCCCGTACCACACTGGGCCGCCGCCCTTCGACGTGTCGCCGGGCAGAGCAACCGCGTACCCGGTGACCTGGCCCGGATCACGGGCACTGAACCGCTTGCGGACCAGCGCCCGGGACTGGGCGAGGCGAGCGAAGAACTCCTCGTCGCTGCTCGCCCCGGCCGCCGCCGTGCAGACCAGCCGCCGCAACGTGACTCGCGGGGCCTCCTCCAGGCCCCGGCGGCGGGCCTTCTCCGACTCGGCCCGGGACGGGCGGCGGGCAGCGGTGCGGTCCCCGGGCGCGGTGCGCTGCAGCCCGTAGCGCTGTTCGGCGGCCAGGCAGGCATCCCGGACCCGGAGCCGCTCGAAGTCCAGGCGGACACGGCAGCTGTCCTGGCGGGCCAGCATTGCCACGAGGTGGATGTGGTCATCGCCGTGCCGGATCGCCACCCAGCGGACGGCGTCGTCTTCCTGCCCGTAGGGGGACAAGCCGGTGCGGTTCATGACGTCGCAGGCGACCTGCGCCCATTCATCGTCCGACAGCATCTTGTCGCCAGGCGCGGCACGCATCGAGCAGTGCCACACCGGCCGGCGGAATCCCCACTTGCCCATAGCGGCGTGCGGCTGGTTCAGCAGCCCCAGCAGCCGCCGGAAATCCCGCTTCCCGTCTTGGCGCAACGGCGGGTCCAGCTCGGCCGGGTGCCGCCACCCGGCGATGATGTGCGGATCGGTGTGCTCTTCCCGCCGCCCTGGCCCGAACAAGTAGTAGATCAGGCCCTCGACCCGCTCTCCGCGCGGCTCGGTGATCTTGCCGATCACCGCGATCCCCTTCCGGAGCTCGAGGACGCCTCCTGGAATGTCACCGGAGCGCCTTCCGCACTTGTTCCGCTGCGGCGTCGAGACGTTCCGCCCGGCGCAGGCTCTCCGCCGCGTACGGAGCAAGGTCGCCGGAACGCTGCCCGGTCGCGTTCAGCTTCGCCACCGCCTGGTTGAGGTTCACCCCGATCCGCCGGACCAGCCCGGCGGCGCGGATCAACTGGGCCAGTGCCTCCCGGAGCGTCATGTCACCCACGCTGGCCGTGCCCGCGGCGGCGGCCAGGGCGGCCTCGGCCGCATAAGCTCCCCGGGCCAGCCCCGCCCGCCCGGCCGCCGCGTCCAGCATCCTGAATTCCTCTACGGTCAGCGCGAACTCGACCCGATGCGGACGCCTGACCCCCTGGCGCGAACGGCGCGCTCCCTGGGCCTCTCCGTGCCGCGCCTTGCTATCGGCTATGTCAGCCATATTGCGCACTCCCTGGCTGCGAATCCCAGGTTCCGTCGCTTCGATTTTATGCGGCGGACTTTACTCCGGGGATCTGCCCGAAGGCCATTTTATCTATGGACCGCGCCCGGTCCATAGATATCCCGGGTTTACTTACATCCTGCTTCGGTCGCTTTCGCGACCTCAGCACAACCGTGGAAATCCGCAGGCAGAGGAACATGTTATTCGCCACTACGGCACTGTTGCCGACGCGGTGAACGTACTTAACAGCACTGTTCTTAATTGCGCTTTACTGGGCATCGCTATTCCGAGCACAGCACTACCCGGCATCACTGGGCACCAGATTAACTGACATACGGCGGTGTAAACATTCCAGGGGAGCAGCTGGCGGGGCCGGGGCGATTCGTCCCCGTGCTTAACTGGCTGCCGGGCAGCGCCCCTTGGCCGACTCGCCGACGCGTGCGCCTTATGGTGGCGTCCGCCCGTCGTCGTGCGGCCGCGAGAAGAATCCGCGCGTCCTCATCTCGCTGCCCTCCCGCTTGCAGGCGTGGCTTGCCAGGGTTCAAGGCCGGGCACCCGGCGCTCAGTGCCGAGGGCGGGCTTCGTCGCTGCGCCTCGCTCCGGTAGGCATAATCCAGGTCCGCGCTCCGGCAGCGGCCCGCGCGGGGTGCGCTCATCACTCCGGAAGAGCAGAATGCGGAACGCTCCGTTTACACCGCCGTTCCGTGCGGGCGGAATGGTCCGCCAAGCCCGGCTCGTTCCGAATGGCGGGATTCGGAACGTTCCGCGCGTCGGGCGTTCCGCCGGAGTTGCGCCCCGCCGGTCTCGCTCTTCCTGTCCGCCACGTATGGCGGGAACCGATTTGATCGGCCCGCCGTCGTCGCGGCCAGCCTGCGCGACGGAATCGATGCAAGGGAAGTAACCTAAGACTCCCAAGACTTCGCATCTTGGGGTCTTGGCCTGCCGGCTCAGACCAGTCTGACCACGAGCCCTAGGCCATCGAGTACCTTGACGGCTTCAGCCGCTTTCGATACGAGCGGCTCGGCCGTCGCGGGAGCTAGCGGCTGGATGATCAGGTATTCGCGTTGCCCGATCTTCCGGAGCTGCGTGAGTTCCACGACAGCAAGCTTTTCCCGCAATGCCCACAGCTCCGACATGAGGCCATCTGACGCATAATTTGCTGGCAGGCCCTCCTCTAGCACATCAAGGGCCAGGCGTAGATACCTGGTCTCCTCAAGGCGGGCTCGTACCTCTTCGATGTCTAGCTCAGGCATGGTTCCGTCTCCGTTCCGCGGTGATGCGTCTTGCGCCGTGGCTTTGCGGGGCGCCACATGGGGTACATGTCAGGGCCTGCGGGCAGGTGGACCGGGGGGCCGTGGTCGGCGTAGCCGTGGGACAGGTAGAGGTGGCGGGTGCGCGGACCAGAGGCTTCCAGGTAGGCGGGCGTGCCGGCGTGGTCCAGGGCCGCGTGGAAGGCGCGCAGCAGCGCGGTGCCGGTGCCCCGGCCCTGCCGGTCCGGGCGGACGGCCAGGATGACCAGGTGGTAGTGCGGGATGCCGGCTGGTTGATGGCGGTCCAGCGCAGCGTCGAAGGCCGCGAACTGGCTGGTCCAGGGGCTTGTCGCCGCAGCCAGTCGTGCGTCATGGCCGTCGGCCCGGCCTGCTGCGTTTCGACCGGCGGGTATCCACAGCGCCGCTGCGGTGCGGCCGGGGGTGGTGTGGACGATTCCGCTGGCCATGGCGTGCTCGAGGTGCAGCCGGAAGTAGCCGGGGAAGATCGCCCGGCGGGCGGCCGGGTCGGTGATCAGCCACCGGGACGGCGCCAGGTCGTGGAAGGCATCGGCGATGACGTGGCTGAGGACATCCAGGTCGGATGGATCCGCGAGAACCACGGTCTGGTCCGCCTGGCCAGCGCCCGGGCTGTTACCCATGGTCATGACGGTGTGGCGGGGGTGAGCTGGCCGGTGACGGCGTGGGCACCCAGTCCGATCGTCGCGTAGACCTCCGGGCGGCGGGCGCGCAGGACCAGCCCCCAGCACAGCCCGGTCACGGCGGCTGCGGCGTAGCTGGCCGGCAGCAGCCACGCGACGGGACTGCCGGGCGGGACGCCGAGCAGGATGTCATAGTGCAGCACCGCCAGCACGACGATGCCGCCCAGCAGCTGCCTGGGTCTGGGCGATCAGTTCGCGGAGTCCGGGTCCGAGCCGGCCGACCGCCTCCTCGACGCTGCGGCCGGCCGGGGTCTGGTACTGGTCCAGGCGGAAGCCGAGCCCGCATGCCACGGCCAGCCCGGCCAGGGCTGCCTCGTGACCGGCCAGCGGCCGGGCCGGGTCCAGGGCGGCACGAACCCGCAGCATCGGCGCGAACGCCCAGTCAGCATCGACCGGAACCCACCGCCCCGACCGCCGCAGGACCCGCCCGCCGGCCCGCGTCAGGTATCCCGACCGTTCCAGCCGGCTGGCCACGTCCCCTGCGGTGCTCCGTGCCAGGAACAGCAGCCAGTCCCGAACGGGGCGAGGTTCCTGCTCGGCCGCTATCTGATCCCGGACATGGCGGGCCAGGTCATCCCCGGGCCAGCTGCGATGGGCTGCCAATCTGCCGTCGGGCCACAGGCTGATGCTGCCGCCCAGCCTCAGCTCAGCCAGCAGCCCGCCGGCCAGCCCGATGCTCAGCGGACGCGGCTGCAGCAATGGCTTGCCGGTGACATCGTTATGGGCCAGCAGGTACAGGTCATCGGCGACCAGCCCGGTGCCGTTCAGTCCCGCGCTCATCGTGTCCCCGCCCTGGCGGACCAGGCTGGCTCGCGTGCGTGGTCCTGCTGCGGGGCGCCCGCGGACAGGGGGCAGGCGGCCAGGACCCAGCGCAGCCAGGCCCAGGCGTCGCCGGCCGGGGCGCGCAGCGGCTGGCCGAAGTCGCACCACACGGCCTGGGCCCCGGGCAGTCGGAAGCTGCCCCACCGGGCGGCGACGGAGTCGACGACAGCAAGTCCACGGCCGCCTTCGGCCAGCCCCGGCGTCCTCGTGCACCCGCGGCGTGCCGGGTCCGCCGCCGTCGCAGACGACGATCCGGGCACCGGCGGACCACAGGCAGTAACCCGCCAGCACCCGCCCGCCTGCCGGGCCGTGCATCACGGCGTTGGCGTACAGCTCACTGACAGCCAGGGCGGCGTCGGCCGGGTCGACCGGGCAGTCATGCCTGGTAATGGCGGCCCGGATCCAGTCCCGGACCTGCCTGGCCTGCCCGGGGCCGGCGTCTGTGATCCGCCATCCGGGTCCGCGCCATCCGCCGATGATCACTGCTGTCCTCCCTGCGGGCCGCCTGCCGACGGCTCCCACCCTCAGTCATGCAAAGAGCAAAACGATAGGGATAACGCCGGTACAACTACTGACGGCAACGGACAAGACAACAGATGCTCTATTGCGCTGGCGGGGGATACGGTGGCACGCTGACAGCAGGAACAGGCGCGTGCGGGAGGAACCTGGTGACCGAGACCCAGCCGGGCGGGAGCCCGACCGTGCTGCGCATGATCCTGGCCCGGCAGCTGCAGGCGCTGCGCGAGAAGGCCGGGATGAGCTATGAGCAGGCCGGCGAGGCGATCTACTCCTCCGAATGGACGATCCGCCGGATGGAACGCGCCGAGGGCGGCCTGAAGCCGCTGACCGTCAAGAGCCTGCTGATGGCCTACGGCGTCACCGACCCCGGCGAGATCGGCGCGTTCCTGGCCCTGGCCCGCGACGCCACCAAGCCCGGCTGGTGGCACAGCTACGACGACGTGCTGCCGTCCTGGTTCCGGATCGCCGTCGGCCTGGAGGAATCAGCTGCCCTGATCCGCGCCTACCAGCCGCAGGTCGTCCCGGGGCTGCTGCAGACCGAGGGCTACATCCGGGCCATCACCGCGGCCAGCTTCCCGGCCGCGTCCGGGGAATTTACCGAACGGGCCGTGGCGTTGCGCCTGGCCCGCCAGCACCTGCTCACCCGGCCCGAACCCCCGCAGTACTGGGTCGTCCTGGATGAGACCGTGCTGCGCCGCCCGGTCGGCGGCCGCAAGGTCATGCGCGCCCAGCTCGAGCACCTGATCGCCGCCGCCGGGCAGCCCAAGGTCACCATCCAGGTCATCCCGTTCGCCGCCGGCTGGCACCCAGCCCTGTACGGGATGTTCAACATCTTCCGGTTCCCCGCCGCCCAGCTCCCCGACATCGTCTACACCGAAGCCCTGACCGGCGCCTACTACCTGAACAAGCCAGAGGAATCGGCCCGGTACACCGAAGCGCTTGACCGGATGTGCGCCCAGGCCGCCTCCCCGGAGCACACCGTCACCATCCTCCGCGAGATCATGAAGGAGACCTGAGATGCATCCCGAGCACATCCGCAACGGCATGCCCGCCTCCGACCTGGGCGGCGAGGGCTGGCGTAAGCCCTGGAGCGACAACGGAGGGGACTGCCTGGAAGCCAAGAAACTCCCCGACGGCCGGGTCGCCCTGCGCCAGGGCGCCGACCCCGCGGGCCCCGCCCTCATCCTGGAACCCGGCGAGGTCCGCGCCTTCATCGACGGCGCCAAGGCCGGCCTCGCCGACGACCTGCTCACCTGACATCCACGGACTAACGCGGACACCGGCCATATCCGCGGAAGTCCGTCGCACCCGGAAAGCAGGGCATCATGTCCGAGAATTTAGGCGCGTGGCTACGCCAGCAGCGTGAGGCCCGGGGCTGGGCCAAACGCGAGATGGCCCGCCAGCTCATCCAGGCGGGCCGGTCTTCCGGCGACACGTCCATGCCCGGCATGGACAACATGTGCCACAACATCTACCGCTGGGAACGCGGCCAGGGCGGCCTCACCGAACGCTACAAACTCCACTACTGCAAAGCCCTCGGCATCCCGCCCGACCAGTTCGGCGCAGACCCGGCAAGCCCCCCGCCTGCCACGCTCGCCCAGGCGGTCCCGGCTGCCCCACCTGCGAGCCCGCCATTTGCGCGCGTTCCCCCTGACCTGGCCGACCCTCGCCTGTGGATACCCCTCGCCGTCGCTTACCGTGGAATGCAAGATGCCGGAATGGGCGATTCCATGGTTGGGCGAGAGGTGCTGATGGCAGCACACGACGGCAGTGACCACGCCGAGCAGGCCGAGGAGCACGGTATCGGCGAGGCCACGTTCGAGCAGCTCCGCGCCGACGTGGTGCGGCTGTCTCAGCTGACCGACGCGGGAGAGCCGTTTGCGGTGTTCCTGGACATGCGCCGGGTCCGCGACAGGATCTACCGGCTGCTAGACCGTCGGCTGTGGCCGCGCGAGCAGACCGATCTGTACTTCCTGCTCGGCTGCCTGAATGACCTGATGGGCAGCACTGCCATCCGCCTCGGCTATCCGGACGCCGCCGAGGAGCTGATCCGGGCCGGCTGGGCGTATGCGACCGCGATCGACCACCGGCCGCTGCTGGGCCAGATGCGTGCGCAGCTCTCGAACATCATGTATTGGCGGGGCAGGCTCCGAGACAGCCGTGACCTGGCCGCAAGTGGACTCGAGTACGTGTCCGAAGGGCCGCCGGGCGCCGACCTTCATGTGAACTACGCGCGAGCCGCGGCCAGGATGGGTGATGCGGACACGGCCCGCCAGGCAGTCGCGCATGCCCATGACGTTCGCGAACGCACCTACAACGATGACTTGCTGGACATCGGCGGCGACTTCGTCATCTCACTGGCTACCCACCATTGCATGGCTGGCGGTGCGCTCGCTGACATCGGGGACGCCGAACGCGAGGCAGCCGAAGAGCTGGAGCGCGCCATCAGCTTGTACGACGAAGGCCCCGCCCTCGCGAGCAGCACTGGTTCGCCGGCAAGCCGCTGGCAGGCATTGACCTGGCCGTCATCCGGCTGCGATCCGGTGCGCTTGACACCGCAGCAGCAGCATTGGAGCCGACGTTGCTGCTTCCAGCCTGGCAGCGGATCACCCAGGTGACCACGCGGCTGATGCTTGTGCACACCGAACTCGCCGCACCCATCTTCCGGGGATCGGCGCAGGCCCGCGGGCTGGGCGAGCAGATCGAGGAGTTCGGCCGCGAGACCATCGTCACGGGGCTCCATAGCCTTCCGGGCCCGGGCTGACCACAGCGCCTGAACGATGTCGGCCGTGATCGGGTGGTGGGGTTCATCGCCGAGTTGTCAGGCCTCCTTCTGCGGGGCGGGAAGGGTGGGCGGGGCGGAGGCGTTGCTCGTTCGGCCTGTTGAATGGCTTGGTGCCGGGCTCCTTTCCGCGGTCATGGGCTCTTGCGGGCGACGCCGCCGTAGACCCAGACCCGGTCCAGCTCCCGCTGGCGGGGCCGCCTGCCCTCCGGCCGCCACAGCGGCACCTGAACCAGGCCCGGCTCGGCTAGGTCCCAGCCCTGGAAGAACGCGGCGACCTGCGCGCGGGTCCGCAGGGTCACCGGGGAGGTGGCCTGGTCGTACACGGCAGCCGCGTGCCGCGCTGCCGCCGGGCGGAAGTCCGCGGTGGCATGCGACAGGGCCAGGTAGCTGCCCGCGGGCAGCGCGTCGCGGAAGACGGAAAGGATGCGGGCCGGGTTCTCCTTCTCGGTGATGAAGTGCACGATCGCGACCAGCAGCAGGGCGACGGGCTGGGTGAAGTCGATGAGCGCGCGGACCTTCGGGTGGGCCATGATGGCCTCCGGTTCGCGCAGGTCGGCCAGGACGATGCTGGTGGTGCCGCTGCCGGTCAGCAGCGCGTTGGCGTGCACGTGCACGATCGGATCGTTATCGACGTAGGCCACCCGGGTACCCGGCGCGACCTGCGCGGCGACCTCGTGCACGTTCCCGGCGGCCGGGATGCCGGTGCCGATGTCGATGATCTGACGGATGCCCGCCTGGCCGGCCAGGTACCGCACGGCCCGCTGCAGGAACGCCCGGTTGGCCCGCGCCGAGTCGCGCGCTTCCGGCGCCACCCGCAGCAGCTCACGCACGGCCTGACGATCAGCGGCATAGTTGTCCTTGCCGCCCAGCAGCGCGTCATACATCCGCGCCGGGTGCGGCGTCGTGGTATCGATCTCGGACAGCGCGAACCCGGTCTCCATCGCACCCTTCCTGCCGTCGTGGCCTCCCTGTCGCCATCGTGGACCGGCGGCCGGATCGCGTGAAGATGACGAAAACGGACAGCGGCGGACACCGCGCCACGCAACGCCGGGCCTCGAGACTCACGCTGATAGCGACCGCCTAAGCAACTACGCGCGGGCTCGTGCTTCTTCGGGGCGGGCGGGTGGCCTGCTTCTTGCCAAGGATCCGAGCAGATGGTTTTCGGCCGCCGAAGGGCTGGCAAGGCGTGCTGCCTCGGCTCAGCTGCTGTGGAAGCCGGCTGCGAAGCGGGCGATACCGCGGATGTCCATGCCGGGGAGAACCTGCGCCGTCAGGCGGCCGCGACCGTCCCGTAGACCAGAACTCCGGCCTCATCCAGGCGGCCCGGTTTGGAGAGTGTGAGGAACTGGCATCCAGGATCACTGGCTTCAGCGTGGGTGCCGGCGGAGAGGTAGGCACGCAGCTCTGCTACCTGGTCCTCAGTTACTGCCATGGTGGTGCGCCTCGGTCTGGGTTCAGCTCACAACTGGTCGGCGAGCTTCCTAGCGGCGGCGGGGAACTCGTCCAGTCCTTCACCATCGAGCCGCGCGTCGGCGATCAGGCCGGCCAGGAGCCGAGCTGCACACCCCTGACATCAACGCGCGCCGTCGACTCACCGCGCCTGCCCGAGACCGCTGGCCTGCTGGCCGGTTTACCGCACATGCCGAAAAGAGGGCGCTGCGCACCCGTATATCTATGCGCTGGCTTGTATGCCGCCAAGGTTGGTAGCGATCGTCGATTTACTCTTGTCGTTCCTATCCGAGGGCGCTCCGAGCGTCGGCGCGGCGTCGCCATTAGATGGTTTCTGGAGCATTGCCGCACAGATTTGCCCGTTCTGCGTGTCGCCGTCCGCGAGAACGGGAGCGGCAGTCGCCGCGCCGAGTCGGCAGGGCGCCGCGGCGGTAAAGAGCCTTGTCACGTTCTGTGACTGACGCTGGTCCGTGCCAGCGCGCGAAGATCCGCCGAGCGACGCGGCTCGGACGCGGTGCAGCATGATCATGAGTGCCATGCCAACGGGATTCTGGCGCGTCAGGTAGGTGCTGATGGTGGCTGGCGCTAACGACGAGCTTGACAGCGCCATCGCGGCCGACCAGGCCAGGCTTGTCGAGCTCGCCGAACAGCGCGCCGCCGCCCTGGCCGCGGCGGACGCCGCGGCCAAGCGCGCCGCCGAACGCCGCGCCGACCTGCGCGCACAGCTCGGCGGCGCCCCCGACCTGGACACCGCGCTGCACACCCCGAGCCGCCTGGCCGAGGCGCTTGCCGAGGCCGCGGCAGCCGCGGATGAGACCGCCCGCGCCGCCGCCGGAGGGCAGGACGCGGCCGAGCGCGCGGCGAGCACCGCGGGCTTCGGCGCTCACGCTGGAGCCGACCTTGCCGGGTCCCGCGACGGGCGCCGCTGCCGCCGCGACCGCGGCGCACGACGTGATCGAGGCGGCCCGGGCGACGTCGCGGGACGCCGACTGGCGCCGCGACGCTGCCGACCGCATCTCGCGGCACGAGGCCGAGGCCGAGGCGGTGGCCAGCCTGCTCGCCGACCCCGACCTGGACATCGGCCTCGACCCGCCCGCACCGGTGACCGAGCGAGCCGAGCGGCCAGCCAGGCACAGCACGCCCACGCCGCCGCCGTCGACGCGCACGGCAGAGCCCAGCACACGGTCGGCCAGCTCCGGCTCCTCCAGCTCGATGACGCGCTCGCCGCCCTGGAGACGCTCAAGGAGCGCGCCGACCAGGCACGGCAACTGGCCGACCTGGCCGCCGGGCTGGGCGCCAACCAGTACCGGATGACGCTATCGAGCTTCGTGCTCGCCGCGCGGCTGGAAGAGGTCGCCAAAGCCGCCAGCGAGCGCCTGCTCACGATGACAGCGGGCCGCTACTCGCTGGTCCACACCGACGCCCGCCGCGGCGGCGGCAAGTCCGGCCTCGGCCTGCTCGCCTGTGACGCCTGGACCGGCGTCGACCGCGACACCAGCACGCTGTCCGGCGGCGAGACGTTCCTGGCCAGCCTCGCCCTCGGGCTCGCCGACGTGGTCACCGCCGAGGCGGCGGGCACTCCGATGGAGGCGCTGTTCGTCGACGAGGGCTTCGGCACCCTGGACGAGGACACCCTCGACGAGGTCATGAACGTCCTCGACGGCCTGCGCGAAGGTGGCCCGATCGTCGGCATCGTCAGCCACGTCGCCGAGCTCCGCCAGCGCATCCCGGCCCAGGTTCACGTCCGCAAGGGCCGCCACGGCAGCCAGGTATCGGTAACCCCAGGCTAGGCCCGGCGAGGTCACGCGTATAAAAACTGAACCGCGCGAGCTGCGGGCACCACCGCCGGCATTCGCTCACGCTCGCCGAAAGCGAAGATTCCTCGCGGATCTTGGTGAGTTCACCTTTTATTATCCCGAACGTACGCGTTTCTCCGCCGACTTCGCCGACTTCCTCCACGACCGTGACGAGATCCCCCCCATGCGCTCCCTCGATCAGCACACGGAAGACGTCGCGCGCGAATTCGGGATGTCCGATGAGAATCGCAAGCAGCACCTGTACCGTCTGGTACGACCCGCCCTTCTCGTCCCCGACGAACCCGGCCAGCTCGCCGTCGGGAATCCCGATCCGCACCAGCCGGTAGATGTTCACCAGCCGCTTGGCCGCCCGCGGCGTGGGGATCAGCTCGCCAAGCCGCCCCATGAACTCGACCTCCGCCTGGGTCAGCTGCAACCCCGATGGCCGCAGGTCGATCGTGACCGCGAATGCCGCACGGTCGGCTATGCGAGGCCGACCGCGCGGCTGAACGCCACGGCGCCCATCCTCGGGGGAACTTCTTTCAGGCAGTCCGTGCAGGTCGAGTTCCTGTAGGTCAGCGGATTCCGCCAGGCCGACAGCCGAACGTGGCTCCGCCGCTTCCGCGGCCCCCGCAGTCGCAGGGTCCTCGGCGCCCGTGCCCGGTGGACTCGCATCGCTCGTGCTCTGGCGCGGCGGAGCGGGTGCCGGCTGCGCGGCTGGCGTCGGCTTAGGGAGCAGCGCCCGCAGGTACGCGGCCGTCGCGTCGGGCGCGGGCCGAAGCAGCACGTATGGGATCTGGAAGATCTTGTCCAGGTAGTCGATCGGTGTCGCCAGGCTCTCGTGGTCACCGTCCTGTCGGCCGAACAGTTCGTGATGGTGGTACTCGAGCGACCGGATCAGCCAGCGCGCGTCGACGGCGACGACCACCACCACGAACAGGTCTAGGGTCAGCATGAGGTGCACCGCCTCGAGCACCTCGACTACCCGGCCAGGCGGGCACCTGTCGAGGTCGTCGATGTAGAGCACGATCCGTTCCAAGGGGGGAGCGGAGACCCCGCCGCCGACGGCCCATTCCGTCCGAGCCTGGGCCAGATCAGCGGAAAGCTGTTCGAGGTCAATGCGCACCTGGCCGAGCAGCCCCTGGTATTTCTTGTAGGCGCCACTGCCGCGATCGTCGAGGAACCTCGCGAGCCGCGCCGCGGCGTCGATGAGGAGGAGGAGCTGGTTTTGGAGCGCCTGGATGTCCCGCTGGTACTCCTGCTGCCTGGCCGCCAGGACCGAGCGCTGCTTGTCATCAAAGGATCGCAGCCAGCGAACCGCGAACGTCACCGGCGGCGCCACGATCGCGACCGCTGCGGTCACGGCGGCGATCCAGTTCCGGAGGAGGTACCAGGCCGCGTATGCAATGCCGGCGAGAACGGCCCAGGCGAGCAACGTCAGTGGACTAGCCCGGATGTCACGGAAGCCCTGGCGGACTGCGGTCAGCAGGACCTTCGCCGCCCGCCACGGCAACCCCAGCCAGCCCAGCGATCCGGCCGACTGTGGCGCCCTATCCGCCGCCCTCAGTTCCCTGGCGAGCCTGCCGCTCTCCTCTTGCTTGGCCGCCAGCTTGTCCCGCAACCTCGCGCGCTCGGCCGGGATCGATCGCCGATCGGGCACGCTCTGGTCCGCCTCCTGGTCCGGCGGAGCGGCGAGCACCTCGAACAGGTGGCTCACCAGGCCGGCCCACAGGTGATCGTCGCTGTAATGCCAGGCGTTGAACCGCACCTGCCGCACGTTCTCCGCCCACGCGCTCAGCCCCGGGTTGTGCTTCGCCCGGTCGGAGAGCACCTTGATGTGCTCCTCCACCTGCAGCATCACGCTTGACTTCCCGGCCCCCCAGTCGCCGATCAACGCGATCGCGAGCGGTGGCTTGGTCTCGGTGGCGGCGATCAACTTGGAAAGCGTCTCCACGTCGTCGTCGACCCCGAGCAGGTCCTCCGCGCTCGGGCTGTCGCTCCGCACCCCGGCCAGCGGCCGGACCGGCGCCCGTGCCGCCCCGAACCCAGTCCCGCTTATCTGCACGCCATTCCGCGGATTCCAGATCCGGATCGTGCCGTCGTAGCCGGTGCTGGCGACGGTGCGACCGTCGGGGTTGTAAGCAACCGCGAGCGCCGGTCCTGTATGTCCGGTGAGCTGGGCAGTCTGCTGTCCGGTGGCGGTGTCCCACAGCCGGACGGTGGCATCGTAGCTGGCGGTGGCGAGGGTGGTGCCGTCGGGGCTGTAGGCGACCGCCTGTACCGGTCTGGTATGGCCGGTGAGCTGGGCGGTCTGCCGTCCGGTGGTGGTGTCCCACAGGCGGACGGTGGTGGTGGTGGTGGTGGCGTCGTCGTCGGCGGTGGCGAGGGTGGTGCCGTCCGGACTGTAGGCGACCGTGCGCACCGGTCCGGTGTGGCCGGTGAGCTGGGCGGTCTGCCGTCTGGTGGCGGCGTCCCACAACCGCACCGTCCCGTCGCTACCGCCGGTGGCGACGGCTCTGCCGTCCGGGCTGAACGCCACGCAGTACACCTCACCGGCATGGCCGCCGAATGGGGTCTCTCCCGGAATGCCTGCCGCCACCGTTCCCCCTTGAGCACAGCGTTATGGCAGCGAGAATAGGCCGAAGCCGTTGCCCGAATTGTACTGCGACAATACGGCCGAATGGCCGGGTTACCCGGGGGGGCTAATTCATTAATCAGTACTGTATTCGGCGAAGAAGAACAGCCCGGTGACGGCTGCGAGCATGCTCTCGAACTTGTCGATCGGGCAGCGGTAGCGGCCGCCTTCCCTGCTGAGCATCCGCCATGTCTTCACCTTTGCCACGGCGTGCTCGACGGCGGCGCGGATCTTGCTGAAGATCGCGTTGAATTCACGCTGCCAGTCCAGGAGTTCCGCTCCGCTGAGGCGCTTGAATGGCACGATCCCGATGCCGTCAACTCCGATGTAGCCGAGGTCGGCGCCAGTATTTCCTTGAGGCCGGAGGCCTCGAACGCGTGGGCATCATGCCGTGCGCCGTGCACGGGAACCGGGCCGATAGCGGCCACGCCGCGTAAGCATTCAGCCCATTCACGCATGGTGATAGGTAGCGCGGGTTTGGCTGGTGTTACGGGGAGAATGCCTGCGCGGGTGGTCGCCAGGGCCTGCCGAGCATGAGGTCGTGCAGGACGTCCATGGCGTTGCGGCCGTGCTTGCGGGCGGTGTCGATGTAGCTGCGGATGTCGAGGCGGTCCTGGGTGACGTCGTCGCTGGCCAGGCGGCCGGAGATTTTCTGCTGGGTTTTCAGGGGCCGGACTCCTCTTTCGCTGATGTTGTTCGTCGGCCACACGCTGGTGTCCTCGGTGAACAGCAGCACGTCGCTGCGGCGGTCGCGGCAGAATTCCGGCAGCTCGCGGCCGGGCTTCTGCTTCGTGCTGTT
>WNGG01003755.1_pt1 | contig 17106 bp, 18 predicted proteins | sample 5400661 | NCBI WGS metagenome assembly WNGG01 (sample SAMN13153372, study PRJNA577476) | soil metagenome | isolation source: 100 cm soil or saprolite under Garry oak tree replicate 1 | place: USA:California | collected 2016-06-15 | reverse complement strand
CCGATTGCTAGGGCATACTCGCTCACGTTGAGAAGATCTGCTAGTCTTCTTCCTTCCGTGACCGCTTCGAGGGCAGCTTTACGGAAAGTAGGTCCTGACGATTCTGCGAGAACTAGAACGTCACCTGTGACTAACTAGATCACCTTGGCCTCCTCGTGCAGAAGCCTCACCAATGTCGGGATTGCATCAACTCCTTTTCCAACGATCTTCCCCGGAGGGCGGGGCGGAGGATTTTGAATAGAGACGATTTCAATAGATGATATCGGTAGCTGGACGTCCTTAACGACAATCGGTTTCTTTCTTGCGGTAACAAGCTCTCGAAGAGAAGCGTAACGCGGAATAGTCAGGTCTTTTTCTGCGGTGAAGGCCGCGGGAAAGGTTGTTTCCACTGTTATCGATCCTCCTTCTACCTCTCTCTGCGCAACCGCCTTTCCGCCAGATACATCTAGTTTGACAATCTGGGTTACGCAGGGAATCCCCAACAATTCTGCGACCATCTGGCCAACCTGTTGGTTGTCATCGTCGACTCCCTTCTTTCCGAAGAGAAGGACATCAAATTCTAGGCCCTTAAGCTCGTTAGCGAGCGCTTTCGCAATTGAGCCGGAATCTTCAGGGATTTTGTCCGACTTGAGATGAACCGCCTTATCAGCCCCGAGCGCCAGGGCTTTCATTATTACCTGGGTCGTCTTCTCTGGACCCAAGGTAACGACTGTGACTTCGCCCCCATGCTTCTCCTTAAGCTGGACAGCCTGCTCGAGGGCATACTCTTCGTAAGGGTTGATTACGAACTCTGCATCCAAAGTATCAATCGACTTTCCATCAGAAGCTATTCTGATCCGAGCTGCCGTGTCCGGGACACGACGCACACAGACGACAACTTTCAGGGGTCGACGACCTTCCAATCGAGAAATCCGAGCGATGCATAAGCCTTCGCGAGCTCAACTGATCATTTGGTAATGATTATGGTAAGGCGAAAGGCTGGGTTAAAGAATCGGATTAGCTATAGGGGGCTAGCCTAGGGTGGAAAAGGCGAAGCACGTCCTCCCGTGGACCGAGTGGGTAAAGGACCTAGACGTTGTTGAGGAAGTCAGGCAACGCCGCAAGAAGCTTCTCGACGACCTATGCCGCGCCAACGACAAAGACAGCGTTGACGACCTGCTGAACGACATCTGGCTTGACAAGATCGACCACTACTTCGCCTCAAGAAGGTACATCGCTTCCCTGCGGGACAGGGAACTCAAGCCGGGAACCATCGCCCAGCTACGCTCTATGTTGCCGGACTTCTGGATTTCAGTCCTTGGCGAACAGAACTTTAGCATGAAGACTTTTGACACGCTTGCAGGATTCAAGAACACTGGAACCGAGATAGAGAAACTAGCGCCTGAACGGGAAGAATTGAAACACCTTCTGAACTTAGCCGATCGTAGGACTCGGGCGTTGATCTCCGTACTTTGTAGCGGAATGAGGATTAACGAAGCCCTGTCACGGAAGATGAAGGACATCTTGCCCGGAAGAAACGGGAAGCCCTACTACAGGATCGAACTGCCCAAGGAGGCTACCAAGATGAACTACAAGCGCTGGGTTCCCCTGACTGCCGAAACGGTAGAATGGATCAAGAACGCCCACGAAGGTGTCAAATCTGAATGGATGTTCCCTGGCGAAGTCCCCGGAAAGAAGCCAAAGGGTAAGCTGCCGAAAGAAGGCAAGAGGAAAGAACGGGCCGAACAGACTCACCTAACCAACGTCTCTGCTTGGCGTTCCACCAAGGACTTGTTCATCAAAGGCGGGCTGAAGGACGCCGAAGATGGTTCCAAGATTTACAGTCCCCATAGCTTGCGGAAATTCGCGGAGAATACTATGCTGGCGTGCGGTCTGCCTGAGAAGTTCGTAGGGGCCATAGTCGGGCACGCTGGGAAGCTTGGGAAGGCCTACCAGGATGAGCAGGACAACGAGACGACGGAGAAGTGGTTCGAGGTCTGCAATGATCGCATGACTTGGCTACAACCGATAGAAGTGTTCAAGCACGATATCGCTCAGGACAAGAAGGTGCAAGATCTGGAAGTGAAGCTGAACTTACTGCTAAGCGCAGTCGCGGCCAAGCTAGCGCCCCACGAAGGGCACTCGCCCACGGAACAGCTAGCCGCCCTACAGAAGTTACTCGAAGAAAAGAAGACAGAAAGCTAGGGGCGACTCAGGCCGGTCTTCATCTCATTCTAGGGCTTAGTCGAAACATGTGATACAGGAGTGGATATATTCGGATACAAATTGACGGATGATTCGTCAGCAATGATTAGCACCCGTTTAAATAGGGACTTGTGGAGTCTTAGTCGATAATCATGCTGTCATGGTCCGCGAGGGACCCCGCTTTCTCCGGCAGTTCAGGCGTGCTAACGTGATCTGAATTGAGAATTCGACTATACATGCTCTGGGTGGTTGTTGTGGCACTTGCAGCAAACAGCATTGCACACCCTGTGTGGGCTCAACCAAATAGCGTGCTCGCTTCCAGTCCGCAGGACTCAGTGGGCGGAACGGTTATAGCGAATGTTACGGTCGAGGACGGTCCCTTTAGCCTTGGGTATGACGCTGAAAACGGCTACGTCTACGTAGCAAATGCTGGCTCGGACACAGTAAGTGTAGTAAGCGGTACGACAGTTATGGCTACTGTTCAGGTTGGCCACGGTCCCTATGGCTTGGGATTTGACAGCGGAAACGGTTACGTTTACGTCGCGAATGCTGGCTCGAATACCGTAAGTGTGATAAACTGGACGACTGTGGTGACAACTGTTTTGGTCGGGGGTCCTCCAGTTGGGTTCTATCCCACGGGGGTAACGTATGATAGTGGGAACGGGTACGTCTATGTGACGAACGGTTTCTCGAACGCCGTGATCGTGATCAATGGGACGACGGTCGTGGCAACTGTTCCGGTCGGCCTGAGGCCTAGTGCTGTGGATTATGATAGTGGGAATGGGTATGTGTATGTGGCTAACTATTTCTCGAATACCGTAAGTGTAATCAGTGGGTTGACGGTACTGGCGACTCTCCCGGTTGCGGCCAGGGGGGAGCAGCCTTACGGCGTGGCGTATGACAGTGGGAACGGCTATGTCTACGTGCCAAACGCTGGCTCTGTGACTGTGATCAACGGGACGACGATCGTCTCGTCGGTCGAGGTCGGGGGCTATTCGGAGGGCGTAGGGTATGACAGTGGGAACGGGTACGTCTACGTGACGAACAATGAGGACTTCGTAAGTGTGATCAGCGGGACAAACGTGGTTGCGACAATTCCAGTCGGGTTCTCTCCATTCGGCGTGGTGTATGACAGTGGAAATGGCTACGTCTACGTCGCTAACGCTGGCTCGGACAGCGTGAGTGTGATCTCGACGACCGCTGATTTCAGAATCTCGCCTAGCCCAACTTCGCTCACGGTCGTGGGTGAGTCGAGCCTTTGCGAGGGTAGGAGCATTGTCTGTGAAGACGAGGCTTCCACCAGTATCGGAGTAAGTGGCGTTAACGGTTTCATGGGAAACGTTCGTCTAACGGCATCCGTGAGTCCTGGCGACGGGTCACTGATCGTCTATTGCAGACCGCCCAGCATCTTGGTGAAGCCCGGAGAAACTAGCAACGCTAAATGCACTGTTGAGCCTGAGATTAGTCCCGCCTCTCCCGCGACCTACGTCGTTACTATAAGAGTCACTAATGGTTCGTTGTCTCATTCGATCACCATCCCTGTTGTCGTGACTCCCGCAACCACACGTTAAATCAACGATAGCATTTCTGAGGGCACCGTACATATTACACGCAAGCGATCGGAGTACCTGACCTGCGCTATATGGATCGGAACCAAATTTAGCCTGAGAAGAGCCAAAGAACATCGATAAACCGCTACTATCATAAGGCGGACATGAGTTAGTTCCGTATGGCAAAATGAAGAGGCTATTTTGGCTCATCATAGCGATAGTGATTATCGCTACAATTCTCGGAGCGGCATACGCAGTCATTCTAGTTACTCAAAACACTCCAACCATTCCAATAAAAACGCCAGCAACATCTACTGGAATCGTTGCCCTATGTAGTTCGTTGTTAGAAGTATCATCGAACGTTCCGAGCAACACAATCACTTACCAGCCGCTGTCACTACAGTACACGACTAACTTTCAATCGCTGTCTGCGTACATTCACTGCAGTAGCGGTTCGTCACTCAATGTTACAGTTGCCGGAACCTACATTCCATCTTTTTCACTTCCATATGGCTCGGGTTGGCTGTTAACTGGCCTTGAGATAGATTGCTCCCCTTCAACAGCTACCAATGCTTGCTACGGCATAAGCGGATTTTCGGCAACTGTGTTGAGCGGTCACGCGATTTCACTATCGACGGGAACATATGACTACGGTATTGGAATTCAATTGTTCGCATACCAATCTGGGTTTTCTACAAGCATTCCTTCATTCAGCATAACTTGGAGTTCTGTGAGCTGAAGATTCCCCGCGGGCCTGCGCCTACTATTGCCCAGCTCAACGAACCAGTGGATCTATAGCATTATCTGGACTAGCTAACCGATTGCGGGCATATATGGATCGGAACTAAATTCGAGCTGTTCTAAATAGCCGAATCCCTATCGGGGTTTAGCTGTTGGGCGTAAACGCAACCAATTACCCTATGTGGACAGGGCAGGGCCCCTTGACCCGATTAGACTTTGTCTAATAGGGGAACGAACGGAGTGCAAACGCAATTCAACCAATCACCGGTCATTGACCAGAGAGCGGTTGCGGTAGCTACAGTATTACCCAACGACAGGCGTCATTGCTGCTCTGCGTACTCTAGGCCTAGCGATTCCGAGGTTGGCCCTATTCTGTAGCTGAACCAGATGGTGCGCCACGTTCTTGTGGCTAATACCGTTCCCGAGCCTCCGTGCAATCTCTCGGTCTGACGCGCCCTCTTCTGCCCACTTCCAGATTTCCCGGTCCCGGTTCGGAATCATGTGGCACAGCTTACATGCCTGCCCGCCAGGCTTCTCGGGGTTAGTCTTGAACATCTTGGCTTGATGCCCGAATGGGTCTTTGATTCCAAGGCGCCTCCTCGCTTCTTCCGGTGTCTCTCTAAGCGTCATAGAAAACCTTCTCCAGAATGGTAACCATCTGCGCGACTATCCTAGCTTCAAGAGCCTCCCATACAGGAGCTGGAACTCCGTCCTTTTCGTAGACAGCTAGCCCTTCGGGCTGCGGAAAGGGTAGCTTATCGACCCTTTCTACCCTATAGCCAGAAAGCATCTCGCGTATTTCGTCCGCAAACTGAACGGCGTCGGTCAAAACCAGTAGTTTGACAAATCTGTCGCCAGGGTTAGGAATGAGGACATCTGCAACTTTCTTGGTGGCGGCATATAGCATGAACTTGTTGCCGATCTTTACTAGGAAACGCTCTGCGTCGAGGACCTGCGGCGCGAACCAGTTCTTTACCTCGACGGGAACCAGAAAGACCCTATTATCCGGCGTCCTGGCCAGGATCTCGAAATCCACCAGCGGCGAGTTCTCCATACCAGCGTCGTCCTCCTGGAAGGATCTGAACCGAGCCCGCGGATATAGCTCGCGGAACCTATCAGTATAGGAGAAACGAACCCACGCAAGGTGGAAGCACCCAGTGAGCAGCAGACCTTTTTGCTGGTAGCGTGATCGTATCGCCTTACTCTTACTTACTTACTACCCTGTCACGCTCTGCCTCCCTGTGCCTTCTCTGGCGTATCTTGGCTTGGATGCGCTCGCGTTCGAGTTTATAATCATAAACTCCCAAGGTTTCGCCCGCCCTGGACGCGCCCCGCCCCGCCGATTCTTTAACATATTAAAGACCCAAACCCGCCACGGCGAGCGCAGTCAGAGGCGTACGCAGGGAGAAGCGTACCACTAGACTCGATTATAATGTCTACCATAATAATGACCATCAGGCTCGCGAAGGATCAAACTTAGGCGTCTCGGGGCCCAACTTAGTTGCCACGTAATAGTCCAGCGAGCCTCCCTCCACTGGGAATGATATTATGATCGGGGTATTCGTCCCGAATCTTATCCGTACGTCCTTGAAGCCAGTGGCACCGAACGCCATTATCGTGCGCAAGTATTCAAGAGGGTAGATTCCCAGAGCCGAACCGGTATCGCGAGAGAGCTTTAGTGTAGATTGTCCATGGCTTTTTTCGCCTTTCCCGGAGAAAGCGAGGGTTGATTTTTCGACAGCCAGCGTTACTTCGTCGGATAGGATTCCCATGTCGTCGAGACGTTCCGAGAACTGCTTTGCTTCCATCGTAATTCGCACGGGCGCGTCGTATTCTGGAAGTTGAATATCGTGCGAAGATTGGAGATTAGTGAACGGGATTGTGAAAATCTTTTCGCTGAAGGTTACATCAACCATCTTATCGGCAGAGTTCGCGGTTATACCGAGTAATTCATGCCGCCCCTTAGAGCGTCTTAGAACTTTGAGAAGGTTGGGCAGGCTGATGACGATGGTGACGGGGTCGCCACGGAATCTGCCGGCGACTTTGAGATTCACATAGGCGATGTGGGCGGGGTCGAAGTCTCGCATCCATAAACCGTTGCCGTTGAGGGTGATATTCGGTTCACTTGTGATGACGGACACCGCCTCCACTAGCTTCGCGAAATAGTGCGTATCCGGGAACTCGAAGGTTGCCATAATATCCCGACCCAAAAAGAGGGTTTCGCCCCGGTTAGGGCATCATCAGGGGACTACTCTGCTGGTATTGGCTGCTCTAAGATCTGTTTGAGGTAATCGCGCAGTTCGGCCAGCTTCGGGACTACCTCGTCTCGCCGATGGCTGTGTAGCTCCAAGAAGTTCTTGTCAGTAAGCCTGATCATCTCGTCTGATGTGTCTTTGACCTGAGCTGCCCATTTGTAGCCGGCGGACGGCTGGTTCAGCACCTTCTGATCCTTGTCATCGACTTCGAAGCCGCGCTCTACTTCTTTGCGTCTTTCTGCGATAACCTTCTGGTCGTGGGGCAGTTCGCCTTTCGCAAGCTCGTTTGCTATCTTGACAAAGACCTCTGGTTCAGCGGCGCGAATCGGGTTCAGAACTGCTGGCGGGAGATTTTCGGCTCTTGGGTCGAGCTTGTCCTTGTTCTCATGAAGCACTTTGACGTCACCAAGATACTGGCTTACCCAGGCCTCGCCCTTACCTACTGCTATGGCCAGATCCTTCTGAGTTTTGTACCAGCCAGAATTCCATTGGAAGTTTAGGCCGTCTCGGACTTCCTTAGGCTTCAGATCATCTCGCAGAAGATTTTCTCGGAAGCTCATGGATACCCGTTCCTTTTCGTCTAGATTCTTCAATATGGCCGGAACTGCCTCAAGGCCAAGCTTCCTACTAGCGGCGATCCTGTTGTAGCCACAAACCACCGAAAAGCCGTCGCCATCCTTCGCTCTCGCCAGTATGACTGGCTCGATAATCCCGTTCCTTCGAATATCGTCTGCCAGCTCGTCGATGTGTTTTTGGTTGAAGGTCTTCCTGACCTTGTATACGCCTATTTCCTCATTCGTGGCGATCTTGGCGAGGGGAACGTTTAGCATTTCATTTTCCATTTCTATTTTCACCTACTGCCTAACTGGCAGCCTTCTCCTACAAAGTCGGAAAGAACATATGCAATCCGTAACTGCGTAAATTCTCGAACAGTTACCGACATCGTGCAAATCGTCCTCTTTTCGGACGAAATCGACGAGAAAGACGCTCTGCTGTTTCGTGTCGTCGGTGGAAGCTGGTCTAGCGCACGGCCGATCCGCCCTGTAACGCCTTCTGAGGTGCGCTGAATCGTGATTTCCTTGGACTTCTCGGACTTTATCGGGTTTGACGGCGGTCTTACCGCCTGTCTCGGACTCGGACTTAGAGCTTTTTTCCAAAAGATATCTGATGGATCGGCCAACGCAACTATATAATCGTTCTAGCACGGGTATTCCGACGGTCATAACTGCCGAACCGGTTATTCCGAACGTGCTAGTCTGCTGTGGCGATCCTAGGCAATCCGCACGGTATCCGGCGCAGAAGGCATCTTTCGGGCGCGTAGGGGCCCGATACATTTAAGGCAGTTGAAGCACTCGAATTTCGACCGGCTCGGGGTGATAGAAACGGGACATCGGGACGGGGGGATCCGGACAAGACTCAAGAGGAATACGATAACGACAACCATTCAGATCAGCCAAACGACAACAACGATGAGTATGCTGGGGACGACTAGTAATCTAGGGTCGTACAAACCCTAGCTCCCCTTCTCTTTTTTTTCTCTCCGTCAGATTCTACAGAATTTCGAGATCGGATTTCATCGCCTTCACCTCGTTCATCATGAAGCCTGATGAAGATGAAGATTGAAAGTCCTTCAGAAAGGTGTTAACCCGATCTCTAAGATGACTCAGATTGTCCCTGAAGATATTGAATATTGATTTGGCTCCCTGTCTATCGTCTATTTTAGCTCTGTTTCCCAGCCACACCGTCTTTTCGGCAACCCGGTCAACATAGTTATTGTAGAAATCCGAGAATTCAACAATTGCAAAATAGAGATCATTCTTCCCCGCCATCCTGCCTATCTTAGTCAACAGCCTAAGTTTTTGCTTCAGACTTGAGAGCCACAACTGAAAGGTAAGGTGGATTTCCTTTACCCCAGCAACCGTTGCTACGCCTTCTTCGTTGCCGACATGCCATTTTTTCTCTGAGAGCGCGGCTGCAGTAGGTCCCGGACTCGGAAAACTCATTTTGTCCAATAGTTTTAGAATTCTGAAATCTTCGACCTCAGGCTTCCCTTGGAAGCAACAATTATCAAAATCATCCACTAGGCGACTCAGATCTCTGAGAAACTTACCAGTTTCTTCGGTTGTCTGACGCCTGTAGCTTGCGAAGGTTCCAATGACCAAGATTAGAAGTCCGCTTGCGAGCGTTAGCCAGAGTGGTAGACCAAGACCAGATGCAGCCGCTGAAAGTAGCAACAACAGCAGAGCTTCGACCTTGAACCTGAGCAAGAACCTTACGAATTCTTTACCTGGAACTCTCAACGTCTACTCTCTCGTCAAGACACCTCTCAGTTCTCAGACTACGCTCTTACTTAACAATCTTCACGAATTCCTTGACTCCAGTTTTTCGTGATTCTTGGATTCCGGGAGTCTCAAGGTCGTTTTTACCCGTAAAGTTTCACCGCTCACTCCTACCTATCGAGAGAAGTCGCCAAGCATCCTTGAGCATGGCTCAAGAGTTGGACACCCTATCAAGCTACTCCTGCGACAGACGGAATAACCATGAGACGCGATATGTGTCAGAGTCTACATTCATCGGTAAGCTCTTGGTCTGCACAGAGTGCGGGTGAAGCTATCAAAGAACCGCTCGGAGGGCCTCTCGCGAAGTGCGGTGGCTAGGCATGGCGAAGGATCTAGCTTGGATGTGGCCACCGGACTTTTCAGTGCTGACTAGGAAGATAGAGTGACCGAAAGGGTGTGGACGGTCCCATCGTCCACCGTAATGTAGATGGTATGAAGACCCGTTGTCATGCCCCTTGTGCTCAGATTGAACACGTACTGGTTATCCATCAAGTCGTACCGGCAGTAGTTCCCCAAGTTCGCAGACCCACTGGATCCACCAGGATTCGTTGGAGAATCTACCCAAATCTGAGCCGTAGCTGTAGAAACGAAATTGCCCAAAGCATCTGTCAGCTGGAACCTAACTGGAATAGTTGCTCCAAGCTGGAAACGTGTACTAGCGGGCTTCGGTGATATTGGCGTGAAGGCATAGTGGACGTCATACTGAACTGTGAACGTTGCGAGGTTTCCAGCATTGTCAGTTGAGGTCACAATGTAAGAGTGTGGACCTACGGTGCTGGTGTCAAGCGCGCCGGCCGGCAAGATACAAGTATTCACTCCTGATAACACGTCGTCACAGCGAGCATCGGCAAATACTGCCTGGCGAAGTATGAAAGCCTGTCCGTCTTGTGCCGATGTTATTACCGGAGGTGTCTTGTCGACGTTGATACCGCTAGTTATGGCAGAAGCCGAATTACCGGCCAAGTCTATGCAAGTCCCGGTCCGGGATTGACCAGCAGCTTCGGTGAAAACAACTTGAGGGCTAAGAGGGGCAATGTCGACACCGGAGAGGGAGTCGGTGCAGCTGAACAAAACGGTAACATCCTGATTATTCCAGCCATTTTCGTTTGGGCCGGGAAGCCTAGACCCGGTCACAACGGGAAGTGAGAGGTCTATGCTGATTGGACCTAAAGTGGTGAACGCTGAGTTTCCAGCGTTGTCTTTACAAGCGCCCGTTACAAACTGGCTGGCAACTTCGCTCGGCAACGGAATTGTCTGAGTAACGGATGTGGGGTCCACTCCTGATAGGGCATCAGTGCACGTGAAACTAACGGTCACCGGACCGTTGTTCCAGCCATTGGCATTGGGTCCAGGCGTCCTGGATCCAGTTATCGTAGGGGGTGTCATGTCAATCCTTACTGTTACCGACGCCGAGTTAGACAATCCTCCCGCGTTGGTAGCGGTGCAGGTCAACATGGTCCCGGCAGTCTCGCTGGTCAGGGTGGTTGCGGCGCATCCCGATGAGGATGAGATTCCGAAATCTGGGTCGGAGACCGACCAGAATACCGTCACGGGGGCATTATTCCAGCCATTAGAGTTGGGAACCAGATTGGTGGAGGATTGGATTGTTGGTGGTGCTGTCTCGGTGGATGGTGGGAGAATCGTAAAGACAGAGAGAAAACCACTGTCCCATTCGATTCCCGAAATCTCTGTTTGAACGGACAAGCCTGCATCGTACCATCCTGTTGATGACGTACTTGGTGGTGAACAGAAAACGCAAACAGGCCTGCCGATGAGGTCAGTCGGGAACGTCACTTCTAGTGTGCCATCAGGAGGAACATCTAGGTATCCTCCTGACACCATTTCTTTGAAATCAGGGGAAAATGTGGTTATGTCAAAGGCAACCTTTCCTCCATAGTGGGAGGCCATCTCAAAACGGATACCATCGCCGGATAGGCCAACAGGGGGTCCGATCTTTCCTTGTGGAGGTTCGACTTTGATAACTATGTTCATGCCTTCGTAGGGTATCTCGACTCCATCGAACGCCACGTTTGGGAGGTGTGCCGTCACCGTCGATGGGCATTTGAACGTTCCCTCTCTCAACCATTCCCAGCTGACAGCCAATCCAACCATGTCAAGAGTAGTAATCGGCAGATGCCCCTCCTCTCCGTTCATCAAGTCATCCGGCACCTCAGTGGCGTGACCCAATCCGAGAAAGTGACCGAACTCATGCGCTGCAACATTCGCCATCGTTTTATCGTCCAAATGAAAGTAGTCTCCCTCATCCAACTTCTCAGTGGCTGCCAATTCTATCGTGGAGGCTTGAAACTGGCAACCATGCAAAAGGTGCTGCGCAATAGACCAAGGCTCATTGAATCGTCCAAGCTCGCGCACACACTCTCCCGCCGTTCCGAGAAACCCGCAGTCATCGAAAATCCTCACCCACGAGATGGTCACATCGAAATTGTTCCCACACTGGTTCGTTTCGACTCCTTGTACAAAAATACACACGCTGATCTTGCGTAGATAACCGTCTCCATATTGACCAGTGTACAAATGTATGGAGCTCGTCCATTGATCGATGGCGTTCTTCACGTCATCCACGTATGATTGTTGGAACCAACTTTCCGTGGAAGAAACCACTTTGACGTTTAGGCTGCTGTGGTCCCATGAAAAGATATCTTGAATGATAGTATAACCAAAGATAGGATCTTTTATGGTCTGGTTCTCTAAATCGATCTTAAGAGAAGGGTTGTCCACTACAAGTGTGACCCTTTGATTGTGCTGGACATTGCCGTATTGTCTAGTGCCATCCGATAATACTGTGTATTGTCGTCCGATGATAGTCACCGTATACCAATATTGAAGAGCATCCGATGGAGCCGTGACCTTCAGCGTCGTAACTCCACTTCCAGTCAAGCTGGGAGGAGTGAACTCCCAAGAAATCTGAGCAGATCCAGATGAGCCACCTTTAGGAAGCCCTGATAAATCGAACTTCACGGAATCACTGAAGCCATTTATGGGCGTGACCTGAACTGAGAAAGTTGTCGTCTGACCTGCTTGGACCTCTTGGAACGTGGGGGAAACTGATATCCTGAAGTCAGGTTGAGCTTGTGCCTGAACCCGCTGAGAGAATCCAAGGATCGATACTGCCAGAAGAAGCACTATGCCAATCGAAAGGAGCTTTGCCATTAAATGAATACCACTCTCGCGGGTGCGCATTAGTTATTTAAGACGAATCCCAAACGCCTTCTCGCAGATTATTCCATCTTTATACTTCAGCGCTGTAAGTATTCCTACTCTGTCCGCTCTGTACAAGGAAAGTAATCAGCGGCCGGATCTCTGGCTGACGTGCGTAGTCGATCATGAGCGAGATTTCTTCCCATTCAAGTACATGCATGAGATAACCTTCCGCTGGGGCGGGAGATGTTTCATGTGTAAGGAATGCGCTAATATCGTTGTCGAAAAGCTCTGAGCCGGGAAACGAGTGATATACACGCGACACATAATGGCTCCATGGACATTCTTTGGGCATCCTTGGAGTGATTCTCCGCGTTCTATTCGGGATGCTCAAGCAGTGGTTAGGATACATCTGGAAGGCTACTGGCGTAGTTGCTGCTCTGGTATTTTCTCCATACGTTCAGTATGGTGCTGATGTTCGTCAAGACGTTGTGTATTTCATCTACGTCTACGTTTCGAGTATCGTAGTTCTCAGGATTACCTACCGGAATAGTCGTTGGAGCCTTTGGTACGCACAGCAGTTTTTCGGATTCGTGCAGTGGTTCCTCGCAGTCGTCGCGTCTATCATGGCTCCGTTTGTTCCCGTTTTCTTCCCATTTCTCACTCTCCCCGGAATTGTTCCAAAACTTGCAATTAGTTTGCTCATACTCCTCTTCTTACTCTTCATCGGCGTATTCGTTGGGCTCGGTGAGATTTTCAAACGTGTAGAGAACGACTGGGTAGACACGTTTCAGAAGCGGTACGCGACTCCTAACTATGAAGCTATCTTAAGGGGAGAGGAGTTTGAACACCATCCCGAGATTCCTCTAACCCGCCGAGAGCGTCTTGGAGACTGGTGGGAGGAGGAAAAGAGACTCTTTCGACGATTTCTTCGGAAAGTCCGGGACCCGTAGCGTCTTGCCCCCGCGAATTGGGTCGATGGTTCAATGCCGATTTAGGGAATAATTGAATCCTTAGTCTGCGAAGGTTTCGATGGGCATTTGTCATGGATTGGTTCGAATAGTCCTGCCTTCCTATCGTATCGGTAGTGCCAAGGCTCGCCTCTCAACGGATGCAGAGAACCACGTTCAATGAACCACCTAGAACGTGTCCGGTGGGTTCCATCGATCGAAGTCCGATTTCGTGATCCTCAAGCCTGGTTCCCGTTCCTTAGCTTGCTTGATAACTTGAGACTTCCAGATCTCAGCCGCTTCTAGGATCGCTTGTATCATCGCGTCCCAAGTCTCTTGGTCAAAGACGGGGACTAGGTACTCCTTCTTCGGCATAGCGTTGGAAAGATAGGTCTCGTACCTGTCCTGGATGCCCTTCTTCAACAGTATCCCCCAAGCCAAGTCGGCAATAGATTCCATAGCTTGAGCTTGCTTGAAGCACGTTTAACCAGAAGTGGAGACCATAACTAATTGTCGATGGGTATGAAGCGGCACGGTCTTCATGACCCGAAGCTCCCGGCTCATGTAGAAGAGGCTGAGCACTACATCACATTACTTGAGGAGCTTCTTCAAAAGGCCGAAACTCTGCCTGCGGGAGCACCGGTTAGGATTCCAGGCATCACCTGTCCTCGTTGCTCACAACCAGTCGACTCGAACTACGAAGGCGAGAGATATCTCTGGTTTCGTCAACCCCGTTTGCATGGTGCGGGCATAGATCCGGCAGACTACTGTTCTTTTCCCTATTACCTCGCGGAACGATTCCTGAAAAGACATCCGGATTGGAAAGGGAGGTTAGTCTCAGGGTGCAATCGTTGTCACGAGGAGCTGAACCTCTCTGTTCGTCATGAGTGCGCGAGGAAATGATAGCTGCACAATCGGAATCTACGGAAACATGTCATTAAGACAATTGCAAGTCTAATTAGCAACGATTCTCGGTCTCCGTTTCGAGTGGACTGAGAAGCTGGACTTCTTCCTCGCCTATCATCATGCTGATAGCGTCCTTGCGGGAAAGGTCAAGCGGGAATTGGAGCTGAGAGGTTCAACGGCATTTCTCGCTCATGATGGTATTGAAATCTCGAAAACCTGGAGGGAGGAAATCCTCGCACATCTGAAGTCTTGCCAAGCCTTGATTGCAGTTGTCACTCCCAACTTCGAGAAATCGACCTACGCAAACCAAGAAGCAGGAATAACGCTGGGCAGGGGAAAGCCAGTTATTTCTCTGAACTTCACCAAGGAGTTGCCAGGTTTCCTAGAATCAATTCAGGCGGTTCACGTCTCTGAGGCTAATCTTGGGGCGGCTGTTGAAAGGGCGATTAAGGTGATTCATGGTAGAGAACCGACGGTCTACATTGAGCCGGCCTTCAAATCGACGCAGGAGGTCGAAGATATCGCGATTGATGAGTTGAAACGCCACATTAGGCGAACCGTGAAAGACTCAGACCGGCACACTTTCGGGTTCAACCCACAAAATTTGACCGTCACACTGATTAGTCTCAACGAGGAAAAGGGGGTGTTTGACGTCAGCGGAAAGATTTCCTCATACGTCCATTATGAGAGCAATGAAACTTATTGGCACTGGTCAATGGTTATTGATGCTAGGAGCGGGAAGATAATCGGCAAGTCGGTAGCGCAGGTTCACCCCACTAAGTTCTGAGATAATTATTTTTCCGTCGAAGAAACAGTCTTTTGTATTAGTTGCCCGGAGTGTGACAAGGAGATCTCAAGCTGCTATGGGGTCTTTCAAACTGTCCCTCCCCGACGATATTGAGAACCCGAACACTTGGGCGGGGAGTGCTTACGAGGTATTCTCTGGACCGCCTCAACATTTCTGCTGGGTAGACTATCACGGGCGAGAACAACAGGCTTTGAAGGATATCAAGGAAACCCTTGTTCCAACCGAATTCGCGACCGTCGCAATATCGGGCGCGATCTCTCAAACCTTCTTCGGCGAGCCGGTTATTACTGTGACGATAGCATTCGCGGCCGCACTTCTAGCCTATCTTTACGTTGCCCGCAAACGAGGAAAGTCATTGTACGCCTTGACAGCCGAGCAAAAAGAACGTCTCAACGACATGTACTTCAGCGTTTTCCAATTCATAATGAACAGGTCGAGGTTCATCAACCTCTACGGGTATTTGTATCCCTTACCTGATATCGATAGAATTACGCCTCCAACATTCACGGCAACACGCATCCCATACCTCGGAACACGGGTTTGTTCATTTAGAGAAACTTCCTAACCTAGTAAACTGAACGCAAAACGTGTCTATTCTCGGAATGGGTATAAGTAGCATGATTTGCCTTTTCTAGGTTGGCAAGAACGAATTGTCAAACCTTAAAGTTCCTGTAGAGATTATGGTAAACAGTTAAAGCTGGGAACTGTTCCCCAGATAGCAAGGAAATCATATGGCCATCGGTGATCCCTTTCAGATACTCCTCATCTTAGGCGTGCTAGCGGTGATACTGATCTGGGGACCGCAGAAAATACCAGAACTGGCGAGATCAATCGGCAAGGCTCGAAAGGAGTTCGATGACGCGTCGAAAGGTCTGATGCAACCAACGTCGAGTTCCTCGACAACAGCGTCAACTCCCGACTCTCTAATTGATACAGCGCAGAAGCTGGGAATCAGCACTCAAGGAAAGACCCGCCAAGAAATCTCCGACGAAATCGTGAGATTGGCACAAAAGTAACCCAGAGCCTGAACATCGTACGACTCGGCCTTAAGCCTCAGAGTGCTACCGGTGGTAGTATTTCTCTTAATGACAATCCAAAGCTGGCACAAGGCTACTGAAAACGTAATGTTGAGACTCCTCAGAGTCTGCGGGAGACAAAGCTGACCTTTGTCCGACGCGGGCGAAACCGAGAAAGTTCTTCCTTTATGGGACCATATTAACGAGCTTTCGCGCCGGATCAAAATATGGATTTACGCCTTCCTCGGTGCGACACTATTTTTCCTTGTCTTTCCGGCTGACCCTGTATCAGTCTATCAGAATCCATTTCAGATCTACAGACCGCTAATCACTGCAGTCCTCCTTGGAATCCGGGAGAGATTGTTGCCTCCCCAGTATTTTCTGATCGGAGGCACGGTTACTGCGCCTTTGGAAATAATAGTGGTCGGGGCGGCCGTGTTCGGTTTTGCTGCGAGCGTACCTGTATTGGCGTATGAGATTTACAAGTTCGTCGACCCTGCGATAAAACCCAGCGAGCGTCAGTCTCTCTATCCATTTGTCGCAGCTTTCTCAGTGCTCTTTGTCGCGGGAGCACTCTTCGCATTCTTTGTATTGCTGCCTTTCGTTTTCATCTTCTCGCTATCATTCTTCGGATTTGTCGGATTTTCCAACTACATCTACGCGGATGACTTCTACAACTTGATCTTCTTCGTTCTAGTAGTCTCTGGATTCGCGTTTACGATACCTGTCATTTTCGTCCTGTTAGTGAAACTGCATGTCGTTGGAACGAGTGTTTTGAGGAAGAATCGAAAATACGTTTGGGCGGTCACCCTGATAGGCACCGCACTAGCCTCTCCAGATGGAGGACCATTGGCCGACATAGCTCTGTTCATACCTATGATAATTTTGATTGAGGGGGCAATGTGGTACGCGAGGAGATACGAGAAAGACGAAGTAGTGGGGGTGCCTTTTTCCACGGGAGACACAAAATGCTCCTACTGTGGAGGGGAAATGGACTCTGGCGGTGTATTTTGCGGACTCTGTGGGAAGGCGAGAGTCTGATCATTTATCATTCTTCTGCCATCCAACGTCGTCACACACGTTAAATCCCCGGACTGATGTTGCGAATAGTGAATGATGAATTTCCGCTGAAATATGCCTGAGCGTTCTCAGCCAACGCGATGACGATCGACAGGGCGGGCTGACATCAATTAGGAAA
>WNGG01003753.1_pt1 | contig 17109 bp, 11 predicted proteins | sample 5400661 | NCBI WGS metagenome assembly WNGG01 (sample SAMN13153372, study PRJNA577476) | soil metagenome | isolation source: 100 cm soil or saprolite under Garry oak tree replicate 1 | place: USA:California | collected 2016-06-15 | reverse complement strand
GGCGCTCGCGTGGGACGGCTTCATGCGGGACTGGCCGGGCCTCGCCTCGTCGGGGCTGCTGCGCGTCCAGGGCGTCCGGATCAACATGCGCGATTTGCGCGCTCGCTGTGCGCTCGCGGCCGCCGCCGGTGGCACTGACCGCGCCCCACTGCTCGCGGTGGTTGAACGCGATGTCGGACGGCTCGAGCGCGAGCGGCTGGCCTGGGCCGACGCGCTCGCGCTGCTCCTACGCGCGGGACTCTCGGCTGCGCGTGGCGACGTAGCCGACGTCGTCCCGCTGCTGGAGCGGGCGACCGCGGCGTTCGACGCGGCGCAAATGGCCGTGCACGCCCACGTCGTGCGACGCCGCCTGGGGGAGACGTTGAGTGGCGACGAGGGGCGCTCGCTGGTTCACACGGCCGACGCATGGATGCACAGCCAGGGAATCCGGAACCCTGCTCGCTATGCAGAGGTCCTTGCGCCCAATCTCGCGCCGCGGGAGAGGGGTTGATCGTTGCCGCTCCCGCTTGCAAAAGTGGTTGTCGCTCATGAAGTTTCGCGTCCTTCGGCCAGGTAGCTCAGTTGGTAGAGCAGCGGACTGAAAAGACGAGGGGTCCCGTGCGGGCCCCTCGTTTTGTGCTCCGGCACCGGCACGACGCGACCGTATTTGACCCCATCGGCGGGCACTGACCGGCAAACATTACGGCAAACACTTTCGGCGGTCTTGCGGCAAGCCGCGAAGTGGGCGGAGTACTCTTCTTGACACGCTTGAGCATTGGAAAGAAACGGGGCGAGAGGACGCGCGTTTTCAAGACCGTTCCTACGATCAACATCCAGCGGTCTAGAAAGCTCTAATGCTTTCGGTTGATAACCCCCGCAACGGGGCAGAGCTAATAGCATTTAAGTCACGAATGAACCGAGTCTGAACGGTACATCATCGTCGCGTGACAACACCTCGTCTACTATCGCATCGCCATCCGGTGTCGCCGTCGAACGAGCCGATCGCATTGGCTCCATCGATGGTCGAGGCCATTTCTCGCGCGCACGCGTTCGCGCCCGCGGCGACTCCGGTCATTCTCTACGGTGAGAGTGGCACCGGAAAGACGTTCTTCGCTGAATACATCCATCAGCTCAGCGGGCGCTCCGGCGGATTCCACGCATTCAGCGTGGGAACTGTGGCGCCGCAGCTCGCGCTCGACGAGCTGTTTGGGCATGTGCCGGGCGCCTTTACCGATGCTCGGAAGATGCGGACTGGTCGCATCGCGACAGCCGGCGGCGGGACGTTGCTCCTCGATGATCTGCATACCGTCGATCTTGGCGTCCAGAAGCAGTTGCTTCAGGTGTTGGACCGGGGGACCTATAGTCCTGTCGGATCAGACCGGGTGCAATCGGTGGCATGTCGCGTCATTCTGGCGATGACGGACGATCCCGACACGCTGATGAGGAGTGGCATGTTGCTGAGGGACCTGCGGTATCGCTTTGGTTCCTGCGGCATCGGGATCCCGCCACTGCGTGAGCGAAGGACAGAGATTCGCTTACTCGCCGAGCGAGCCCTTCAGCGCTGCGCCGAGAAGACAGGAGTTGATGGTCCAACCGAATTCAGTGACGCGGCGATGAACGTGTTGGGTGAAGGCGCGTACGAAGGCAATGTGCGGCAGCTCGAGGGAATCGTGCTGAGCGCGTATCTCGTGGCGAGGGGCTCTGGGGCGTCAGGGATCGACGTACAACATTTGCGAGCCGAATCAAAACCCCTTCTACAATACAAGCGACGTGGGAATCCTGAAGCGAACCGGACGGCCGTCGAACGAATGCTGCGAATGACTGGTGGGAACGTGAAGAGGGCAGCGCAATTGCTTGGTGTGAGCAGAACGACAGTCAATGCGGCACGCCGGCGGAACCCATGATTACTTTCGAGCGTCGTTGCCGGTCGGAAATAGAGGTTAAGAACTGCGGCCGTGTCTTCCCACAGTAGGGCGTGTCGCGCCTCGTGTCCTGCCTTGCATCTGAGTCTCGGCGAGGATTCGATCGCCGTCCCAGACCGGAGGGGTTCGGGCCCCGGCTCTGGGAAGCGCCCCGTATCGTTGGGAGATCGAGCTACCGGGAGTGTCGCGCTCGTGAAAGAGCGGACGGTCGCAGGGTTCGGGAAACGCCTCCGCGAGATCCGTCAGCGCCGGGGGCTCACCCAGGCCGAGCTGGGTGTGGCCGTCGGCGTCTCCAAGCGGGTGATCACCTACTATGAGCGCGACGACGCGCTGCCCCCCGGGGCGGTGCTCGTGCACCTTGCTCAAGTCCTGCGGGTGAGCACCGACGAGCTGCTCGGCGTGAAGCCGCTCAAGGACAGCACGTCACCAAAGACGGCGCGGCTCCTCAAGCGGGTCAAGAGAGTTGAATCCCTGCCTGCCGCCGATCGACGCGCCGTACTCAAGCTCGTCGACGCCCTCCTCGAGACGCGGCGGCGCACCGGCAGCAGGTGATACGGGAAGAGCCCGACCGCGGGGGGCCGGGCTCTTAGGAGGGGCGGAGGCACTTGGGGTGAAGCTGACTTACCCGCCCTTCACTTCCTTGGCGATCGCCAGGTAGTGCTCCACGAGACTCGCGTCATGAACGAAGTCCTCGAGGGAGTTCCGCGAATACGCATACTCGTACGCGGCGCCGCACATCCGGCGGGTGATTTCCTTGGCCTGCGGGTGTTCTACCGGCGCACCCGTCTGGTCTAGGAGAATAAAACCCGTCGACGCCTGATGGCAGCGATAAATACCGACCAGCAGCGAGAGCGAGAGGCGACCTAGATCGAGATTGAGGTTCGCCCGGTCTCGGTCGCCCGCCTTGAAATAGGCGAGAGCAAGCCGCGAAAATAACCGAAAGTTCGGGATTTCGGAGAGGCGAAGGGTTGTCGCCTGCTCCAGGTCGTGGATCGCCTCTTGAAATTGTCCGTGCTGCATCTTGTCGATGCCTGCGCACACCAACTCGTTATAGGCTGTGGCACCCCGGATGACCTCGGGCTCGCTGCAGGGTGCGGCGCTCTGCGCGGCGGCAGGACGCTGCTCGCTGCATGCAAGGCATACGACCACTGCGACTATTAATGCGGCTCTTGAAATCATATCACGGCACCGGGTTGGGGATCAGTGTTGTGGGGTCGATCAGGCGGCCCGAGCGACGAATCTCTACGTGCACGTGCTCCGTGATACCCGGATAACGGCCGCCAAGTCGTTGCTGGGTTCCAAGTACTTGGGCCGCTTGGACACGAGCTCCTGTCTGAACGTTCGCCCCAGGCTGAATGTAAAACTCGCGCGCTACATACCCGTCGCTTCCTGTGATCTCAACATAGCGGAAGGAGAGATCGTCGCCATACGGGTAGCCCACGTTGGTGACTTCGCCGCCGGTAACCGCGACTACGTCCTGGCCAGTCCGCGCCACGTAATCTGCACCCGCGTGCGTTCTGTCTCCGCGAGGAGCGCCAAAGTTGCCGCACCCTTGCTTATCGCATCCTCTCACCGCGCCACCCGTCGGATTCACCCAGGTCTGCTTTTGCACATCGGCGACGTCACCCTTCTGCGGGCAGCCTCCACTCTTCCTCTGCTCCTCTGAGCAGAGTCCGAAGGGGTCGCTGAAGTTGAGACATCTATTCCCGGTTGACCCGACCCGCAAGCACGTAGTCGCTTCTCCGGCTCCCACCCTGGAGAGCCGCGCTATGAGCCCTGATGAGAAGGCCGCCTTTGCTCGCACCTTCCTCGTCCACGTCGGCGTCGACACCGGTAAGCGCTTTCACGTCCTGGTGGCGCGCGGACCGGATGGCCTGCGTCGTAAACCGCTGAAGGTGCTGGTCAGTCGCGAGGGGTTTGAGCGCGCCGATGCCGAGCTCCAGGCGCTGTTTCCCGACACCGAGCGGTCGCGGATGCTCATTGGCCTCGAGTTCGCGGGCCATCACGGCTTCACGTTTGCCCACTTCCTCGCGAGCCGCGGCTACCCGATCGTGAATGTCCTGCCCGCGCACACCAAGCGCACGAAAGAGCTCGAGGACAACAGCCCGCTCAAGACCGACGCCAAAGACGCCGCCGTGATCTGCAAGCTCGTGGCCGACGGTACGTTCGTCCGCTTCCCGTTTCTCGAATCGCCCTATGCCGAGCTGCGGGTCCTGGTGAGCTATCGGCATCGTCTGGCGGTCGAGGCGACGCGATTCAAGAATCGCCTCCAGGGCTTGCTCGATCTTGCCTGGCCGGAGTTCGTAGCCCAGGTCTCGACGCTCGCCAAGCACACGCCGATCGGCTTGCTCGAGCGCTGGCCGCTGCCGCAAGACCTACTCTCTGCCCATAAGGCGACGGTGCGGGCGTACGCGCGCAAGATCTCCAAGGGCAAGTTTGTCACCGAGCGGTTCGAGCGCCTCTACACGAGTGCACAGCAGACGATCGCGCTACTTCAAGCGATGGCCGAGCGCCGGATGGAAATCCAGGCGACGCTCGCGCGCTGGCGCCTGGTGCGCAAACAGATGGTCGAGGCCGAGGCCCGCATCTCGGAGCTCATGGCGCGACTGTCGTCGGCCCAAGCGCTCCTCACCGTGCCCGAGGTCAGCGCTGTCTGTGCGGCGACCATCCTGGCCGAGCTCGGCACGCCGCACGACTACGCGCACCCACGCCAGGTGCTGAAGCTCGGGCGGGATGAATCTCATCGAGAAATCGAGCGGATCGAGCCAAGGCCGCCGGCGTCAGTCCAAGCGCGGCCGCCCCATGCTGCGCCGCCAGCTCTTCCTGCTCGCGGGCCGCTGGTGCCAGCGCCGCGGGCTGTATCGCAGCTATTACGAAGCCTTGCTCGCACGGAATGGCGGGCTCAAGACCAAAGCCGTCTGCGCCATCGCGCGCAAGCTGGTGCCGTTGGTGCTTGCCGTTCTGCAGCGAGGCGACCCGTTCGATAAGGCTCGCTGGCAGGCAGCTCGGCATCAGCCGGCGCTCACACATTGATCCAAGAGCCGCGCGTGGTGCCGAGCTGGTGCCCGGACCAAGTCTCGAGACGCCTTCAGGCGATCTCCGCGTTCACTGATGGCTGGCCCGCTCGGTACGGACGAGCAGCGTCCATGAAGATGCGTGGGGCCCTGAGCCCCGACGATCTGTGAGGGTGACGCGACGTCCCGTTGCACGCAGCTCGTACGGCGCTCTTTGACAATCGCTGTACCGGATATGAGCTTGGGGAAGCGGTGGTGGGGTGACCTCCGCTTCCCCGCGTGGCGGAGCTTTGGCTCACGCCGATTCAGTGGGGACGGCCGAGCAATCGGCCGCCGGGCAGCGCCCGTCTGAGGCACCCCACTACTTCGTCACTGAGGACGTCAGGCCCGGCGACCCCGTTGCGCCGACCAGGACCGGTGGAGAATCGACCCGTTTCTCTCTCAGCCCAAGCCCGAATCGCCCTGTGCTTCGCGAGGGCCAGCGTTAAGGTTGGCTGGGCAGCCAGATCGAGGGATGAGGTCCGGAAGACCCATTGGCTCGAGCGCGTGAGTTTAGACCCAGCCGACGCTGCGAGCGGCAAGGTCGGATAACACGACGCGCTCGAGCGCTTCAACGCCAGACTTGGTTCAAGCGATGGTTCAAATCCCCCGCAAACGCCAAGCCCCGGTGAGGTAAACCGCAATCAGGCGGAAGAAGCTTGCACGGCCTCCTGGAGAGCTCGGATTATGCGGTCACAATCGCCGGGGCCTAGAAATACCCCAATGTCGCCATCCGCCTCAAGGGAAAGGCTAAGTCCTATGTTGCCGTCATGCTCCTTGATAATTGCAACACCGGGAGCACCGGTCTCAACATCTTCAAACTTTATCGTCGCTATTTGCTTCAGTGGCATGTTGTCTCTCCCCCGCTAGTCTGGAATTGGCTCACCTGGAAGATACCGCGCATGCGGCGTGCCCGGTGTCTCAAGATGCCAGTGTGGTCCCTTGTGCCAATTGGGAGCGTTAACATCGTAGGGATGCTGCTCAAACGTGATACGCGTGTTGCTGTTCGGCTGCCAAACGACTTTCCCGCGCCCAGGCGTCGATGGCCCATCTGGAACACGCGTTCCTTGCGTCCCAAGAAACTGATCCATTTCTTCTGCGGAACCAGGCCAACCGGGAGCATGATCAGCGCTAACAGCTGTGCCAAGCTCAAGGTCACCAGCACTGCTGGCTACCGGAGCCTTCATACCAGTCAGCAGCAGCGCTAGTCCGAGCTCGGCACCAAAATGCCCACTGGGTGGTACTTCACACCCGGCAAGGGCCTGGGCGCCGCAAGCAAAACCGGCGGCTTCTTCCCTTGCAAACTGGTTCACTTTGTCAACGAAGTGACCTATTTTCGCCGCGACGTTTTGAAGTGCGCCTTGCATGCACCATGGCATCGGAACGCACAAACCGAAAGGATCCGAGAACGTGACGGGATCTCCTCCCGCAAACCCATACAGATTGAGGCCGCCCGCAAGCCCAATCGGATCTTCCTGCGTAAACCGCCCACTCGCTGGATCAAAGAACCGGTTCCTTCTATATAAGAGCCCTGCGTCTCCCTTGCCATTCGCCGGCAAGCTTCCGATCCACGTGGGGGTCATTCCTGCATAGGGATTGGTGTTCCGAATGAAGTAGACCCCCTCGCCTGCGTTCCAAGCGATCCGCGTGCAGCTCCCACCGGTGAGCTCACAGTCGGCGGGGCTACCATTGGTAAAGCTCGACGCCTCGGCGAGGCCCCGCCAATTGTAGTGAATCACGCGCGCGTCGCTGAAGCGACTATCGAGGATCGCGACAGGCGCGTCCATCCCGACCAGGTGCACGTAGCGCACTGTGCCGTAGTACGGCGCACCGCCCATCACCTGGTCCAAACCACTCGTGCGTTCCTCGCCGAGCAGCTGGTCGCCGTCCCATACCGTGCGCTCGACAAACCCTGGACAGGGCAGCGCAGATTGCTGCCAGCAGTTGTTCGAATCATGCCGCGTCCGAGTCAAGACGCGCCGGCCCAACGCGTCGTACCAGTATTCCTCCCAATTCTGCCCGTCCATCGTCCACCGTTGGAAGACCATTAGCCGATTGGCCGTCGAGTAGTAAGAGTTACTAGCCGTCTGCGTCTCCTGACTGTCACAACCGCTATGATGGCGATCGCCGGAGCGGATCACGTTGCCGGCAGCATCGGCGACTTGATAAAGCGTGTCGAGGTATACGGTGCCGGGGGGGCACCCATCAGGGAACGCTCCTGAGCGCGCGTACAAAAGTCCATCACCCGTGAAGAAGCTTTGAGAAGAGGGACGGACTGACTGTACTGCGTAGCGCGTGTGCTGGTACCACACATTGCCGATCTTGTCGGCGCGGAATTCTTCAAGATTCCAGTAGGCTGTGCCACTGTTCTGAAGTTCCGACGCGACGACGGCACCGAGTCCGTTGTACGCGTTCCGAATGTACTGTGTGCCTTGCGAAGCGGCGGCCGAGTTCGTACTCGCTCTGAGGGCCTGCGCGGTCGGACTGTACGTCAAGCTGTCGTGCTGTAACACGGCGTTTGCGCCCGTGCGCCGTTCCCGTACGGTGAGGCGCCCATCGGCGTCGTACTGGTAAGACTCTTTGATTCCCGGTGTTCCCGCACCGGCTGCAAAGACGTTAAGGCTGTCTAGCCGCCCGTTAGGTTTGTAGGTCACTGCGTATCGCCGGCCGGCGCCATCGGTGATCTGCGCCAGGCCACCGTTTGCGGCGCTGTAGGCGTACGTAAAGCTGTCGGCCGCGGCTAGCCCCACCAAATTCATCCACGCCCGTCGACCGTCCCGATCGTAACGATAGCTCAAGGTATAGGTGTGCCCAAACGCGTTGTCGCTGTAATCGCGCAGCCGCAGCGTGTCGGTGGCGAGCGCGCCATTGAGATAGTAGCTGCGTCGCACCTCGGCATAACGGTTGTCGGCCCGCACCATGTTGCCGGCTGAATCAAAGGCGAACAGCAAGGTGTCGGCGGGTATCAGGAGAGAGTCGCCGAGCAGATTAGTGAAATACGGAGTAAGGTACCCGCACGAAACCCCATCGCCGGTAACGGGACCGTTGGCGTGTCCCGTGCAGTCTGTCCTCGGGTATGCAGCCCGAGGAACCACCCGCTGCACGAGACGGTTCAGCGCATCGAACTGCGCTGAGACGGTTCCGCCGTTGCGGTAGCTCTCGCTAATCACATTTCCGGCCGCATCATAGACGAATCCCGTTGGTCCCGATCCGACGCGCTTCGTAAGCACACGATTGGCACGATCGTATGTGCGGAGCTCCACAGTCGGACCGTCGACTTCGATCAACCGACCCTCCCGGTCATACGTGTTTTGGACGACGACGCTGTCTGCGATGACCGGTTGTGCGTCCGCCGTGACACCACTGACTGTGACCGTGTACGGCATCGCCGGCGCTGAGCTCACCGCCTTCGTCACGCGACCCATGAGGTCATAGACGCTGCGAGCGCGCAGAAACTTGGACGTTCCAGCCGAATCGAGGGGCGGCGAAACTGTCAGCGTGTCACGGCCGAGGTTGTCCGTGTAGACGGAATCTCGGAATCCGAGCGGAGAGATCTGTTCCCGAAGGTTGCCGCGGCTGTCATAGTTCAACGTCGTCACGGCCGACGCTCCGGCTTCGCGCGCCGTCGCCAGTAGGCCGTTCGCGTAATACGTGAAGGTGTCGCGACTGACGCTGCCGCTCGCGTCTTGCTGCCAGATCCGGTGCCCTGTTGAGGTCTCGATACCGATGACTGTGCTGTCGCCTTCGGGCGGGACGATTCGCGTCACAGCATCCCAGCTTGCATCCCAAGCATACCGCGTCACCGCCGGCTGTCCGTTCACGATCGTCGCAGAATCGGTGAGCGTATCGATGTGGGCGCGAGTGTCGTAATGTGCGCGCATGACGCGGCCTGTGGGTCCCTGTGATCGCGTGACGAGTGCGGGATACGTCGCGTTTTCGCGACTGACCGTCGTCTCATAGCCAAGGGCGTTACGAATGCGTCGCGGGGCCCCAAAGCGATCCGCCCAGAAGAGCGTCGAGTCACCGACGTCTGTGCGAGGGCCGTCGATGGCGGCCGTAGCCGCCGCGGTATCGGCAGCCGCAGTTCCTACGAATCCGGCGCTTTCATGCGCACGGAGTCGTGTAACGATGACCGGCTGGCTCGAGCCAGGATCCAGGCTATCGCGCGCTACTTTGCCCGCCGCGTCATAGAAATAGCTCGCGACTGTCCCGATACGGTCAGTACGCGTGATGATTCGATTTGTGTAGCTGCCGTCGTATGCAAAGCTCACACTGCTCGTATCGGGGTCGGTGATCGAGGTGACGAGTGCACCATTACGAGTCAGCTTCGTGCGCCGGACCAGCGTTCCCGCTGGTGGTGCACCTGCCGAATCGAGACGTGCGGGCGAACCGCTATAGAAGAACTGGTAGTATAGTCCCTGGCTCGCTGGGGCAACTTTGATCGTATCAACCAAGCCATTCGCATCGCGATGGAAGAACGTTGTATCGTGCCTCAGCCGGCTAACGGTCCGCACGTGCCGACCCGTGGCGTCGAACCACACCTCGGCTTGGCCGGGTAGCAGGCGCACGTATTCTGTGCCCACCTTCTTGAGCGTATCGGGCCGGTCCACGGCCGCGGCCGCCCAGACATTCGTGCCAGCCGAGCGGTACACGCGGGCGCTGCCATCGCCCCCGATCCAGAGCATCGAGTCGAGTTTGAGGCGCTCGAGCCCCGCGAGCCACCACCCGGCTCCGAATTCGGTCTGTGACCGGTTGACGTTGATGATCTCGCCTGAGCCCGGGGTGAGTGCTGACAACGAGCTGCCCGGATAGATGTTGGTGACATCCAGCGTGTAGGAGTACACGCCCGTCGTGTCGTTGAGGCCATCAAACCCAATGACGACACGATTCGCTCGACCCGGGCTGAACGCGCTTCCCGCCCAACGCGCCTTGCGCCGCTCCACTCCATTCAACTTGAATGACAGTTCCACCGAGTCGGGATTGGCCGCGCCGGTGGGGAGCGTTACCTCGGCGGCGAGCAGCGGATAGGGATGCGCGAGCGCGCTTGAGTACACGAGCGTCGGTGCGCGCACCTTGCCCATTGTGCGAACGGCGGGCAGCCCATGCGCCAGCCGTAGGTCTCCGCACTCCGAGGCCGCGCCGCCAGCGAGGGCCACTGTCATGCACAAGTCCCGCTCGGGCGTGAGCCCCGGATTGACCGTACTGACGCTGACTGTGGGGCGCTGCGCCGTTCCGGTCGCGACGTTCACCCATCCGCTGTCTTTCACGCCGGCATCGTTCGACTGTGTAGCCGTGAGGGTGATCTTGCCTGTCGTTGATGCTCCACCGGACGTGTAGGAGACCGAGACGACGCTGTTGCCGCCGGCCGGAATCGTGAGCGATGTCGCGGACGGCGTACAGCCACTGGCGATCGCGCTGCCGGTGCAGCTCGCCGCAATGGCGTAGGTGTTCTGCGATGTTCCGCGGTTCCACACGGTGTAGGGATACGACGCGGCCGTGCTTGCCAGGACACCCACGTCCTTCGCGTCCGGCGTGACCGCCACCGCATAGGCAGCCGCTGGCACCACACTGAAGCTCATTTGGCCGGTGTTGTTCGCGTTGGCATTTGATGCCGTGAGACTCACGTAGGCGGATCCGCTCGCGCCGACGTTATAGCTCACGCTGACGACGGAGCTGTCCAAGGAGGCGAGTAGTTGACTTCCCGGGGTGACGGTGCCGCACGTGACGTTGGCGGGCGCCACGCACGTGAACGTGTACGTGTCACTCGAGGTTCCGACGTTGCGCACGGTATATGTCGAGCTGTAGCCGTTCGTGAAGCTGCTGCGAGCCGGACCGGGGGTTACTGTCGGCGTCACGGAAACAGCGTGCGCTACGCTAGGCCAAACATGGAAATTGAGCTTCCCAGGACCGAGTTCGTTCCCGTTTACCGAGAGGTGAATGTAGGCGTCCCCGCTCGCACCAGCGCCGACCGAGTACCCTACACTGAGGTTCTGAGACTGCCCCGCTGCGAGCACGAGTGTGCCAAGCGGCGAAGTTGGACATGTGATATTCACGTCGCTGGCGTAACAGTCCAGCGCGTACGAATGGCCGAGGGTATCGGGATCGCTCACGACAAACGTGGCGGTATAGCTGGTAGCGGTGAATGCACCTTTCGTCCACCCGTTCGACGGCGTCACGCCGACCGTCGAATTGCTCACCGGCACCCAGAACCATCCCTGATCTGTGGAATGGTGGCCAATCGCGTTCAGGAAGACGCGCCCGGTCCCTGTCTCGCTGCCGGTACTATAGGTGACAGCCACGCTGGTCTGTGCGCTGCCCGCAAGTATCGCGGAAGCCGGTGATATCAGGTAATTGCCGAAGGCGTCACGTGTGCATGTGATAGTGCCTGCTGCAGAGCAACCGAACGTGAACGTATCCGTGGCGGTGCCCGTGTTCTTGATGGTGAAGTTCGCGCCCAGGCTCACGCGGTTGGGCTGTCGCCGCAGGTCCTCGCCGCTGTCGGGCGTTACGGCTACGCCGTAAGAGATGACGGGGACGGAGTAAGACCCTCCGTCGCTCGCGTTCATCCCCGACGCGTTCACACTCAGCGTGCCCGTCCCTGTCGAGCCGACGTTGTAAGACGCCGTGTCGGTCGTGGACGCGTTCGCGGCCAGCGTTACGCTGGTCGGGTTGAGGCTGGTGCACGTAACGTTTGACGAGCCGCTGCAGGTGAGGGAAAAGGTGTTCTGCGTGCTCCCCGTGTTCTGGACCGTGAAAACCTCGCGGTAACCACCAGTGTTGGTTAGGCGCGGCGAAGTAGTCGAACCGTCTGGCCCAACGGCCACACTGTAACGTTCGACCTGCACCGAGTAGTAACCGGGATCACTGGCGACTCCGTTTGCCGTGAGTGTGAGATTGCCTGTGCCGGTCGTACTCGCGGTCGAGTAGTTGACCGTCACGGTTATCGGCTGAGCGCCCACGGCGAGGGTTGCGCTCGCCGGACTGACCGTCCCACATGTGAGCGGACCGGTTGGAATACTGCATGAGAAGGTATAGGTGTCGGACGCCGGACCGGTGACCGCCGTACCGGTGTTCTGGACGGTGAACGTCTCGCTCCACGATGAGGACGTGGGCCGAATCGGCGTGGCGGTGCCGTCCGGGATCACGGCCACCGAGTAGCGCTCAACGTGGACGCTCCACGATCCACCGTCCGTCGCGTTAGTCCCCGCGGCGCTCAGCGTCAATGTCCCCAGGCCCTCCGGGCCAACGTTGTAGTACGCGGTGATGTTGGCGGACGTGTAGCCGTCGACCGGCACGCTCGATTGGCTCAGGCTCGTGCACGTGACATTCGAGGAACCACCGCACGTGAGCGCGTAGCTGTTGGGGGCGCTTCCCGTGTTGTGAACGGTGAACACCTGGCTGTAGCCGCTCGTGTTCGCCGGGCGCGTCGGCGTGGCGTCTCCGTCAGGCGTAACCGCGACGCCGTAGGTATAGACCGTGACGTTGACTGTGCCCGCGTCGAGCGTGGAGCCGCCCCACTGCGCATCTAGCTCGACGACTCCTGTCGTGCCTTGGCCCTGCGTCGTGAAGGAGACCGTCACTGGCTGGGACTGGTTGGCGGAAAGCGTGACGCTGGCGGGACTCGGCGAGCATCCCGTGACGCCGGTCCCAGAACACACCGCGGCGAGCGTGTACGTCGTTTGCGCCGTGCCCGTGTTCGTCACCGTGAAGCTGTACGACGACGCCGTGTTCGGAGCAAACGCGGCGCTCCCGCCGTCCGGCGTCACTGACGCGGCTGGATTGACGACCGTTTCGTTGAACTTACCCGTGGCTGACGCGCCGGTCGGGGTCGTCGCGGTAACCAAGATCGAAACGCTCCCGGAGCCGGCGGATCCCGTCGTGAACGACACCGACGCGGGCTTTGAATTCCCGGCCGCGATGATGCCTATCGTGGGGCACGCGGTTATGGACGACACCGCCACGCCTGGGGTGCACGTTACAGAATACCGCGTGTCGATGTCCCCGGTGTTCGTCACCGTGAAGGTGACCTGGTTTCCGGTCGTGTTCGCCAGTCGGATCGTCGCATCGGGATAGCCGCTGGCGTCGGGGCTCACGCTGACGCCGACCAGGACGTAACGTCTCGCTGCTGCTAAGAGGGAAAACAGGATTGTGGCCGTGACGAGGGGTAGACGGCGGAGGGGGTGAGACACGATCGGGCACTCCCACACTCGAGTACCAGAATTCCGGACGCCCGGAGCGTCCCCGCCCTAAGCACTCCCCGTGCCATCTTGAACTGAGCACGATGCAGCGCCCAACATCCCTCCACGGTGCCAAGTTCGACCGTATGAACTTGTCACCGTGACAAGTCCACCCGTTCTTGAGCACGAATTCTCTCTCTTTACGTGACAAGTTGGAGTGTTCGAACTTGTCAGTCTGACAAGTTTGACCCTCGCGACGCCTGCATTCGAAGCACGCATCGCGCGCGTCTGCGCGGCACAGTCCCTGCCAAGACACGTGTAAAATGCTCCAGTCGCAACTCTCTCTGCCTGACTCGTTCGAGGCTTGCTACCTCGAGTACAACCGCGTTTTCCCCCTCGAGACCACCGAGACGCACGTGCGTGTCGCGGTCTCGGGCGATCCCGATCCCGACGTCCTCGCTGACCTGTCTCGCGAATTCGGCCGACCGGTCGAGCTCGTTCCGGTCAGCGAAGAAGACCTGGCCGACGGCATCCGGCGTGCCTACGCTGCGGCCGAATCGATGGTAGAAGTGGTCAACGACTTGCGGGACGGTGAAGCGTTTTCAGGGAATGACGATCGCGAGCTGGCGGACGCGCGCGATCTCGCGAGCCAACCCCCCGTCGTCAAGTACGTAAACCTGCTCATTAAGGAAGCGCACGACGCGCGCGCGTCCGATATCCACCTCGAATCGACACCCCAGGGGCTGCGCGCGCGGTTTCGGGTGGACGGCGTCCTCGCCGACGCACCCGCGCCCCCACAGCAGGCGCAAAGCGCGATCGTGAGCCGCGTAAAACTGCTGGCCGAGTTGGATATCGCGGAACGGCGCGCGCCGCAGGATGGCAGCTTCCGCATTCGTCTCGAGTCGCGCGAGCTGGACATCCGAGTGTCGACAGTGCCGACGCTCTACGGTGAATCCGTCGTGCTGCGCCTGCTCGACCGCGGCGGTCAGCCGGTCAGCTTGGACGAGCTGGGTATGGCGCCCACGACCCTCGAGCAATTCCACCGCATCATCGCGCGTCCCACAGGCATCGTGATCGCCGCCGGCCCAACGGGCAGTGGGAAGACGACGACGCTCTACAGCGCGCTGGCCCTGCGAGACACGACGGCGGAGAAAATCATCACGGTGGAGGATCCCGTCGAGTATCACCTCCAGGGCGTCACGCAGATCCCCGTGAATCGCAAAGCCGGCATGACGTTCGCCTCGGCACTGCGCAGCGTGCTGCGGCAAGACCCCGACGTCATGATGGTCGGTGAGATGCGCGATCCGGAGACCGCGGAGGTCGCGGTGCAGGCGGCCATGACCGGTCACCTCGTCTTCTCGACGCTGCACACAAACGACGCGCCCAGCGCAGTCACGCGATTGCTCGACTTGCAGGTCGCCCCGTATCAAATCGCGGCGACGATCAACGGTGTGCTCGCGCAGCGGCTGGTGCGCCGCATCTGCCAGCACTGCCGCGAGCGCTATCGCCCCGATCCGCAGGTTGTGTCGTTTGTCTCCGGTGAGCCCAAAGGGACGCCGCACCTGGTGCGTGGGCGCGGCTGCGAGGCGTGTCACCGCACGGGCTACCTCGGCCGCATCGGCATCTTCGAGCTGCTCGTCGTCTCCGAAACGTTGAATCGCGCCATCACGTCCCGCGAATCACTCGCGAGGCTCCGCGAGCTGGGAGAGAAGGAGGGCATGGAGCTGATGAGACACGACGGCTGGGTGAAGGTACAAGCAGAGATCACGACGGTGGAGGAGGTCCTGCGTGTCACGGCGCACTAGCTGTTGGACGGTTGGACGGTTGGACTGTCGGACGGTTATGCGATGGTCGGGTTTTCCGTCAGACCGTCAGACCGTCCGACTGTCCGACGGATTCACCCTCATCGAGCTGCTTGTCGTGATCACCGTCATCGCGATCCTCGCCGGTCTCGTGGGCCCGATGGTGTTCCGCAATGTCGGCGATGCCAAGGTGTCGGCGGCACGCGCCCAGATCGAGCTCTTCGCCCTCGCGCTCGATCAGTATCGCCTCGACAACGATTTCTATCCCGGGACCACACAAGGACTCGCCGCGCTGCGCGAGCGACCCACGGGCGAGCCGGCGGCGAGAAATTGGCGTGGTCCGTATCTCCGCAAAGCGATCCCGCTCGATCCCTGGGGCCGGCCGTACTCCTACAAATCGCCGGGCGACGTGAACGCCGAGAGTTATGACCTCCTGTCGCTCGGTCGTGACGGTCAACCGGGCGGCACGGGCGAGGATGCCGACGTCACGTCCTGGGAAGGAAGCGTGCGGCGGCCATGAGCGCGTACTCCTATCGAGCCGCACGCCAGGACGGGGCGATCGTCTACGGGGCCATCGAGGCCGAGAGTCATGGGCAGGCATCGGCGACGCTCGCGAGCCGCGGGCTCTTCGCGATCGCCGTGTCGCCGGCGGTCGAGGACCATCGTCCCGCGGCGAGTCGCCGGGACCTGGCGATCGTGTTTCGCGGCATCGCCGCCCTCGTCTCCTCCGGGGTTCCACTCGAGCGCGCCATCGGCGCGAGCGAACCGCTCGCTTCTGGCGCGCTGCGCCAAACGCTCACCGCCGCGCGCGAACGCCTCCGCGAAGGGGCGAGCTTCGCGCATGCGCTCGCCGCGGGACATGGCGTCATCCCCGCGCTCGTCATCGGCATGATCCGAGCCGGCGAGCGGGGCAGCCAGCTCGGCACGGCGCTCGAACAGATCGCGACCCATTTCGAGCAGGAAGCCGACCTCGTCGCGCGTGTCCGCCAGGCGCTCACCTATCCGCTGTTCCTCGCCGTGGCGGGCTCCGCTTCCGTGCTGGTGATCACGACGGTCGTCGTCCCACGCTTCGCAGCGATCCTCAGCGACCTCGGGCAGCAGCTGCCACCGGCGACGCGACTGCTGCTCGACATGTCACAGCTAATGACGCGCTTCTGGATTCCGCTGCTTGTGATCGTCGTCGCGGCGACGTGGAGCGCGATCGAATGGATTCGGCGCCCCGCGGGACGGAAGCAAGTCGAGGAGGTGCTCCTGAGACTCCCGTTCATCGGTGCGGTGCGGCGGGCCCTCGCTACCGCCCGCGTGATGCGCGCCCTCGGCGGCATGCTGCGCGCCGGCATGCCGCTGTTGCCCGCGTTAGACGCGGCGCGGGCCGCGGCCGGCGATCTTGCCATTGCGGATCGGCTCGAGCGGAGCCGAGAGCGCGTGGCAGAGGGCGCGCCGCTCGCAGGAGCCCTCGAGCGTGAAGGGGCGGTCAGTGCAAGCGCCTTGCAACTCATCAAGGTGGGAGAGTCGAGCGGCCGAGTGGCGGATATGGCATGGAACGCCGGGAATCTCGCTGCTCAAGAAGCGGAGCGCGGGCTACGCACGATCGTCACGGGGTTGGAGCCGGCGCTCATCGTCGCCTTCGGTGGCATCGTCGCATTCACGGCGGCGGCGCTGCTGCAGGCGGTCTACTCGTTGCGTCCGGGCATGTGATGCGCGGTGTGACGCTCCTCGAGCTCCTCGTCGTCCTGACGATACTAGGCGTCGTCCTCGGTGTGACAGGTCTGGCGATCGGATCGCTCCAGACCCCACGAGAATCGGTGGAGATCCGCGCGCTCAAACGAGCGCGGGCCGAGGCGATTCACTCCGGCGCACCGCGGACAGCGCGCGGCGTGCGGTTTCTCCCGGATGGCCGTGCCATAGGGTCGAACGTCGATCCACTCACCGGGATTCCCGATGCGAAATGAACGCGGCGTCGTGCTGCTGGAGGTGCTGGTCGCCATCGTCATTCTGGCGACTGCCGGAATCGGACTGGTCGAGGTCGTGGGCTCCGGTCTTCGCTCGGAGCGCGACGCGCGTCTGCGCGAGATCACCCTCGCTACCGAAGAGCGCCTGCTTGCCGCGCTCACGCTCCTCAACCGGACCGAGCTCGATCAGCGCATCGGACGGCGGCAGATCGGCGAGTTCGTCG